>Ga0080027_10000524_pt1 | contig 16350 bp, 12 predicted proteins | sample OrgsoiDNA2013046_FD_70962 | JGI IMG/M metagenome (GOLD analysis project Ga0080027, IMG submission 70962) | Permafrost soil microbial communities from the Arctic, to analyse light accelerated degradation of dissolved organic matter (DOM) -... | ecosystem: Environmental > Terrestrial > Soil >... | reverse complement strand
CCCGCATCGACGCCCGACCTCCAGCGCCATCCGGAGACAAGAATCAGAAATGCAGGTTGAAAAGGCGGCGCCGGCATTGTAATCTAAAGTTACAAAGATGCCCGGTCCGAAGACTGCCGCCGAGGCGCGGAAATGGGTTCGCTCGGCTGTGGCGGATGGTCGGTATGTGCCATCCACGCACTTTCTAGGCAGGCTCATTAAGCGTGGAATATTATTGACAGATGTTCAATGCGCTATCGGCAGATGCCGCCACGTCGAGCCCTACAGCGGAATGCCCTTGAATGGAGGCAGCTGTTGGAGGTTCTTTGGGTCGAATGTAGATGGAACGATGGAGATCGCCGTAGGAATCGAGGCGTATGTTGGTGACGATGGACAAGAGATGATCATCCTATGCACAGCCCTCCCGCCGGGAGAAAAGCCATGACGACCGAATTTCCAAAGCCCCCCCAAGGCATCAAATGTGAGTGCGGCGGAACGCTCGTGACGGCCATCCTGCCAAAATACGACTTCTCCGGTTACGTCGGGTTTGAAGTCACCCTTAACGGAATGGAAGGTCTTAAGTGCGATAGGTGCGGTGAAGAGACCCTTCCTGGCGGATTGATCAACGTCGTTCTGAACTACACCATAGTTCAGATTGCCAAACAGCCGAGGCGACTCAATGGCGCGGAGGCTCGCTACCTCCGACACAAGATCGACGCGACCCAAGAGGAATTGGCAACGCGGATGGGAATCGCCCGGGAAACGGTCGGTAAGTGGGAATGTGGTGGAGCCGACATTTCGGCGCAGCATGATTTCGTACTTCGGGTGTTTGCCCTGACGATGTTGATCGGGGAGGGCCTACTGCCGTCAGAACTTGCGCGACAGATCATGGCCGACACCTTCGTTTCCGTGAGGGCTGAACCTCCGCGTCCGGCTACGACTATCGACGTAGACTTGTCTGATATCGGTCGAATGCGAAATCTTGCTGAGCAACGGGCTGCACAGCGAAAGCCGCCACCGGAACCCCGTTCCGCAGTCGGCTGAGTAGATTCGATCTGTGCGCCGGTGCCGCGCGCTCAATCCGTCGGTCGGGTCCAGGTTCGTCGGGGCGGCACGCCGGCGCGGAGCGTGTCGACCATCGTCGCGATGCGGCGGGCGCGGGTCTCCGGCTTCTTCGCCCCGATCACCAGCTTGACGTGCTCGCGGCGGTGGGCGGGCGCCAGCTTTTCCCACGAAGCCGAAGCCTTCGGGTGCTTCGCCAGCGCCCGCGCGAGATCATCGGGGACGACGTCGGTTGGTAGCGGCTGATCGTCGATCTCGATCGCGACGTCGACGCGATCACCGCCAACGACACCGGCGCCCGCGGCGGTCGCCTTGTGGACGCCCATGTGGAAGACGCCGCTGTACTTCATCAGCGAGCTCCGGTACGGCACCCCGTTCACCGTACCTCGCACCCGCGCGCCGTAGGCGAGGCCGGCCGCGGTGGCGACCTTCGCGGGCACCACCACGTAAAGCCCGCCATGCGGAACAGGCTCGAGCTTGGCTTTGAAGCGCTGACCGGGCACGGGCGCATTCTATTCGTAGCCAGGGCGGCCGGCGGACGCTTCCGTACTCTGCGCGGTGGCCTTGCCGACTCGCGCCTTCATTCCGTTGATCTATGAGCCACCCGTCCCAGCAGGTGGGCGGGCGGAATCATCTCGCCCATCTTTCGTATCGAGGGAGCGCGCGGTGCCGCCCGGAGACCTCACGTCGCGGGCAGCGCGACCTTGTGCTGGCTCACGTTGTCGCCGTCGTCGGCCTTCAGGGTCCGGAAGAGCAGCGTCGAGAGAACCGTCAGCGCGCCGAGCGCGAAGCACGCCAGATGGATGCCGTGAACGATCTGGGGAGAGGTCGCGTGGAATCGATCGGGGATGAACAGGGCCGCCGTGAGCGACGCAGCGGCCACGCCGAAGCTCATCGACATCTGCTGCGTGGTGCTGGCGATCGTGCTGGCCATGCTGGTGTCGACATCCGGGACATCGGCGTAGGTGAGCGTGTTCATGCTGGTGTACTGGAACGAGGAAAAGAACCCGAAGCAGAAAGTCTGGGCGACGATCACCCAGATCGGCGTCCCCGGACCGACCAGCCCGAAGAGCGCGATGAGGAGGCCGATCGCGAGGGTGTTGGAAAGCAAGATGCGGCGGTAGCCGAAGCGGCTCAGGAGCTTCGGCATCATCAGCCTCAAGCTCATGGCCGCCAGCGACTGCGGCAAGATGAGGAGCCCCGACTCGACCGCGCTGTACCCGAGGCCGACCTGGTAGAGGAGCGGGAGCAGAAACGGCAAGCCGCCCACGCCGATGCGGGTGACGAAGGCCCCGGCGATGGCGGTCCGCATGGTGCGAATGCGCAGCAGGGTCAGACGCAAGAGCGGATGCGGCTTGGTCGTCGCGTGGAACCCGTAGGCGAGCAGCAGCGCGAGGGAGATCGCGAGCAGACCGGCGATCTCGGTCGCGCGCAGCCTGTGCTCGCCGAAGACCTCCAGGACGTACGACAAGAGCGCGACGCCACAACCGAAGAGCGCCAGCCCCACCACGTCGAGCTTGTCGACGCGCGCGGCGCGATAGTCGGGCAGATGACGGAGGACCAGATAAAGACCCACCAGACCGAACGGGACGTTGAGCAGGAAGATCACCCGCCAGTGGAAGTAGCGGACGATGAGGCCGCCGGCCAGCGGGCCCAGCATCGGCCCTACCAGCGACGGGATCGCCACGAAGGCCATCGCGCGGACCAGCTCGGACTTCGCGAAGGTGCGCACCATCGTGAGCCGCCCGACCGGCACCATCATCGCACCGCCGGCCCCCTGCAGGATCCGAAAGGCGACGAGCAGGCGGATGTCGGTCGAGATCCCGCACAGCACCGAGCCCAGCGTGAAGATTCCGATCGCCGACGAGAACACCCGCCGGGTCCCGAACTTGTCGGCCATCCAGCCGCTGACCGGAATGAAAACCGCGACGCTGAGCGTGTAGCTGGACAGTACCGCTTTCATGCTGAGTGGCGCGATCCCCAGCGCCGCCGCGATGGTCGGAACCGCGGTGTTCAAAATGGTGGTGTCGAGCGACTCCATGAAGAACGCCACCGCGACCAGCCACGGGACCAGCGACTTCGGCGCGTCCATCCGGATCGCGATAGCAGGTATTTGAGCGCGCGCCCAGTCGCGCCGGCCGGCGTATAGTTGCGGTCGTCGCACGCCCCGCGCGCGCCGAAACGTTCGATGATTTCGACCCTCCCCTTTCTTTGCCTCCCTTTTTTTTGGCTGCTGGCGACCGGCGATCCGTCCGCGGCGGTGGGGCAAGCGCCCGCGACCACGCCACCGCCGGCGCCCGCGCCGGTTGGGTCGTCATCGGCCGCCGCTCCGGTCGCCGCGTCGTCGTCGGCCCCGATCCAGCCGCCGGAACCTGCCCCGGTCGCTCCGCCGCCGCCGTCGCCGACTCCGGCGGAGCCGGCCCGGACCGTCCGGGAGCAGCCGCGGATGACCGCCTTCCGCCTGAGCCTGAACTATACCCGGGTGCTCAGCGAGGACGGCGACCTGACCGATAGCTCACTTTCCACCAACGCGATCGGCATCGATCTGGATTTTCCGTCGAGCTCTTACGTCCGCAACCACCTGGGCTTGGCCAACCAGTGGGAGAGCTCCGGGGCCTATTCGGCGCGGGGCTTCCGGATCGATCTGATCTCGTTCGGGTATCCGATCACGCTGGTGGACGGGGCGGTGCGCCTCGACCTCGAGCCGATCCTGACCCTGGTGCGCGGCGAGATCATGTTCATCAACGGCGGCCACGATTTCTTTCGCATGGAGAGCGGTTTCGGCCTCGACCTCTCCGTCACCTATCGGCACTGGTTCCTCGGCGTCGAGCCGGCCGTCGACTTCCGCTACTGGGTCTACGCGAAGGCCGGTTCCGAGACCGGCTTCGGCCGCATCTTCCCCTTCCGCACCGCGCTCGGCCACGAATTTTGAACCCGCGCGCGGCGCCCTAAGCGGCGATGTTCGGCAGCGGCGCCTTGCTGGCGCCTGTGAGGCCCGGATCGCCGAACCCGGTGTAGCTGGTGATGCCCATCGCCTCGCAGGCATTGAGCAGGATGCGCTCGTGTCGCTCGGTCGACTTGACGTAGCGGCCGTTGGCGGCGGTCTTGAGGTAGCCGCCGTTGCCGCTGGCGAGCACGAAGCGCATCGACTGCTGGTTGTGGTTCTGGGCATCGCCCATGTCGCGGGCCCAGACCAGGAGCGTGGTGTCGAACAGCGTCTTTTGTCCCGTCGGGTCCAGCGGATCCTGAAAACCCTTGAGCAGGTTGATGATGTTGACGAACTGGGTGCAGAGGTAAGCCTCGAACTTGACCAGGTTGGCGTAGTTGCTCGACGCGCCGCTGTGGATGTAGCCGCCGTGCTGGTCGTCGTAGGGGAGGCCAGTGGTGTTCACCATCAGCTTCTGATCGTTGCCGTACTCGAGGGCGGCCACCCGCGTGATGTCGCAGGCGAAGGCGGCGGCGATGATGCTCTGGTGGAGGGTGTTCGCCGCCATGGCGTCGAGGTCGCCCATGTATTGCAAGGTGCTGTCGGCGCCCGGGGTCTTCGGCGGCGCGCAGCCGTTGCCGGCCGGGACGCTCTGCGCGAGCTTGTTCTCGAGCTGGTTGATCGAGTCGAGATGGGCGTCCATCTTCGCGCTCTCGTTGGCGCCCAGCGTTCCCTTGAGGGTCTTCACCTCACCCACGATGAGATCGAGGATGCTCTTTCGGCGGGCCAGGAGCTGCGCCGCCGAGGTCCCCGTGGGGAGCGCGCCCCCGAAGACCGTCGTGTAGGCCGATAGCGGCGAGCTGATGGTCGGCAGATTGCCGCCCGTGGCACCCCCGTAGAACTGCGAGAGGCCGCCGTTCTCGTTGGAGTTGGCGCCGAGCAGCAACGAGCCGATGGGCCGGTTGATCCCCGAGGCCACCAGCTTGCTCGCGATGAACTGATCGACGGAGGTCTTGATGACGCCCTGGCCGTAGTACCCGAAGCCCAGGCCGGTGAGGCTGTCCGAGCTGCCATGGTTGTCGTTGGGGTTTCCGCTCGGCATCCCCTCGACCAGCACGACGTTCCCCGCCGCCGCCGAGAGCGGCTGGGTCATCGCGCTCCAGGTGGTGATGTTCTCGCCCGAGATGGTGGGCGTCCAAAGCGGCGGGTAGGTCCCCATGGTGCAAAAAAACATCACGCGCGACGACGGGTTGGCCGCCGCGGCGTGCGCCTCGCGGCGCAGGCTCATATTGATGAAGGGCGCGAGCAAGAGACCCGCGCTCACGCTGCCCACGAATTGTCTGCGGCTAGGCATTGGTCGTTCTACTCCTACTGGTCCTGAACCCGGGTCGTGAAGTTTGACGCGTGGATGATTCCCATCAGCACGCTCTGGAGGGCGAAGCCGTTCGTCGACGCCGCCGTGTAGATCGAATCGTACGTGCAGGCGTCCTGGCTCCAAGAGCTCGTGCCGTAGGCGTAGTACGACCAGTACCTCATCATGCAGCGCTCCACGTCGTCGCTCTGCGCCAGGTACGCCGAGAGGCTGCCCGCACCGGAGAGGCCGGTCACGGTGGGGCTGTTCCCTTCCGGATCGACGTAGACGGTACCCGCGTTGTTGATGGGGAGGGTGTTGTCGGTGGTCCGGTAACGTCCCCAGCCGTCGTAGCTCTCGAAAGCGAAGCCGATCCAGTCCATAAGTTTGTGGCAGGTATAGCAGACGCCGACCGAGTGCGAATTCACGAAGTGGTCGCGGGTCGTCTCGACGGTCGTCGATGGCATGAACGTCGTGTTGAGACCGGCGGGCGGCGGCGAAATGTCCTGGCAGAGCATCCGGCTGCGAATCAAGTGGCCCCGTTGCGTGGGCGAGTCGCCGTCGGGGCGCGCGTAGCCGTTCAGGATCGTCCCGGTGGCCAGAAGGCCGGGGTCGCGCGTGGTCCCGGCATACGGGACGCTCGTGAAGGTGGTCGAAAGGCCGGCCGTCTTCGACGTCGGGAGCCCGTAGAAGGTCGCGAGCTCCTTGTTCAGGAACGAGTGGTCGGCGGTGAGGACGGAGCCGATGCTGCCGCTGCCGTTGAACGCCTCCAGGATCAAATCCTGAGACTCGGTCGCCATGTCGTTCTGCAGGGCGGAGGACAGCACGAAGACGGTGGCGTCCTTGGCGGTGGTGAAGAGCCGCGGCAGGCCGAGCCACCCGTTCATGAAGCCCATGACGGCGGTCGCATTGCTGGGGGCGGTCTTGGCGAGCAGCCGCTGCGACTGCTGGTCGACCATCGACGACATCGTGAGGCTTCCGGCGGTGACCGAGTCGGCCGCGGTGAGCAGGGTGTCGTCGGGCGTGTTGCCGGTCAGCAGGTAGGCCAGGTTGGTGGCAACCTCGAAGGCGGTGAGCGTGAAGCCCGTCGACTTCTGGACACCGAGCTCGCTGCGGTAGAGAAAATACGGAGACTGCAACATCGCCGAGATGACGGCTTGCGCCCCGTCCGAGTTCGAGCTGCCCGCCATGAAAATCTTGCTGTACATCGAGATGCGCGTGTCGCTGGAAGCCAGCGTGGTGCGGAACGCGCGGCGGCCGAACGCCTGAATGAACGAGGTGGCGCAGGTGGCTGCGGGCGCCCCCGTCGCGGTCGCCGCGCAGGTGGCAAACTGTGACAGCTTGCCGCTCGTGGCCGCCCAGGCGGCGATCGCTTCCGCGTTGTCTTCGAGCTGGGAGGCGTTGAGGCCCTGGATCAGCAGCGAGTTCGCGTCGATCGAGAAACCCAGCGTGGTCGGATCGCTGAACACCGCCGCGACGGGCGCGCCGCCGGCCGTATCCCCGAAGATGCTGTGAATGCTGGCCGAGAATTCCGGCCCGCTCAGTCGCCACAGCTTGCGCGGCCCCGGGGCGTTGCTGGTGCAGGGATCCGGTGCGCTGAGCACGCTCGGCGGTGCCACCACCGTCGGGCCACCATCGACACCGGTGCCGGCGCCGGCGCCGGTAATGGAACCAGCGTCGACGTCGCCGCCGGTGCCCGTCTCCTTGCCCGCGCCTCCGGTCCCCGTGCTCAATCCCGTTCCCGCGCCCGTTCCCGCACCCGAGCCCGCGCCCGTCGCGCCGCCAGCTCCGGCGGTCGCGTCACCGCGCCCGGCGCAGCCGCAAGCGAGCAAGACTGTGCCGGCGGCTAGAAGAGAGAGGCGTTGCACAAAACCTCCTACGGGGGCGAACTATCCGAACCCATCCAGGGAGGCGGAAAGCTCGGATCATCTTATCGCGCCACACCCACCGGTCAATCGTCACCGACGGAATCTCCGTCGTTTGGGACGTCAATGTGCGACGGTGTAAGCCGTCTCGTACTCAGTGCGGTGTAGGCGGTGTGGGTGGTGTGGACGGTGTGGATAGGATCGGACAACGCGCGCCGCCGTCCGACCGATCGAATTCGGTCAGGAAGCCGCCGATCCGAGCATCGGTGGCACGTCCGTCGGCGGTGGACGTGTCCAGCTCGGCGCGCAGCCCCTCGATGATGGCGCGCTTTTCGAAAGTGCTCAGGCGCCCATCGCAGGCGATCTCCGCCAAGCGGGCGGGGAGCTCGCTTTCCGAGGCGCGGAGATCGTCGGCGTGCGCGCGCGACGCCATCCGGATCCGCAGCTCGCGCGTGGCGGCCAGAAAACGCGCCTTCGCGTAGCGATAGGGATCCTGGCCCGCGAACCGCATCAGCTCGTCGGTGAGATCGAAGTGTCCGGTCACGCTCAAGAGCAGAACCCTTGCGTTGAAGAAGCAAGCTTGCGGGTACTGGCAGGCCTCGCGCGGATCGGGCCGATACGGGGTCACCGTGGGAATCGGAAGCCGCGAGCCGTAAAGCGCCGCCTGCTCCTCGGCGGACACCGGTGTCGGCTGGTGTTTGTCCCCGTTACCACGCAACACGGATTCGAGGCTCGGCACCGCGAGGGTCCCGGGCCGGCGGAGCCGAGGCTGCAGCAACGAGAGCGCCAGGCTGAGATGCTTGTCGCGGAAGGTTACCGACCCATCGCGCGCGACGCGCGCCGCGAAGCCCGCCGCATCATATAAGAGGTCGCCCGTACCGTCTTTGGCCCGCCGAAGCTCGTAGTCCGCCGACGGATCTCCCGGGCGCTGCGCCGCGACGGGTGCCAGCAGCGACCGGCGGGGCGAAGGGGTCTCCGCCGGCGGCGCGCCCGCGTCGACGCCCGCCGCAACCGTGAGCGCCAACATGAGCCGAACAAGAGCAGCGGCAGCCAACAATCAAATATGGCACGAAGAATCCTTTTCACACCTCGAGCCGCCGGCCCTTCCAGGCCAGGTACAAGGCCGGATAGACCAGCAGCTCCAGGAGCCCGGAGGTCACCACGCCACCGACCATGGGCGCCGCGATGCGCTTCATCACGTCGGCGCCTGTCCCTTGCGACCAGAGCAGCGGCAGGAGGCCCGCCAAGATGGTCGCCACCGTCATCACCTTGGGACGAATGCGTTTGACGGCTCCCTGGAAAATCGCTTCGTGGGCCTCCGCGATGTTGCGGGGGGCCCGCGCGCGCCAGGCCAGGTCCAGATACAGCAACATCACGATCCCGGTTTCAGCGTCCAGACCGGCCAGGGCAATGATCCCGACCCACACCGCGACCGACAAGTTGTAGTCGAGCGCCCAGAGCAGCCAGAACGCCCCCACCAGCGAAAACGGGATCGCCAACATCACCATCGTCGCCTCGACCACGCTGCGCGCGTTCCACGCGAGAAGGAGAAAAATGATCGCCAGCGTGATCGGCACGACCACCGCCAGACGCGCCTTGGCCCGTTCCAGATACCGGTATTGCCCGACCCAGGCCAGACGAACCCCCGCCGGCAACGCCAACCTCGACACGGCGGCCCGCGCGTCCCGCACGTAGTCCTCGACTGGGCGGGCGGTGTCGGCGAAAACGTAGGCGTAGAGCTGCCCGTTCTCGTCGCGCACCATCGAGGGTCCCGTTCGCGAATGCAGATGCGCGATCTGCCCCAGCGGGATCTGCGCGCCGCCAGGCGTCGCGACGAGTACCCGCTCCAGGTCGGGCAGGCTGGAACGGAAATCCCGCGCGTAGCGCACCGTCACCGGGTAGCGCTCGCGCCCTTCGACGGTGGTGGTGACGGTGGCGCCGCCGATGGCGCTCTCGATGACCTCCTCGACGTCGGCGACATTGAGGCCCAGCGCCGAGGCCGCGTCGCGATCGATGTCGAAGTCCAGATAGTGTCCGCCGCCGATCCGCTCGGCGAAGGCGCTCCGGGTTCCGGGGACCGTGCGCAGGGCGGCCTCGATCCGCTGGGCCACTTGGTCGATGACCCGAACGTCCGGACCGAGGACCTGGATCCCGACCGGGCTGCGAACGCCCGTCGCCAGCATCTCGGTGCGCGTCTGGATCGGCATCCACCAGACGTTGGGCATTCCCGTGAATTGCATCGCGCGGTCCAGTTTTTTCACCAGCGCGTCCCAGTCCTCGCCGGCTGGCCAGGCGGCGCGGGGCGCCAGCTCCACCACCGTCTCGAACATTTCGAGCGGCGCCGGATCGGTCGGCGTCGAGAAGCGACCGGCCTTGCCGAAGACCCGCGCGACCTCGGGGAAGCCGCGCAGCACCCGATCCATCCGTTGCAGGGTGTCGCGGGCGCTGACGTCGCTCATGCCGGGAACGGCGGTGGGCATGTAGAGCAGCGTCCCCTCGTTCAGCGGCGGCATGAACTCGCTCCCCAGCTTGCCGATCACGGGCACGGTCACGGCGACGAGGCCGACCGCGGCGCCGATGACCCACCAGCGGTGCCGGAGCGCGAACCGGCAGACCGGACCGTAGATCGCCACCAGCAATCGCGAGAGAGGATTTTCTTCTTCGCGCCGGATGCGCCCGCGAATCAACAGCGCCGCGATCGCGGGAACCAAGGTGACCGACAGCACCGCCGCGAAGCCCATCGAGAACGTCTTGGTGTAAGCGAGCGGCTTGAACAGACGCCCCTCGGTCCCCTCCAGCGTGAACACCGGCAGGAAGGCGACCACGATGACAAGCAGGGAAAAGAAGATCGGGCGGCCCACTTCGACCAGGGCCGCGGTCACGACCTCCTGCCGGGTGGCGCGCCCGGCCGCCTTCCGACCTTGCGCTTCCCATCGCTCCAGATGCTTGTGGACGTTCTCCACCACGATGATCGCGGCGTCGACCATGGCGCCGATGGCGATCGCGATCCCGCCCAGGCTCATGATGTTGGCGCCTATGCCGAGGCGGGACATCGGGATGAACGCCAGCAACACGGCGATCGGCAACATCAAGACCGGCACCAGCGTGCTGCGCACGTGCAGAAGAAAGATCAGGATGACCACGCCGACGACGATCATCTCCTCGACCAAAGTTCGACGCAGGGTCTGGATGCTGGCGCGGATCAGCACGGATCGATCGTAGGTCGGCACGATCTCGACGCCCGCCGGGAGCGAGGCCTTGAGCTCGGCCAGCCGTTCCTTGATCGCGTCGATGACGGTCAGCGCGTTCTGTCCGTTGCGCATGATCGCCACCGCGCCCACGGTCTCGCCCTCCCCGTCCAGATCGGCCAGGCCGCGGCGCTGGGCCGGCCCGATGCGCACCTGCGCGATGTCGCGAAGACGGATGGGAGCGCCGTTTTCGGTGCCGACGACAACCGTCTCCAGATCCGCCGCGCTGTGGAGATAGCCGCGCCCCCGGATGAAGTGCTCGGTTCCGGCGATCTCCAGCACCCGCCCCCCCACGTCGTTATTCGACCGGCGGACGGCGTCGACGATCTGCATGAGCGGCAGGTGGAACGACTGCAAGCGCCGCGGATCGAGATCGATCTGATACTCCTTGCCGAACCCCCCGATGCTGGCGATCTCCGCAACGCCCGGCACGGACTGGAGCGCGTAGCGGAGATTCCAGTCCTGCAGCGATTGCAGCTCGCGGAGGGATTCCTTTCCCGAGCGATCCACCAGGGCGTATTCGAACACCCACCCCAGGCCGTTCGCGTCGGGACCGAGCGCGGGCGTCACGCCGACCGGCAACTTGGCTTGAATCGAAGACATGACCTCCAAGACGCGGCTGCGCGCCCAATACAGGTCCGTACCTTCATCAAAGACGATGTTGACGAAGGACATCCCGAACATCGACTGCCCGCGCACCGCCGACACGTGCGGCGCCCCGACCAGCGTGGTCACGATCGGGTAGGTGATCTGATCCTCGACCAGATCCGGCGAGCGCCCCGTCCATTCGCTGAAGACCGTGACCTGCACATCGGACAGATCGGGAACCGCGTCGAGCGGCGTCGTGCGCAAGGCGAGAAACCCCGCCACCGCCGCGAAGCCTACCAGCGCGATGGTAATCGCCCGCTGGCGCGCGCAGAGCGCGATGATCCAGGCGATCATGGGCCGTCGCCCCAGCCCGGCAGCGCGCTCTGCAGCTTGGCCTCGCTCGACAGCAGGAACGTCGCGCCGGTGGCGACGCGGTCACCCTTCCGAAGCCCGCTTCTGATCTCGTCCCACTCGCCGGTCATGGCACCGACCTGCACCTCCGTCGGGCGGAGCTTGCCCCCGCCGCGGTCGACGAAGACGTAGCGGTGCTCGCCGGAGAGCAGCAGCGCCGAGTCCGGTACGACCAGCTTGCCGCCGAGAGGCACCGATATCTCGACGTCCACGGACATTCCCGGACGGAGCAACGACCGCGAATTGAGCAGCTCCAGGCGAGCGGCCACGATCCGGTTCTTTTCGTCGACGGTGGGCGCGACGAAGGTGACGCGCGCTTCCACTGTCTCCGCGGGGTAGGTCGGCAGCGAGACGCGCGCCGGCTGGCCCACGGAGACCAACGTCGCGTCGCGCTCGGAGATCGCGGCTTGGACCCACACCCGCCCCAGGTTCCCGATGCGGTAGAGCGAGCTTCCCGGCGGCAGGTGGGCGCCGCTCACTACGTTCTTCTCCAGGACCACGCCCCCGATGGGCGCTACCACGGTCACCCGACCATCGGCGGTCCCCTTCCGATCCAGAGCCGCGATCTGCCCGGCGCTGAGGTCCCAGTTCGCGAGACGTCTCTGCGACGCGGACGCCAGCTGCGGCAGCGCGCCGCCACGCTTCGCACCCAGGTACTCCTCTTCCGCCGCCAGCAGATCGGGGCTGTAGAGCAGGGCCAGCGCCTGTCCAGGCCGAACCGCGCGGCCCGTCTCGGACACCAGCAGCTTCTCGACGAACGCCTCGTATTTGAGGGTGACGTCGCCCAGCCTTCGCTCGTCGACGTCGACCCGCCCCACGGCGCGCAATTTGACTGTCAGCGGTCGCTCTTCGACGGCGGCGAAGGTTGCCCCGATCAGCTGCTGTCTCTCCGCGGAGACCTCGATGACACCCCCGCTGTCGGGACCGCTGCGATCGCCTTGCGCCCCGTCCATCGAGAACCCCTTGTGCGGCGGCGATACCCGGAGACCGACGGTTTGGTGGGCGTGCCCCGGCGCATCGACACCGACCTTCAGCGACCAGTCGCCGTTCATCGAGAGGCCGTAGGCAACCTCATAGCGGCCCCCCGGCAGCGACTCGACGTCACCGCCGCCCTTCATCTCGGGCATGGTCCCCATTGCCGCCATGTCGTACTCGAAGGCGATTCGCGCGCCCTCGACCGGCTGGCCGGCGGCGTCCGTGATGGTCAGCTGCAACCGATTGTCGCCCGCACGGGGAGGATCGGGCTCCAAGGCCATCGCGATCCGAAGGTCGCCCAGCGTCGCCGTTTCCGGTTTCGGCCTGGCGCAGGCGGAGATGAGAACCACTGCCAGGAGAAGGCTCTTGCCTAGATTCATGGTAGCGCTCCATGCTCGACTTCGCCTCGGCCAGAATCGGCCGCCGCCAGTAGCCCCAGATCGGCGCCGACCGCGCGCTCGAGCTCGGTCAACCGTTGCTCGTAGCTGGCGAGGTGCGTGGCCAGATCGAGCTCGTGCATTTCCAGATCGCGCACCGAGTCCAGCACCATCAGAAAGCTTCCGCGCCCAGCTGCGTACCCGGAGCTGGCGCTCGACAGGGCCTGTTTCGCGATCGGAATTAGTTTGTGGTGCAGCTCGACTTGCCTCTGCTCGGAGACCACCTCGGCGTAGGCGTCGGACACCTCGGCGACCACCCGGTTCTCCATGGCGCGTGCGTCCTGCCGAGCCGCGGCGAGCTGCGCGCCGGCGGTCCGGATCTGGGGATCGGTCTTCGACCGCCGGAAGATGGGCAGATTCCCCTGCACGCCGAGAAACAGAAAATCGGAGACGCCCACCGCGCGAAACGAATGCATGTCTCCGACGCTGACGCCGATGTCGGGCGTTCGGGCCGCGTCCGCCAGGCGGAGCCTCGCCTCCGATTCTCGGATCGCGGCCTGGGCCCCCGCAAGCTCCGCGCGCGCCGTTTTCGCTCGGTCCCAGAGATCCCGGACCGGCGGCAGCGGTGCGACCAGGCCGGGCTCCGAGACGACGCCAATGTCACCTTCCGGCGGCCGGTCGAGCAGGGCCAAGAGGCGGGAGTTCGCGGCCGTCCGCCGGGCCAGCGCCGCCTCGCGGTCCGATTCCACCTTCAAAAGCTCGCTCGCGGCACGCAGCGACTCCGAGGTCTCGCCGCGCCCTGCCGCGATGCGCGCGGAGGCCGCAGCGCCGAGGGAGCGCAGCGTCTCCATCATCTGCGCGTCGACCCCAATGGTGCGCTCCGCCAGAAATAGATCGAAGTACGCCTTGGCCACCTGGGCCTCGATGTCCCGCGCTTTTACGGCGGCGGTCGCGCGTGCCGCTTCCGCCTCGCCGCGGGCGACCGCGCGGCGGTGCTCGCGCTTGCCCCCGAGCGCGATCGGCTGCGTGATCTGAACCATCACCGGGACCGTGGAAAAATCCGAGGGCGCATTCCAGAGCTGGACCATCAACATCGGATCGTCCCAGGCTCCCGCGGAGGCAACCGCGGCGTCGGTCGCGCCCGCCGTCGCCTCCGCGGCGAGGGTCTCGGGGTTGCGCGCGCGGGCCTCGCGTATGAGGTCGGCCAGCCGCGCCCGCCGGACGACGGACGACGGCCCCGAACTCGGATCCGGCGGCACGGCGTAGGCCGTCGCGGTCGACATCATGACCAAGGCAAATACCATCTTCATCGGACGCTCCTGTCGCGGGTGAAAATGGACCGCATCGGGCACGACCACCTGTGGCCATGCGCGGCGCGCGGTCCCGTTCGAGATCGGGGGGACTCCCGGTTAGCTGCTCAGCTGCTAACGGTGATCGTCGAACGGGCGCTCAGATGAGGAGCGATTGCTTCCGCAACAAGATGGGGAAGGCGAAATCATCATTTCTCGTCGCGTCGATCCCAGCGCGCCGAGCGCGCCGATTGCGATCGGACGCCGCCGGCGGCAACAGGGTCGCCAGCAGCGGCGAGGCCAGCCTGCTCGGCGCGGGCGAGCTCTGGAACGACGCGGGTGCCGCCGTGACCGACTGGCCAAGGGCCGCCGCCGTCAGCACCTCACAGCAGCAAGACCTCCGGAGCTTTGCGAGCTGGGGAACGGAAGACGGAATCTGCCCGGCCTCGGATGAACCGCAACAGCAAGCGGATCGAACCTGCGCGTCGACGGTGCAGCGGAACCAACGCTGGCCACCGGCGGAGAGACTCACCAACATCGCCGCGGCCACGAGGGCCGCCGCGGAGCGGCGCGCGAGTCCAGCTACGGCCGTCATGTACATCATTCTTAGTCCCGTTTGGCCGTTCCGTCCAATCGGAGTGACGTCGGGCCGGCCGTTGGTTACCTAATCGCAATGCTGAAAGCCGCTTCCGCTCGAAGCCCGAGCATCTGGTGAGCGGCCAGCTCTGGCATGGGCTTTGCGATGTAGACGGGGCATGCAAACTCAAGTCGCGTCTTCCGAGAACACCGGGATCCATCGGGCAGGCCGCCAGGGCTTCGCGAGGTCCACGTTCTGGCCCGCGATCAGCCAGCGACCCCAGCGCCAGCGCGCCAGGGGCCGCCTCAAGGCGGTCGAAGACGAGCGCCCGGCGCCGACAGCCCAAGAAGCTGGCGAGGAGGACGATCCGACCGAGACCGCCGCCGTCGTCGAGATTGCGGTCAAGCACGCCTTCTCGGCCAACGAGCAGTCCGCCGTGGGTGCCTACCTGCGTGAGCTGCGCAAACATCCGCTCATGACGCGAGAAGAAGAGCACGACGTCGCCGTTCGATTCTCGGAGACCGCGGAGCCGGCGCTGGCGTCCCGCCTGGTGGAGGCCAACCTGCGCCTGGTCGTGAAGATCGCGCGCGAATACCAGCGCGCGCACAACAACATCCTCGACCTCGTCCAGGAGGGGAACGTCGGTCTCATTCGCGCGGTGGAAAAGTTCGATCCGCATCGGGGGGTGAAGTTCTCCTCCTACGCCTCCTGGTGGATCCGCGCCTACATGTTGAAGTTCATCCTGGCGAACTGGCGGCTGGTGAAGGTCGGCACGACCCAGCCCCAGCGCCGACTGTTCTTCAACCTGCACAAGGAGCGCGAGAAGCTGGAGAAGCAGGGCGTAGTGGTGGAGGCCAAGCACCTGGCCGCCGCGCTGGACGTGACCGAGCACGAGGTCGTCGAGATGGAGCGCCGGCTCACCGCCTCCGAGATGTCGCTGGATGCGCCCGTTCACTCCGATGAGCAGGCCGATCAGACGCGCGGCTCGCTCCTGCCGGCGCCGTCCGCCGGTCGCCCCGACCTACAGATCGAGGCGCTCGAGTTCGACGGCCTCCTCAAGCAGAAGCTGGAGAGCTTCCGCCAGACGCTGCGCGATCGGGATCTCGAGATCTTCGAGGCGCGCCTGCTCAACGAGGAGCCCGAGACGTTGCTTCAACTGGCGGCGCGCTTCGGGGTCACGCGGGAGCGGGTCCGTCAGATCGAATGCCGCCTCAAGGCCAAGCTTCGCCAGTACCTGCAGGCGGCGCTGGGCGAGAGCCTGCAGCCCGAAGACCTGCTCGCCTCCCAGGCCACCTGAGCGGGCCCGGGGACGAGGACCACCCGGAAAAACGCGCCCTCGGCCGGCTGTCGGCCCAGGGCGCGTTCTCGATCGGGAAAGTTGTCGAAAGATCAGGGTCGGTCGGTCACGCGCTCTTGCGGGGCACCTTGGCGCCCGCCCTGCGGGCCTCCGACAACCCGATGGCGATCGCCTGCTTGCGACTGGTGACCTTCTTGCCGGACCCGCCGGAGCGCAGGGAACCGCGCTTGCGTTCGTGCAGAGCGCGTTTGACCTTCTCGCCGGCCGCTTTTCCGTAGCGTCTGCTGCTGGTCTTCTTTGGCGTGGCCATGTCGTCTCCTCCTAGAAGTGCAGGTTCATCAGCGCGAGCCGGTAGGTCGGCGCCGGGTCGGTAGAGAAACGCGAGGCGACCGCGACATCGGCGCG
>Ga0080027_10000523_pt1 | contig 16358 bp, 8 predicted proteins | sample OrgsoiDNA2013046_FD_70962 | JGI IMG/M metagenome (GOLD analysis project Ga0080027, IMG submission 70962) | Permafrost soil microbial communities from the Arctic, to analyse light accelerated degradation of dissolved organic matter (DOM) -... | ecosystem: Environmental > Terrestrial > Soil >... | reverse complement strand
GTGAGCTGGAAGAAGCAGTCTCGCTACACAACAGTGTACAATGCATCATGCTGAACAGAGAAATTTTTCCTCTGGATGAACCTGAAAAAATGCGTCGTTTTCTGATAGAAAACCCGGTCGATCTGTTTATTAACTGCGCTGCATATACAGGTGTCGACAAAGCCGAATCGGAAAAAGAAAAAGTATTTCAGATCAATGCTGAAGCTCCGGGAATTATTGCAGGACTACTTTCAGGAACGCAATCCAAATTTATACAACTGTCTACAGACTATGTATTCGATGGTACTTCTTCAACACCACTTTCTGAAAAAGCTCCGACAAATCCTGTAAATCTTTACGGTGCTTCAAAATTAAAAGGAGAACAAATGGCATTGAAAAATAATCCGGATACACAGATTATAAGGACATCCTGGTTATACGCTGCGCATGGAAACAATTTTGTAAAAACCATGTTGCGTCTGATGAAGGAAAGGACGACCCTATCGGTGGTACAGGATCAGACAGGTTCACCTACTTATGCGGGAGATCTGGCAAAAGTGATTATGCAAATAGCCGCTCAGGAACCTTTTATTCCGGGAATTTTTCATTACAGTAATGAAGGTGAAACGACCTGGTTCGATTTTGCTATAGCAATTAAAAAATATACCGGAAGCCACTGTGATGTTTTACCCATCCTGTCCTCTGCATATCCTACGGCGGCCAAAAGACCGGCTTATTCTTTAATGGATAAATCCAAAATCAAAAAAGCATATCATCTGCGGATTCCAGACTGGCAATCCAGTCTGGCCGTTTGTTTAGATATATTAAAGAAGCAGGGAGTGTAAAATATTACAATAATCAGCTGTTTAGTTATTTGGCAAATTTCGCCTGTTTTAAGGAATCCGGTTTCAAACCGATTACCGGTGTTTCACTCGTGCTTACGCCAAAAAGCAGTTCTTCATTCAGATCCAGTACATCTTTTTGCAAATCGTAAATCTCATGCGTAAGCTTGTTCACCTTTTTTATGCCGATCAGATAGCCAACTGAGAAGATTAAAAGGCCAGCCATCGAAACCTGCAGCATATTAAACTGAATAGCTTTTAGCAATTCAATAATTGTTTCCATAAATTGAATTTTTATAGGATTGGATTAAAATACAGTTTAAAATTACCCTTTGAGGACCAGAACTACAACGTAAAACTACCTCCGTTTTTTAAGTAAAAATACGGTCGCGCTGAATGTGCGTTTTAATCTGTTCCAATCACCAAATTGATTTAAACGGGAAATCGTGAATGAATTCCGGTTTTTGTTCTGTGCGTCCTGATTTCGCCTAGTTTTATCTTTCAAATACAAAATAAATACCCCATTCACTCATGAGAAATATCTACTATGCATTAGCAGTAACCGTAACGACATGGATTGCATGCCATTCACCGGTTTCAGAAAAAATTGATCAGCCAGATGATGTTTTTTCATCTTTTGAGAACAGGTTTTTAGATCAATACTGGAAAGAATACCCTGCCGCTTCAATACTTATCGGATATGGTAAATATTATGAAACCATGGTTATTCCGGACAGTGAGGCAATTGCTGGCCAGGTTATTTTTTCTAACCGCTGGCTGGATTCCCTTTCCCTGCTGCATTTTGACGGACTGAATGCAAACAATAAAATCAGTTTTAAAATCATCAGGAACCAACTTGAAAGTGATATCTGGTATATGACCGTTTTTAAGAACCAGGAATGGGATCCTTCAGCTTATAATATGAGCGGTGAATGTTATTATTTAATCAATCAGTCTTCTGCCCCTCTGGAAGAACGCCTCCGTATTCTTTCCAAGCGGTTGCAGCATGCAGATCTATTCTATGCTGCAGCATTTAAAATGTTAAAGCAACCCATGCGGGAGTATACAGAACTTGGTATTTCCCAAAACCTGGGAGGGCTTTCAGTATTTGGCAAAGACCTTTCCGATTCAATCAAAGCATCTCATTTATCTCCGGATGAAGTAAAGACACTGAATGAACATATCACGAGAACTGTTCTTGCCATGAATGGCTATGTGGATTCCTTAAAGGGAATATTGGCGAATAAAAATTATTCATTCCGGAATTTCAGGATTGGAAAAGAATTATACGGAGATAAATTCAAATTTGATCTGGCTATCAATTTATCACCTGAAGAATTATATGCAAAAGCTTTGGCTGATAAGAAAAAAATAACAGCCCGTATGTTCATCAATGCAAGCAGTTTATGGTCCAAATATTATCATCGTGAAGTCCCGCCTAAAGATAGTACGGCACTGGTCCAATCCGTTATCAATGCTATTTCCCTGGAACATGCCAAACCTGAAAATTTCTTTGATTCACTAAGGAATCTTGTTTATGAATTAAAAAGATTTATCATTAAAAAAGATCTTTTTGATTTTGATACGACCTATCCGATTGTCGTTCGCATCATGCCCAGTTACGAAAGCGGTGTCACCATCGCCAGTGCAGAATTTACGCCTCCTTATCAAAAGAAAGGAGAAACTTATTTCAATATTGAAGACCTGACAAAATTTTCTAAGGAAAAAGCAGAGAGTACTTTAAAGGAATATAATAACTATATGTCCCAGTTACTTTCCATTCACGAAGCCATGCCGGGTCATTGCTTGCAGGGTATTTATAATAACCTTAAATCCTCCGATGTAGTCAGGTCGGTATTTCATAATGGTGCAATGGTGGAGGGATGGGCAGTATATACTGAAACGATGATGCTGGAAAATGGCTGGAGAGGGAACCTTCCGGAAATGCAACTGATTCTGGACAAATTTAAGTTACGCGAGCTGGGTAATGTTGTTATTGATTATGAAATTCAATGCCTGAATACGCCCAAAGAAGACATCATTCATTTTCTTGTGAAGGAATGTTTCCAGACTGAGGCGCAGGCAGTAGAAAAATACCATCGGGCCACGGTCAGCCAGGTTCAGCTTTGTTCATATTTTGGTGGGGCTTCAGCGATACTTGCCCTGCGTGAAGAATATAAATCGAAGATGGGTGATAAGTATACCTTAAAAGACTTTCACGAAAACTTTTTAAAATATGGGAGCTCGCCGGTTAAATATATCAGAGAAAGTATGCTGAAATAGACCCTGATTCAAACATAGCGGTTTACATGTTATAAGCAGTTCATAAGAAAAACCTCTTTTCGGGATCTGGCCTTAAAAAGAGGTTTTCGTTGCCTGACCTGGATTCGAACCAAGACAAACAGAGTCAGAGTCTGTCGTACTACCGTTATACTATCAGGCAGGATATTCCTGTATGGAATATTTTTCCTTTATTTTCGGCTGCGAAGATAACTTAGACAGTTGAAATGTCGGGCAATAAAAGGCTTTAGTAAATAATTGTCGTTTTATTCATTTTATAAATACATAACAACTTGATAATCAATTTATTATGTATATATTTATGCCTCAGGGGATAAACTTTTACTTTTCTGGTTACAAAAGCAATACCGGCAGTTACTAATCTATGAATACGAACATGCGACTTTCTGATACAGCCCTTATAGAGGCGATAGTTAAGCTGCAAATGGATGATGAAGCCATAAAACAGCTTTACCAGGACCATGCAGAGCTAACAAGATCTTTTATTATGGGTAAAGGTGGCACTGAACAGGACGCTGATGATATCTTTCAGGAAACAGTGGTTTCATTTATAGACAGTGTACGGAAAGGTAAATTCAGGCAGGATTCTGGTATAAGAACCTTTCTCGTTTCCATTTCAAAACATCTCTGGTATAATGAAATCCGGAGGCGTCAAAGAGCCGAAAATCGCGAAAAAGTTTTTGAAATGGATCGCGGAGAAGTGGAAATGGATGTCAGCAGTGTTATCCATAACCGGGAATTGCAAAAACAACTTCAGACCCGGTTGGCAGAACTCGGAGAATCCTGCAGAAAAATTCTCATGCTATTTTATTACGAGAATTTGTCAATGAAAGAAATGGTTTCGCATTTGAATTATGAAAATGAACAGGTGGTCAGAAATAAAAAATACAAATGTTTGCAACAGCTTACCTATAAAATAAAAGAAAACCCCGCTGCTGCCCAGTATATCAAAGAATTGCTAAATCAATAGATGATGAAAACGGAAAATGAAACATTAATAGATTACCTGGATCAACAATTAACGCCGGATGAAGTAATCCGGGTTGAGGACAGGATTGCACATGATGCAGCATGGTCGTCTGACCTGGAATTCCTTAAACTTGCAGTTGAAACTGTCCGGTTCAATGCATTGGATGAAAAAGTTTCAAGAGCACGTTACGCATACAATCAGATTTCGAAATCCTCTGAAAGGCCCGCCCGGAGCGTCATTCGCAGCATGTATAAAATGAGTCTTCGTGCAGCCGCAGTTTTTATTGTATTGATCGGTGCAACACTGATATACAAATATGTATCTGTGAATGACCAGTCAGTTTATAAAAAACAATTTCTGGGATATGAATTAAACATTTCCCGTGGAAAGGAAAATCTTGATCCTGAAACAGAAGCTTACCAGGATAAAAACTGGCAGAAAGTAATTGCCCTGGTAAATGCGGAAAAGATAAAAACAAATAAATCCTGTTTTATGGCAGGTATTTCGGAAATGCAGTTAAATCAATTTCCGAAAGCAATTCAAAACTTTGAATACATTTTACAATCGAATGCAAATAAAGGTGATAGCAGTTTTCAGGATGAGGCTGAATATTACATCTCCCTTGCCTATTTAATGAACCATGAGGAAGATAAAGCCATTACCATGCTGGATAAAATTAAAAGGGATAAAAACCATACATACTATCCTATTGCATCAAAGCTTTCTTTCATTGACCTGAAAATCATTGCCTTAAAAAAATAATCCATTTATGGTTACATATGACCCATCATCGGTTACTAAATAGAACAACCGAAGAAACGAACAATATCCCTGAAAGACCAAACCCGAAAAAACGATCCACATCCTTTAAACCTGATCCAATCCAGTGAAATGCCTGACAAGAGTCGACGTATCCATGAAAATTGAAACATCCTGAGAAAACCATTTTAAACATCCAATTTCTTACTATTGAATCCGTCGACTTTTTTTTCTTTTTTCTTTTGAAAGACCAAAAATAAGATTGTACTAAAAATGAGTCCTAAAGCAACCCAGATCCAGGGTTGCTTTTTTTTGTATAAGGCTTCCGGATCTCCAGTTAAAACCAGGTGAGACCAATACGCAGGGTTTCGAAAAAGTGGATTCTCATTGATAAAATCCAGCTTTGCCATTCGTAATGCGCTTGATTTGGAATATCCCTTTCTCAAATAATAATAAAATTTTTTCAAAATGATTGCCGTAGACCGATCGTCTGCTTTCCACAATGTATTAATCGTACTTGGGCATCCTGCATATAAAAAAGCACGGGCAAAACTCATTACGCCTTCATTCGTTTCAAGTTTTCCCCTTCCTGTTTCACATGCACTTATCACAACCATCTGACAATTATCCATTCTTAAACCATATACTTCATCCAGAAAAAGCAGATCTTCAGCAGGTCGTCCGGTTAAAGGGGAAAAAGCAATAAAAGAAGCCGATGGATCATTCATATCCGTAACAGCATGCGTTGCAAGGTGGACCACCTGAAAGCGATTTAAATTTTCCAGAAATGCAGATTTCGTAGCCAATTCATCTACATACTCCTTACCAGGCAATTCATCAATCTCCTCTTTCGAATTGGGAAGCTTTTCCAGATAACCCATTCCTTCCTTTTCCAGATTGACACCATTTTTAGAGAAGGGTGCAAAAGAAAGGAAAGATTTTTGCAATGGATAAGTATCCGTCTTTCCTGCGCTCATTAAAAATCTGGAAGAAAATTCGTAAGAAATTTCATGGTCTTCTATCAATGCATTTCCGTTTGAATTTCCCGGTAAAGATTCCATGGGTATTTGAAAAAATAATCCATCCGGAACAATGATCCACTCCTCCTTATGTGCCGCAATTTCAAGGAGAGGTTTAACCAGGTTTCCATATAGGAAATTTTTTAACTCCTTCGTCTGGATCCGGCGTCCACTTTCAACGGATTGCAGGTTTTGAATCCATGATACAAGATCCTGCCGGATTGCAATCCCATTATCGAGATGAATAAAATCAAATGCTGATTTTGTTATTACAAAAATGCATACCGCATCTGGTGTATTGTATAAACTGATCAGGGCCTGATCCGAACTTAATTTGTTCTGCAAAACAGATACAGCTGGAAAATCCTCACTATATTTCATCTTGTAAAAGCTTTGATTCTCTTCCAACTTTCTTCGCAGGCCTGCTAGCTGGGTTTCATAACCTGATTTTTCTTCGTTTATTTTCTGTATTTCCTTCATTCCCAGACCTTCTTCAGTCTTTCCATTCAGACGTGCTATATTATAGCGCACATTGCGTTCCTTACGGATCAATTCATTTTCTGTTCCGCCGGCATGAAGGAAATTAATTTCTTTTAATTGCGCAGCCATTACGGATGCTTTGTTTTTTTCTGAAATCAAAAAGGCCTCTTCCAAAAAATGCTCCCGGGGCAGAATTTTATTTAACATCAGACTTACTGAAAATGCTTTTAAATAAACTTCCCCGCTCTTTTGCTTAAGAAAAATCTTTGCGTCATCCATTTCATAGCTTTTTTCAATGTATGATATCAATGAAATAGCAGATTGGTAAGTATCATAAGCCGATTTTAGGTTTTCAGCAGATAAAGTTTTTGCATAGAGCATTTCCCAGGCAGCCGCCTTTTTTATCAATACGTCGAATAAAGTGAAATAGGCAAATGAGCCGTTAAAGACAGAAGGATTTTTTCGCTGATTACTATCTGAAAAATTTTGTGAAAAAAGAATTATCGCCTTCTGGTAATGGGATAGTGCAGCATTCGGATCTCTGCCTGACAATGCAAGATTTCCAAGATAAAACGCATTGACACCATCATCCAGCGCATTGGTATGAAGAAGTTTTTTTTTCTGATTGTACTGTGTCAGCCATGCAATAGCGGAGTCTTTATTGCCATCTTCCAGGGCAGCTCTTGCCATTTCATTCAATACGCCCGGAACAATTTCTATATTTACTTTTCTAAAAGCTGAAAGCGCCTCAGTATATTTATGGATACGGGAATAGGCCATACCCATATTCATATTAAGCGGATCTGTTAATAATTTATGTTTTGAAGCTTCCTGATATATTTCCAAAGCTTTTTCAAACAGGTCCAGTTTATAGTAGCAAATCGCCATATTCAGTTTTATACTCAGTACATTGAACTCATCGACCGGCTTTTTATCCTGCGTTAAATAAAGCGCATGCGTGAAATAATTTTTACTCTGAAGAAAATTACCGTTATCAAAATACAGAACCCCGAGTGTATTAAAAAGCCGCACCCTGTCTTCGGAAGATCGAATACTGTCTGCGTTTTCTTCCGCATGCAGTAAAAAATAAGAAGCAGAATCGAAATTATTCTGTTTATAGTAGCCCGCTCCGGCAAAAATGTAAATCCTGTAAAACTGGTCCTTGTTCAATGCATAGTTTCTAGCTTTCAGGTAATATCCCGTTGCCTGTGCAAACTGATTGTACACTTCAGACAATACCCCCAGTTTATAACAGGACAGGTACATCAGGCTATCGGCCAAATGTGATCCATGAAAGGCATTTAGTCCGCTTATTACCGTTTTTAAGGAAAGAATACAGGCGCTATCTGTTGCAGAAGTGGCGTTTTCCAGATTATATAAATGATCCGCCCGGTTATATTGCGATTGAATTTGTTTTAGAGTAGGATTACCCGGTTCCTGTTGTTTAAATGAAACAAGACAGATATAAGAGACCAGCACAAAAAAAAATTTCCCGGACATAGCAGGCTATTTGCTCTGCTTTAACGTCCGGGAAACTGCCATATTGTTAATGGGTTACCGTACTAATTTGAACGTACTATAATTATCAGCGGCGGACGCGGTGATGCTTTTTTGTCAATGAGTAAATAACTCAGTGCATTCCAAAGTTTATTGCCTATACTGGCAAGAATTCCTGCAGGGATATCTGATTTATGATTGTAATACATCATCTGTAATTGTATACTCTGGGGTGCAAAGTTGCTATTATCATTCAACATATAATAAATCGTGGTATATACTGTTGTACCATTTACCGGCAGTAACCCAAACGGGCTTTTCTTCATCGTTTTTTGCAAATCGATATAACCTGTATTCTGGTCAATTTCTATTCCCTGGTTCTTAGCAAAATCGTTATAGTCAAACTTGCAACCCTTTCCCTGGGTTCCTACACAAACAGGAGGCCCAAAAGGATCCGCATTAAAATAAGGCTTTGCCGTAGTATCACTCACAGCCAACACATAAACACTATCCATATAAGCTGCACCTCCAATAATTAAATTAGACAGACAGGTATCTGTTGTTCCGCCTTTAACAAAAGCTATGGCATAGCGCTGGCCGGTTTGAGACTTTGTCAGATCGATCGAACCGGTCTGGGCATCCATAACCAAACCACCTGGCCAGGAAAGATAGGTACCCTGAATTCCCTTATTATTTACCGGGCTGACATAATAATCATTTGAACTTGTAGGCTGTGGAAATAATATAGAATCACCATAATCCGGTGCATTGTTACATTCCGGCATGGGCGTTGTCGGAAAAGGAACCTGCTGGATACTTGCCTGCTGTACAGAATCCTGCGATGTTTTTATAGAGGGATCTGTATTGACTTGTTCGGATGTTTTTTTACATGCGAAAACAGATAAAATAACGAATAAAAGGATCAGGGATCCTAAGGGTAGATATTGTTTCATGGGTATTTGGGATATGTTAAAAACCAGATACAAAATACGTCTAAAACGCAGTAAATACAAGGGTTTTCACGATTCTTTCAAAGGAAAAAACTGCAGTTTTATAATTGAAACAGCGTCATGAACAGCAGAAATTTCCCATTTTGGGAAAATTAGAAATGAGGGCATTTTACAGCAGACTGGGATCTGTTGTCGGATGGATTTTTTAAGATATAAATAAGGGAAATTTCAATTCCTCCCTGAGCCTGTGAAGCCACTTTAAATGCAGAAACATTCACATCGTAAGTCATACCCAGGTTAAAGCTTCCATAGTCGAGACCCACGTAAGGAATGATCGCGTCTGAGACATTATTGGCCCTGGTCCAAACCCCTAAATAAACATTGACGATTTTGTTTTCTTCTGAACTGGCATTTAATTCTACAGCGCCTCCGAATACAAATTCACTTGCAGTGACCTGTTTATTATATAGCGCACTCAGATACCAGGTTGTTCCATTATTACCTGGGAAATAACCACCGCCGTGTACGGTAAGACGGGTGGGAACAGTAATATTATCAACGCCGAGAAAGGATTCCTTCGGCTGATTGAGATGATACATGGATACCCCAAAATAAACAGCGTTAGAGCCATTTGTAGATCCATTATATAATACACCAGCATTCATATCAAAGTAATTTGAACTGACCACTTCAAGATTTACAGGTTCTGAAGCAGATGGGAGCCATGTGCCGTCCAGCTGAAGTCCGTCGAGGAAATGTAAACGTGGACCATCAAGTGTTTTATTTGCATAGGTTCCCTGGAAACCGACTGAAATCTGATGGAGGCCGTTTTCATCAATTGTTTTATGATAAGCTGTGGAAACAGCAAAAAAGTTACTCGTTAAAATACCATTAGCAGTTTTATCAGTCATTGCCATGATACCCAGTCCCAGGCGGTCACCCTGCTGAAGCTGGTCTTGAAAAATCGGAAAATCCATAGATACAGTGGACGTAATATAAGCTTTGTTTACAGTGGGCCATTGGTTCCGATAATTTCCCGCCACCCGCAGTGTACCATCGAATTTACCTGTAAGTGCAGGATTGAGTGTAAGGGGGGAAGCAAAAAATTGTGAGAATGAAGGATCCTGCGCGAAGATTACATTCGTTAAAAAAAGAATCGAAATTAAAATTTGTAAATGTTTTTTCATATGCACGCTGTTTCCCTCATCGTAACAATTCAACAGTTCCCTTTATTACAAAATCTTCTCCCGTAAAACATTCCATTTCCACCACATACACATAAGTACCTGATGGCTGATTCATGCCGTTTAAATTTCCATCCCATCCATATTTTTTATCATTGGGCACAAAGTCTTTTCTTTCAAAAAGCAGTTCACCCCATCTGGAAAATACCTGGAACAATCTGACTGATTTGATACCTGCACCATATGGATAGAAATAATCATTGTTGCCATCAAAATTTGGTGTAAATGCATTGGGCATATGCACAGAACTTTCTAAACACAATAATTTTACAGTCACCGTTCCGGTGGATGTACATCCCGTTGCCGTTGTTACCGTTACCTGATAAACAATAGGGGCGAGCGGTGTTGCGATCGGTGATGCACAATCTGTACAGTTTAAATACAATGGAGGAGTCCAGTTCCAGGATACGACATCTGCGCTCACCCTGGTATCAAGGATAAGTTCTGTTCCGGGCAATACAGAAAATTCCGGTTCAAGCGTAACTTTTGGAAGTGTATCCACAAAAACGTTTACGGATCCGGTATCACGGAAACACTTGTATTTATCTTCACCGATCACCGAATATTTTGTTGTTGTTACAGGCCTTGCGATTACACTATCTCCTGTATTTTTATTTAGACTGCTTGCGGGATCCCATAAATAACTGTTTGCATTTTCTGCAGAAAGGAAAGCCCTGCCACCAATGCAAATTGTAGTATCCGGAGATACGGGCATTGGGAATGGACCGATGACATGTACAGAATCAATAGCTGTTTCTTTACAACCCACAGAAGAGCTTACCTGAAGTGAGGTAATAAAATCTCCCGGACTATTATAATTGAAAGATGGATTCAGGATATTCGAAGTGTCATTAGCTGCACCTGTTCCAAAATCCCAATGATAGGTTAGGGGATATCCGAGTGTGTCTGCAGCAAAACTGACCACATGGGGACCATAAGAAATGGAACCGTCTCCGCAAAGCACAACAGGTGGCCCCAGGGCTGCAAATAAAGTATCAATTAAAATCTGATGATCCCACTGATATGACAATTGACATCCCGTTGAATCTGTGAGGATGAGGGCTGGTGTAAATAAACCAGGCAACATATATGTATGTACAGCCATCGTATCCTGTGTTGTAATGACCGTTCCGTCACCGAAATCCCATGTAAAGGTTCCTACATAACTGGATGTAGCATGGAGTGTATCCGTTCCCGGAACACAGGCCTGATCCAATGTGGAATATAATTTTCCAAAGGGGCCCTTCACAGTTATGGTATCATAGGACACCACGGTAATTCCATTGGCTCCATAACCCGTCAGCGAAACGATATAGGTTCCCGGAATATCATATTGATATTTTGGTGTACTGTTATTATCAGCAACGCCCTTTCCATCTCCAAAATCCCAATGCAGTCCGGTTGTATTCACAGGAAATGCCGTGAAATCAACAAATAATGGTGGACAACCGGAATTATGAAAATAATAGGATGAATCGATAAAGGGTGCAGTAATATCCTGAATTTTCAAAGGAACGATGAGGGTATCCGTACAGGTTCCTGCCATTGAAGGATATGCAATCAGCGTTACGGTATCTGCCCCTACATTAGGGAAGGTATGAACGACTGAATCCGGATTAGTCGAAGTGGTTCCGTCACCAGCGAAAGTCCACAAATAAGTTACGCCTGTATTCTTGCTCGATGTATTATAAAATGTAATTGGAAAACCCGGGGTGATGGAATTGGGTTTCCATGTGAAATTCGCTTTTGCGCCATAAATTAATACCTGTGTAACGGCTTGCTTATATGTAGCCTTACAACCATTTGAATCAGTAACCGTAAGTTGCGGGTTATAGGTTCCGGGGAAAGCATATACATGCTGAACCGTATCCGGCGTACTGCTGGTTACCGTATTTCCATCTCCGAAATTCCATTGCCATTGTACAATGGGAACCCCATTTACAGGAAGGGATGAATCAGAAAATATAACTGGCGCCCTGTAACATAATACAGTAGAATCTCCAAATTTTGCTATCGGCCCAATAATATGAATCGGTATATAATTCGAGGTATCGTAACATCCAAAATAACCAGACTGTATAATCGCACGGATGCTGTCATGACCCTGAAGCAATCCGGAAATATTTCCATTAAACACGGTTTTAAATCCTGTATTCCCGGTAGGATTAAATTTTGTGCCATCATCATATTGCCAGCTGACGACTTTATAATATGAATTTGAATTTGCAGCTTTTCTCTGATAGTTTGTATCCAAACCGGTAATCGTAACGGGCAGCGTATTGCTTCCGCAGATGGTATCCCTTGTGGAACTCAGTACAGGATTTTGTTTGGGTAAAACATATAATTGAACAGGCCCTGTGGTCTGAACACATGAACCGAAGATGGCCGTTACCGACGCGATATAACCTCCGGACTGTGGATAGTGATGATTTTTAAGCGGTATATAAACCAGGTCAGAATCATCGGGAGATCCGTCTCCATAGTGCCAGATATATTCGTCTGCTCCGGGAGGCTGAAGCCCAATCGCAACACTTAAACGGTCGCTGTCACAATTATTGGTAATGGCAATCTTTGGAATGGGCGTCGTTTTTACATAACGTGTAATCGTTGTATCCACGGGTGCACAACCGGGGCTTGATGCCACAAGCGTCATATTATATGACCCTTCAACATTGTAAAAATGGGTATGATAGACATTGTTGTTCACATCTGAACTACCATCCCCGTAAAACCAGGTAAACTTTGCAGCACTGTCATCCAGGTTGATAAATGTTTCTATCTGATTCGTGGTACAGGGCAGCGAATCATAAGCGTTGAAAATAGCACGTGGCTTGGGATAAACTATAATTGTATCCGGTGGATAAGCTCCTCCTGAACATCCGTGAATCGTTGTAAAACTCAGGTTAATGATATATGTTCCGGGCGTAGTGAATATATGCACAGGATTCGCCGCAGTAGAAGTTGTTCCATCTCCGAAAGTCCAGAAATAGGTTGCCAGTGTGTCCTGAGAAATGGCTTTAAATGTTGCCTGTACATCCGCACAGTAAACCGCAGAGGGAATTAATACCGTATCCGCATGGATGGTTGCTGTTGGTTGCGCCGTATTGAAAGTTTCTGAAATCGTAGATGCACATCCATTCGCATTTTTTATGGTTAGGGTTGGAGAAAATAAATTATTTGTCAGGTAAGTAAAAGAAGGATTTTGCAAATCAGAAGTATCACCCGGGTTCGCTGTAAAATTCCAATGCCAGTTTGTTGCGCCAGAACTTGTATCGCTGAAATTAACCGTCATGGGAGATGAACAACTGGTTCCTTTGTTGATGGTAAAAGGACTGATATTGGGAGAGTTCAATACGGTTACATTCCTTGTAACCGAATCCGCACAGGTTCCAAAATTCTGAAATAATGTTACCGCGTAGGTTCCCGGAGAAGTATAATTATGCCCGTATGTAAAGCCGATTCCACTTCCTCCGTCTCCAAATTTCCATAACGGACTGCCTGTGGGTGCCGGTGAGCTTTTGTCAATGAAAATGACCGGACTGCTCGTACACATGGGTGAATCGATGATGAAATTCGAAGAAAAATTAGCGGCATTAATCAGCGCAGGTTTTGATATGGATGAAGAACAACCGTAGGTATTCGAAACATTCAGCGTAACCGAATAAATTCCCTTCGCTGCATATACATGTGTTGGATTTGCAAGATTACTCGTATCCCCATCTCCAAAATTCCAGGTATAGAAAAGTGCACCCGCACCAGTTGAAGTATTGTGGAATACGGCTGGCTGTGCCAGGCTGCACAGTGCTGCAGAATCTACATCAAAAGAAGGAACAAGTGCCGGATAAACTGTTACAAGATCCGGAACCTTCAGAGTATTGATACAGCCAAAACTATTGGTAGCAGTTAAACTCACCGTATATATTCCCGGAAACTGATAAGTGTTTGAAACGGTTGGTAAGGTTGTGCTTTGCGAATTTCCATCTCCAAAATTCCATATTGCCCCTGTGATTGTTCCATCTCCCGCACTTAATACGCTTGTGAAGTTTACAAGCAGCGGAGCACATCCTACAGTTCTCGCAGAACTTAGATTAATCGTTGGCTTCTTGTATACGGTGATAATTTTTGAAACCGATGAGGTGACGGCGCCGTCATGAATGGTAAGTGTAACCGTATAGTTCTGGCCGGTAAAATAAGTTGCAGAAACAGGATTTGATTTTACACTTGTAGTAATTCCGTTTCCGTTCCCAAAAGTCCAGGTATAAACGGAAGAAGCACTGGTTCCTGTTGATGTATTTACAAAACTTACAGCAAGGGGTGAACATCCCGATAAAGTACTTGCCGTAAAATCTGCTACGAGCTGTGCATTCAAAGAATTAATGGCTGTCAGCAAAAAAAAGATTGCTAACGGACACAGTTTTCTGATCGAAATACGGTTTAAGGCCATTTAGCCTGGTTTTTTAGGATATTAGAACAGTCAAAATCTGACTTACTTAAAGTAAACGAAAAACGGGGTTAAATATTTCAATTTCAATTCATAAAGAAATGCCTGGAAAACATTCCGGATACAATGAAATAATCTTTCGTAAAATATTAATTATCAATAAATTATATAATATATTATATAGAGATTCCAAGCATGGGAATTTGCCTGTTTCAAGGATCTATCCTGAAAAGACCGGAAGAGTAAGAATACCACTAAAAATAGCTAAGTAAAACCACTTAGACTGGCTGATGGAAAAGGAATGAATTCCGTTGAAAAATCCATTTTCAGGATGTCAAAATATCACTTCTGGTTCTGACTTTTATTTCAGGGATATTCAAAAAGAATATATATTCACATAGAGGCTGATTCCATTGGAATTAAGCATGTTTTTACTCCTTTTTTTATGAAATTCCGGACTTAATGTCTTTCCCTTCATTTTAGAAATCCACTCCTGTTTTATTTGTTTTCGAAAGAACCATTTTGTTTGCTATCTGAATTTTAATTCGAAATCTTTTTTGATCGGTATTCTTTATTAAAAGAATCTGTCATTGATGATTTTGCAACCCCCTAATTAACCGACAAACAGAATGGAAAAAAAATTTACACTTAACCAGGTAAGAATATTTGCTTTACTGGTTTGCGTGGCCGTATTACTAACCACATCTTTTCATGCTGCTGCGCAGCAATTAAACATTTCGAATTTTGTACTTTTTGGAGGGAATGGAGCCTGCCCCGGAGGGCCCGGACTAAAGACTCCCCCTGCCCCCGGATGTGCAGTTCAAATCGGATCAGGATCAACAATTACTTCTGGCGCAGTAGGTAGTTATTCCCTTGTAAAAACAAATAATAATGTTCGGGTTACGGGAAACATTTTCAGTGGCGGACTTGTTCAGCTTTCAAACAATAATTTTGTAACCGGAAGAATAACTTCCGCCAATTCACTTGGCGCTTCAGGAAATATTTTACAGGGTGGCACTACGGATTCACTGGGTGGAAATATTGACGTCAATGGAAATATTTTCATAAGCAGTGGAACCGTTAAGGGAATAGTTACCCATCCAACCGGTACAACCTACACCGGTCCTGTTCCTGCCGGTAAAAATATAACAACCCCTCCCTCTCTGCCCACACTTCCCGGCATGCCTGTAATAAACAGTTTCCCGGCAGTTGGAACAACGAATATTAATTCATCAAAAACAATTACACCGGGATCCTACGGTAAAATAAATTTAACAGGCGCCCAAACACTTACTTTTTCGGGACCGGGCATTTATGTTTTCAGTTTAATTAAAAACACGGGATTTTTGGCAAACAAATTTGTATTTGATTTTAAGAACAACGCCACAGGTGCAATCAAAATTTATGTATATGGTGATGTGGATCTGAATATACTTACAGAAAGTATTATAAATGGAGGAAGCGCATCAAAGATTTATTTAGAAACGCATGGTACAGGATCAACCTGTTCTTTCGGATCCTATGCCTTTACCATGACCAACTGGTTTTCCCTGGGTCAGCGTTCCCAGTGGATGGGATCGGTATGGGCTCCTTATGCAGGGATTAATATCGGCTCCGCAACCAGTTCTTCATACGTATTAGGCGCGCTATGGAGTAGCACACAGGTGAACATACAATGCGGAGTAAAAGTTGATTTCGCTCCGTTTGTTTTTTGTACCACTCCGAATGTAAATGCAGGTCCTGACCTTCAGATCACCTGCAGCACGCCACAGATTTCTTTAATGGGATCTTCCAGTACAACATCAGCACAATTCAACTGGACTACACTCATGGGAGGAAATATTGTTTCAGGTGCAAACACAGCAACACCAACCGT
>Ga0080027_10000521_pt1 | contig 16407 bp, 14 predicted proteins | sample OrgsoiDNA2013046_FD_70962 | JGI IMG/M metagenome (GOLD analysis project Ga0080027, IMG submission 70962) | Permafrost soil microbial communities from the Arctic, to analyse light accelerated degradation of dissolved organic matter (DOM) -... | ecosystem: Environmental > Terrestrial > Soil >... | reverse complement strand
CAGGATGCAAAGATCGATTCGCTGGAAGCCGGATTACAGCAACTGAAAGCCCTGGTCAGTCAACTGATCCAGGGACCTTCTTCCGGCCTTTTCCTTTCGGATGCATCCCTCGGTCAGAACACACCCAATCCATTTACGGGTTCAACTAATATCAATTACTCACTTCCTCAAAATTTTGGTCGCGCCAAATTAATGGTTACGGATATATCCGGTCGTATAATCAAGACCGTTATGATAAATGGTACAGGAAGGGGAAATTTAAATATCGATGCATCCGGACTTTCATCCGGTGTTTACAATTATACGCTCTATGTGGATGAAAAAATGATCAGCAGCAAACAAATGGTATTGACGAAATAACCCATTTGATCCGGATCATAGAACTGTCATAGGTATACTGGTTGTATTTATTTATGCAGGAAGGTCGCAGATCAAATGCTAAGCATTTATAAACCCTAAACACTTTCACATGAAATCAATTTTCTGCAAATTGAGCTTTCTGTTCATGCTGGTATTCTCTTCCCATGATTCAGTGGAAGCCCAAGCCAATACAGCACTCTCCAATCTGGCGGCGACAGCCGTCAATACAGATTTGTTGCCGGCTGCTGATAATACACAGATTCTCGGGTCAGCAGTGAAAGGCTGGAAACAGCTGTATATCAGCAATGCTGTTTTCATGGGTGGATCCAAATTCATTTCCTACGGCAACACGCTCGGCCTTGGCATTACTGCTGTCGGCAATAATGCGCTGGCAGTGAATTCCGGGGGGTTCGCCAATACCGGCATCGGATTCTATTCGCTGGCTGCCAACACCAACGGCAATGCAAACGCTGCCATCGGAACAAGGTCCCTGCAGGCCAACACCACCGGCAGCGCCAATATGGCGATGGGATATTTTTCACTGTATTCCAACAGGACAGGTTATTCCAATGTCGCCATCGGAGTGCGGGCCATGCTCTCCAGCACGGTTGGTCATAACCAGGTGGCGATCGGGGACTCTGCCTTATTCACCACGAACGGAGGTGCGGGTTTCAATACGGCCATCGGATCCAAGGCGATGTATTCGAACACGACCGGATCTTTTAATACCGCCAATGGATTTCAAAGCCTGTTTGCAAACATGGGTGGTCAGTACAATACCGCCATCGGATATCAGACACTCTATACTAATACGAACGGCTTCAACAATACCGCGATCGGCGTCTCTTCACTGCGTTCCAACACCGTCGGCGGCTCCAATACATCCGTCGGATATAATTCGATGTACACGAATGTGGATGGAACACAAAATACTTCTATAGGAGAATCTTCCCTCTATGCGAATACGGGCGGCGTTGGAAATGCCGCTGTTGGTTTTAATTCGCTTACGAACAATACCGGAGGAGGTTATAACTCCGCATTGGGATACAAATCGCTCGAAAACAATACAACAGGTTCGGAAAATATTGCCATAGGAAATTATTCACTCCGCGTTAATACGATCGGTTACGCCAATGTCGCGATTGGCACAAACGCATTATATGGAAATACCACCGGAACCTATAATTCCGCCACCGGTTATATGTCCCTGAGTTACAATACGACCGGAGGGTATAATACAGCCAATGGATATTCGTCCCTGTTATTCAATACGACGGGAGGGTATAATACAGCGGTTGGATATTCAGCATTATGGGCGAACCTGAGTGGAGGATACAATACGGCAGTTGGTCAGAATTCCCTCGTAGGAAATTCAACCGGTGAAGATAATACGGCAGTCGGTTCCTATGCGCTTCAAAGTAATGGAACCGGCAGTGGCATTACCGCCCTGGGCACCAATTCAGATATAACCGATGACGGAACCACCAACAGCACCGTCCTGGGATATGGTGCCATTGCCACGGCGAGCAACCAGGTGACCCTGGGAAATTCTTCCGTCTTGGTGGTTCGCGGAGCAGCTGCTTATACCACCTATTCCGACGGTCGTTTTAAAAAGGATATAAAAGCCAATGTACCCGGACTCGAATTTATCAAAGAACTCCGGCCGGTTACTTATCATTATAATATCCATGGCATTAATGATTATACGAAACCCACGCCCAAACAAAATAACCCCCGTGGAGCGGGTCCGGACCGGAATACCCCCCGGGCCTGGGAAGAAGATGCCATCACGGCAAAAGAAAAAAAACTATATACCGGTTTTGTCGCACAGGAAGTGGAAAAAGCGGCTGATAAATTTAATTATGATTTCAGCGGATTGTACAAACCGCAGAATGAAAAGGATCTCTACGCGTTAAGTTATAGTGATTTTGTTGTGCCGCTCGTGAAAGGCATGCAGGAATTAAGTGATTCCAATGATGCTAAAAATGCGAAAATCGATTCTTTGGAAGCCAGGTTGCAGCGGTTGGAAGACCAGATGCAACAACTTATCAAAAATTCCCCATCCTCCTCCGGAGTTTCACTATACGACGCATCGCTCGGCCAGAATATGCCCAATCCTTTTACCGGTTCCACTTCCATAAACTATACCCTCCCGCAGAGTTTTGGACGTGCCAGATTAGAGGTTTCAGATATGACCGGCCGCATTATAAAAACGGTTTCCATAAACAGCAGCGGCAGGGGAAACCTGAATATAGACGCCTCCGGACTTTCTTCGGGCGTTTATAATTATACGCTTTATGTGGATGAAAAAATGATCAGCAGCAAACAAATGGTATTGACAAAGTAGAAACAGGGCTGAAACCCCTGACCATGAATACCGGGCGAAACACCTGACTATGATTACCCGGTAAGGAATTTATTTATATTATTACAATTGGAATGCATGTTTTAATAATTGGCATTTTTTAACCCTTTAAATAAATCACCATGAAATCAATTTTCTACAAATTGAACATCCTGTGTGTTTTCCTGTGTTTTTCTATTCAAAAATCCCGGGCCCAGGCCAACACCGCCCTTTCTAATCTGACAGCCACTGCTGTTAATCTGGATCTATTACCAGGCGCAGACAACTCAAATAATCTTGGATCAGCTGCCAAAGGATGGAAACAATTATATATCAGTAATGCGGTTTTCATGGGTGGGTCCAAATTCATTTCTTACGGCAATACCCTGGGTCTTGGAATTACAGCCGTCGGTAACAATGCACTGGCCGTCAATTCCGGGGGCTTTGCCAATACCGGTATCGGATTTTATTCCCTCGCTGCCAATACCAATGGCAATGCAAATGCAGCCATCGGTACGCGTTCCCTGCAGGCGAACACCACCGGCAGCGCCAATATGGCAATGGGTTATTTTTCATTGTATTCCAACAGGACAGGTTATTCCAATGTCGCCATCGGTGTGCGGGCCATGCTCTCCAGCACGAATGATCACAACCAGGTGGCGATAGGTGACTCCGCCCTATTTACAACAAACGGGGGATTGGGATTCAATACAGCCATCGGATCAAAGGCGATGTATTCAAATACAACTGGTGACAATAACCTGGCGAATGGATTCCGTGCATTATATTCCAATACGATCGGAAGTGCGAATACGGCGACTGGTTCTACTTCGCTCCTGTCCAATACAACAGGATCTAATAATACGGCCGGGGGTTTCCAATCTTTGTATTCGAACACGAATGGGAATTATTCAACTGCTTATGGGGCATATACATTGACCCTCAACACGACCGGGTCTGCAAATACTGCCATTGGCGACGCTGCACTTTATAATAACACAACGGGTATGAATAACACAGCCATAGGATATGAATCGCTTGAATCAAATCAAAATGGGGCAGATAATACAGCGGTTGGGTTCAATTCCCTTTTGAATAATACATCGGGAATTTATAACACCTCAACAGGTTCGGGTTCATTGCAAAACAATACGACTGGATCCTATAATTCAGCCACAGGTTTTCAGAGCATGTATTCGAATACGACCGGCCAATTTAATCTGGCAAATGGTTACCAGGCATTATATTCCAACACAATCGGAGACCAGAATACTTCGATCGGAATTAATTCACTCTGGTCGAACTCGGCTGGTGAAAACAATACGGCCGTCGGTTTCCTGTCACTATTTAACAATTCAACAGGTACTTCGAATACAGCTATAGGGAGTGGATCGGAATATTTTAATACAACGGGGTCGAATAACACCGGGGTTGGAGAGAGTGCTATTGCCAATAATTCGACCGGTCATGATAATAGCGGAATGGGTTATCTGGTATTGGTAAACAATACGTCTGGTAATTATAATACTGCAATGGGAAATTCTGCATTAAATGGTAATACGACAGGTAATGGTAACACAGCATTGGGATTCAGTTCCGATATTAGTGCAGGCGATTTAACAAATGCGACCGCCATTGGATATTTAGCATCCGCCACTGCCAGCAATCAGGTTATGCTTGGCAATTCCAGTGTCACCTCAGTGAAAGCCGCAGCCAGTTTTGTTATTTTTTCTGATGGCCGTTTTAAAAAAGATGTTAAGGCCAATGTACCCGGACTGGCTTTTATCAGGGAACTCCGGCCGGTTACCTATCATTATAATATTCATGGTATGAATGATTTTAACGGCGTTTCAAAAAAACCTGCACTTAATCAAACCATAACCAACAGCAAGGGTTCTGTTCCTTCTGCTATTCCTAATTCCATGGAAGAAACGTCCATCGCGGCAAAAGAAAAAATATTGTACACCGGTTTTGTCGCACAGGAAGTCGAAACGGCTGCAAAAAAATTCAATTATGATTTCAGCGGGCTTTACAAACCCCAAAATGAAAAAGATTTATATGGACTGAGTTACAGCGATTTTGTAGTACCCATTGTAAAAGGAATGCAGGAACTAAGCGATTCCCTTGACGATGCAAAACAAAAGATATCCACCCAGGACATAAAAATCGATTCACTGGAAATCGAAATGAAGGAACTGAAAGAGCTTGTCAATCAATTGATCAATGGAGGTTCATCCGGTGTTTTACTATCTGACGCATCGCTCGGCCAGAATATGCCCAACCCTTTTACCGGTTCCACTTCCATCAACTATATCCTTCCGCAGCGTTTTGGCCGGGCCCGATTAGAGGTTTCAGATATGACCGGCCGGATTATAAAAACGGTTTCCATAAACAGCAGCGGCAGGGGAAACCTGAATATTGACGCATCCGGACTTTCTTCGGGTGTTTATAATTATACGCTTTATGTAGATGAAAAAATGATCAGCAGCAAACAAATGGTTTTGACAAAGTAACATTCTGATTATTCTGACTTCAGACTCTTAACCGGATTCGCCAGGGCTACTTTGAGGCATTGCAGGGAAATCAAAACGAAAGCAATGAACGCTACAAAAATGCCGGCAATAATATAAATGCCCATCCCCTGAGGGGTCCGGTAAGCAAACTGTTGTAACCACTGGTTGCTGATATAATATGCCATTGGCCATGCGATCACATTGGCGACCAGCAGGAGTGCGGCATATTGTTTTATAAATAATGAAAGTATATGATGAATCTCCGCTCCGAGCACTTTTCGAACGGCTATTTCCTTTGTCCGTTTATTCAATGCCAGGGATAATACACCGAAGATGCCAAGCAATACGATCAGGAGCATCAGTCCGGTGGCAATACCAGCCGCTTTTTTCAACTGCAATTCAGACTGATACATAGCCTGGATCTTCTCATCCATAAACGAAAATTCAAAGGGTGCCGATGGAGAAACTTCTTTCCATTTCGTTCTTACCCTTTCAATGGAAGCCGCCAGATTTCCCGGTTTCAATTTGACCGTCAGGAAACGGTAGGCCCGGTTATCGATCACGTGAAACAGGGCAATGGGCTCGATGGCTTCATGCAGGGAAGCTATGTGAAAATCTTTTACGACACCTACGACGGTTCCCGTTCCGCCACCATTGGGAAAAGTTATTTTTTTCCCCAGGATGCCGGCACCAAGCCGCGACCATCCAAACGCATCCATGGCGGATTCGTTGATAACGGTTTCGCCTGAAACGAATCCGCCGATCTTGTCCCGGAAAAATCTTCCTTCCAGCATGTGCATGCCATAAGTGGATGCATATTTCTCATCCACCGCAATGGTCTCAATGGAAACCGTTGAATTATTTTTAGCGCCTTCCGGCATCACCTGTAACCGGTTAGGCGACGATCTCTCGGGTATGTCAAAGGAGACCGTCGCATCTTTCACGACGGGATCCGTGAGCAGCCGGTCGCGGATGGTCTCCATCCGGGCAATGCCCACGGAATCCCATTGCTTGGGAAATGCAGTGATGACCATGAGCTGGTCCTTATCGTATCCCAGGTCTTTGTTGAAAAAATATTTCACCTGTTTCGAAAGCGTCATGGAAAAAATAAACACCCCGATCGCCACAGTGAACTGCAATACCAGCAGGGATTTTCGCAGCCAGGTTCCTTTTTCCACCGAAACCGGCTGACCCTTTACAGCATTTACCACTTCAGATCCGGACAGGACCAGGGCCGGATAAATACCCGCAAAAACGCCAACCAGTAAACCCAATCCGGTAAGGAAAATCAACTCCTTCACATGGAACTGTCCAATAGCCGGCAGCTCTACATGCAATGTATCGTTAAACAAGGGTCTGAATAACCCATAAAATAATACAGACAATACCACGGCAAACAGTGTCAGCACAATGGATTCAGTCAGGTATTGGAAAACCAGTTGTTTCCTTCTTCCGCCGAATACTTTACGCAATCCGATTTCACGTATCCGATAGGACGATGTACCAATCATGATATTGACAAAATTGATCACAGCGAGCAGCAGGATGGCCAGTGCTACGAGGGAAAGGATGGACATTGTTTTGGCCACGGTTCTGTTGTTTTGATCCAGGTAATACCGGTCCAGCGGTTTAAAATGTATGGTCAGGTTTTTACTGATGGATTCAGGCGCATTTTCTTTGAGCAATTTTTTTACGGGTTCCTGGAGTCGTTCTGGTTGAACGCCCGGCTGCAGCTGGATGAAACTTACGGTATATATACCCTGCCAATTATCTTCGCCCGTTCCACCGCTATAATAATGATTTCCTTCAAATGGAATATAAACTGAATAGCCGCTTCCGCCAGGGAAATTGAAAACACTATTAGCCACCATCTTTTTTAATACCGCTGAAATTTTGTAATCCTGGGTTGATGCTGTGGTATTGGTGAAGGTGATTGTCTTACCCATCGCCTGGTCCGCGCCGCCAAATAATTTGATAGCGAATTCTTCCGAAATTACCGCAGAACTGCTGTTGGTAAACGCATGGGCCGGATCTCCGTACAATAAAGTAAATCCATACATCGACACAAAGTTGGTATCCCCAATGGCTATGTCTTCTTTGAAATGTTTATCACCTGCCGAAACCACATTGGTCACCGGGTTAAAACGGTAATAGTCAGCCACCATTCCGGGATAATTTGACTTCAGCGCTTTCACCAGCGGTCCGACGGTCGTAATATCCGGTCCCGTATTTTTTATTTTCCATTCGCTGTTGAGGAAATAATGCCGGTGTTCATTTTTTAATTCTGCATTTACTCCGGTTTCATGCAAAATATATTGTCCGATCAGCAGACAAAAACTAATACCGACAGCCAGGCAAAATACATTGAGCGCCGAAAACATCTTATGCCTGGTAAGCTGCCGGAAAGCGACGAGGATGTAATTTTTGAGCATATTCGAAAGTATGAGCGTATGGGAGTGTGAAAATATAGCAGTACTTCTATAGGTAACAACTAAGAAAATGCCACGAATTATCCCATTAAAAACCAGGCTATTAAATAAATCTGCCAGCGCAAACTGTCCGATTTCGGGCAACGGCTGTGCGTTAATAGTTGACGGTTGGCGGGATCCCCTGATTGGTTTCACCTTTTTTCGCCGAAGGCGCTGAGTTCATCCCCTAAGGATGTGACTTTCCAGCCGGAACTCCGTATCTGTGCGTAAGCGGTCAAATGATTCGAATCGCGGAAAAAACTAAATGAATTTCCACGCATCAGTTTATATTTCACTTTCAGCATTTCCGGAATCCGGCCCGCGTTAAATGTTTCTATCAGTCGGTAAAAATCGTTCATGTTTTTGAATTCATTAAATATCCGCAATTCATCCGAATAACAGATCTTTATTCACTTTATGCGGAATACGACCAAATTGAAACAGATGTTGTTGAAATATGACATGGATCTTTCCATGGGGGAAGAAGGTTTGCTGAATCTCACCCTGGTGGATAAAATTACCGGAAGCATGGTTTCCTTTGAAAACAGTTCCTACAGCAGCCTGTTAAGTAAATGTTATTCACATTTTCTGAAACAGATAAAATCAGAAACAAAACAAATGGGTGGCAGGCGGGATACGACTCTGGGACGCTCTCTTTAAAATAAATCTGATCCCGGGACACGTGAAGCGTGAAGCAGGACGCGTCAAGCATCAACTGCCAACTGCCAACTGCCAACTATTTCGGCTGATGCATCATCAGCTGATTGATGATTTCGCTCATGGTATGAGGAGAGATTTTTTCAACCAGATGCGCCTGCCTGTTTCCAACCGGATCCCAAGCATTGATACCCTCAGCATTGATTGAACATTTCCCGGTTTCCAGATCATAGTAGTTCTGCCATCCTTTAACGGCCACAAAAACAGCTGATTCATCCCAGCTCATTCTTCCTGCACTGTCTTCGGCATCCAGGGGTATGCATATGGCAAATACATCTTTCACCGGGCTGTGTTGAACCTGTTCATTATGAATTAAAGGGAGACCGGTTTTTATTTTCATTCCGATTTCAAACCCACTGAACAATATATTTGTCGGCCAGTCTGTCATTACTTTTTTTGACGCCTTCACATCGATGAGCAGATTAAATTCTTTCCCGGAGGGAAACCGCCCGGCCATGGAAACCAGGTTGCGGACTTTTCTTTTAACCAGATCGTATCCGTTTAAAGAGGAATAAGAATCACCGGGAGACGTCAGCAAATCCGCGAGGTTGGTCATAAAGCCGACGGTGATGATAGTGACTGAATGATCCGGCTGTGATGCTAACATTTTTCTGTATAGATCCAGGGCATCCATCACCTCTTCATTCGTTTTAATTTTATGCGGATACCGGGCAATGATGGAATCCGTCCAGTGTTGTTTATCACCCAGTGCCGAACCCTGGGTGCCCACAACCCCGATGGGAATCTCCGGCCGGTTGAAATATACATTGAAGACATTGATCGCGGCAGCTGCATTTTGATGTCTGGAGCTTGCGATGGTAGCAAGTATCCGGATATAACCACTGTCTGCAAAGCAATGCAACAAAGTGATGGCTCCCACATCGTCATAGTCCGGACCGAAATCCGTATCGAAAATAACATGCAGGGGATAAACAGGTTTTGGAAAACCGGTCTGCGCATGAGCGTAAACCGCATTGTATAACAACACAAGAATAATGAGAAACCGGGTTCTTCCTGGCATACATTAAAAACACAAGATTAATTCAATTCCCCATATGAAAAGGCGCACGGATGAATATTATTTATACTTGAGGTCCATTTTCATTTCCTCCAGGTTTTCCCAGTTTCCGTTGATTAAATATTTCCTGTAACTGATCGCTCCGAAGATGGCGCCGGTCCCAGCCCCGACAATCGCACCAAAGAGGGCCCCTGCGAAAACAGTCTCACCTTCGGTGTATTTAAAATGGTTCCAATAGTTGGGGGCGGGGGCCTTATATGTTACAGCGGCAATGATAGCTCCTGCCAGCATTCCTGTCAGGGATCCGATTAAAACCCCTTTGCCCACGGATCCTTTACGCTGTAACTTTATTTCCATGATCTTCCTGTAATTCAGTTTTTCAAGATTTGTATTTACAAACCTGAATTGCAGAACGGCAGGTGTATTGGATAAAAATACCGAGGAGTCGGCGATGGTGGCCAGGAATCCGGTCATATGGGTGGAAGACGGATTAATAACTGCTTTAAATATCTTTTCTTTTTTCAGGCTATCCTGCGCGTGGCCGGTCAGGAAGAAAAAAATACTCAGTGTCCCGATAATTTTTAGCTGTTTCATGTTAAAAATTTAAAGTATAAAAAATAACCTGCGGTAACGGCAAAATGAATGATGAATGATCAAAAATATATTGACCAATACATACTTGCTAATTGAACAATCGCTTCATTTAAATGAGAATTGCAATAAATGCCAAATCCCGGATGAATCCATCTGTTCATCATTAATTCTTACTAAAAAAGCGTCGCGCGGGGGAATGCTGGCGATAATTGCCAAAGGATTCTGCTGCAATTGCAGTAATTGCCAGAATAATATTCAAATAATTTTGAAGAAAAGATCTTATATGCCCCTTTTTATGGGGGGAACATTCGCATACCGGCTCAAAAATTCCTTTTTGGAGTCTTTATAGCTGGAAACCATGCCCAGTTTGAAGAGACTGAAGATATAGATCCATGCGAGATCCAGCTGATATGGAAGAAATCCGGCCCTTGCACTACCTGGGAAAAGATGATGATTATTATGCCATTCCCCGGAGAGCATGCCCGGCCGCGTTTGATTGATTGAAAGATTGGACCGGTCGAAATCAATTCCATCAATATGTTTATGTTCTCCCTTTCCATGACCCGTATAATTAAAAGCCCTTACCAACACGAACCAGAAAAATGCACCACTGAAACAAGCCAATGGAAGGGCATGTCCGCCAATTAAATAAAGAACGCCATACCAAAACGTCCAGTTCAGGAGCCAGAGCGTGATAACATAAGCAGGTTTGGAGACCGAACCCCAGGATTGGTACTGTTCAAAGGAATTCAATCCGACACCGGTATGACTGAGAAATTTCCGAACGCGCGAATAATTTTCACGGCTAAGATCCTTGGAAATGCTTTGATGATTTACGTCGGAGAGCATACAATACATAAATCCGCCCATGGGATTATAAGGATCCCCCGGTTCATCAGATTTTACATGATGAACATGGTGGGATATCACGTAAATTTCTTCGGGAAAAGTTTTTATCACGAGGTTTTGGGTGATCAGGCGGAATATCGGATGGCTGAATTTGTATGATTTGTGCGTACAAAAACGATGGAACCAGATGGTTCCGTGAGTACTCATAATCACCATGGCATATACAACCACCACAATGGCTGTTTTCCAGGATAAAAAATATATTAGAAAAATAATGAATAAAGGCGCCATACAGGCGGCCATGAACCAGCTGATGAGGGTGATCCAGTTCTTCCTTGTTTTGAATATGTTGATTCGGGAAAAAGCTTCTCTGAAAAGTTGACTCGTTGTGGGCTTAAGAAATACCCCTTTAGTATCCATCCAGCCATATGAAGGTGTCTGGAGAATTTCGTCTATAAAAGCCATAAAAAAAGAACAGTTAATGAATAATTGGGTTTTCCATGGTCTTCTCAAGCACCAGACTCATAACAATGTACGGTAAATATCACTGGAAAGTTTCGATACTGTACAAATAAACCCGTTAATTTTATTGTGTGATTGATGTTATTTCTGCCAAATGCAGACTGGGTAAAGCTTTACAAAGAAAATTGAATTTAAAATATGATCCTAGAAGTCGCCATTCTGAATGTAATTCCCGAAAAAACAGTTGAATTTGAAGCCAGTTTTGAAGGGGCCCAGGAAATTATTTCGTCCATGAAAGGATGGAAGGGTCATGAGTTGCAGAGATGCCTGGAACATCCAAACCGCTATATTTTACTCGTAAAATGGGAAAAACTGGAAGATCACACGACCGGATTCAGGGAATCTCCTGAGTACCTGCTCTGGAAAAACCTGCTTCATCCTTATTATTCCCCCTTTCCGGAGGTAGAACATTATTCGCTGAAATTCAGTAAATAATGATGCCGGCCCTTGGCAAAAAAACTCATTTCCCCGGTAAAAGGCTAAATCTTAACATGGATCCATAAAAAAACCCGCTAACTTCATGTGATTAAATTGTTATCAAATTATTATGGCAAAGAAAAATAAGCAGCATTCACAGAAATCTGTAAAAAAAACGCTGGTAAAAGAAATCGAATCTAAAGTAGGAGATGTTGTGAAAGAATATCACAAGAAAATCAGTGATAAAAAATTCGCAAGAGAAATTCGCAAAGTGGGAAAAACGCTTTCTAAATTCTTAGCGAAAGAACATATTACCGTTGTACATAAAGAAAAAGTAAAGGCTCCGAAGGAAAAGAAAGTGGCGGAATAATTAATAATTAATTATTAATAAAATATCCCTGCCTGATTTTGCGTACATCTTACTCCCTGTTATTGATCCCCGTCTTCTTCCTGGCGGCCTGTTATGGCGGCCCATATGAATCATATGCTGTACCCGTCTATGTAGGTCCGGGTATCGGACTGGGAACAATTATAGCCGTCGTAGTCTCCTGGAGTAGAAATAAATCCATATTATGGGCCATCATCCATGGCTTTCTCGGATGGCTCTATGTGATCTATGCGTTACTGGTGCCCAAGAAATAAGCCCAGGGCTTAAAGCCTAAGGCTTAAGGCGTTTTAATTTTTAATTAATAATTAATTGCGTCAATATCCGGTTTAACAATGCGTTAAGCGTTAAGCTTTAGGCGTTAAACCGAATGGAGAATGATTTTTGCAGGTAAAACATGATTGTTCATCTCAAAAAAATACAATTATGTCAACAACAACTTCAGCCACAATGACCATCAAAGAAATCGCAAAGAAACTTCATAAGCTTTGTGAAAAAGGTGAATTTGAAACGGCACAGAAAGAACTGTTTTCGAAAGACGCCGTGAGTATCGAACCACAGGCCTCCCCGGCTTTTGAAAAAGAGACCCACGGACTGAAAGCCATTATTGAAAAAGGAAAAAAATGGACCGAAATGGTTTCTGAATCTCATGGAATGGAAGTTTCTGATCCCATGATAGCCGGAAACACTTTTGCTTTAACCATGCGAATGGACGTAACAATGAAAGGACAGGGACGAATGGATGTGACAGAACTCTGCGTTTATCATGTGAAGGATGGAAAGATTATTTCTGAGCAGTTTTTTATGTAAGACTGCTTTTTAATCTTACGAATACTTTCAAACAGGATCCGCTCCTTTGTCAATTCTCCGACAAACGGGCGGATCCTGTTTATGTAGTTTTGTCTCCTCATCCTCAATTTTTGGTTATGAATACACTGCTGAAAAAAATTAAATGGTTAAGCTGCCTGTTGACCACCTATATTTTTTTTTCATCCTATTTGCCCATTCACCATGAGAAAAACAAATTGGCTATGGAAGGTTTTGCCGTAGTGGAATTATTTACCTCTGAAGGTTGTTCCAGTTGTCCGCCGGCCGATGAGGCCGTCGGCAGATTGAACGGCCTGAAGAAAAATGTTTACCTGTTAAGTTTTCATGTGGATTATTGGAATGATCTCGGCTGGAAAGATATTTATTCCAATGCGGCATATTCCCGCCGTCAGCAGGAATATGGGAATATTTTTCATCTAAATAGTATTTATACCCCACAGATCATCGTAAATGGCAAAACCCAGTTTGTCGGAAGTGATGAAACGCGCCTTAAAGAAACCATCGGGGAATCGTTGAAGGAAATTCCAAAAGCTGAAATTCAGCTGAAGGTTATGCAGGCAAATGAAAATAAAATTCCGGTTTCCTGTGCTACAGCGGATTCCGGGGATTTCAAATTAAATATTGCCCTTGTCCGGCATACGGCGACTGATTTTGTTCAAAGAGGAGAAAACAAAGGTAAAACACTGAAGCATTATGATATTGTCCTTGATTTTAAAGTGATTTCAAATCGCAAAAGCGGGGATATTTACTATCTGAAGCTTCCACTGGATTTACATGTGTCCGATTGCGAGGTGATTGCGTTCTTACAAAATTCAAAAAGCGGAGAGATTATTGCTGCCACCCGTTCTTCCATTCCCTGAACGGAAAGCGCTTTTGCAGACTGACAAATACCTGAGATAACCTGTTGGTAACGGTTAAGGAATCTCCCTGCTTCCGCTTCAGGAATTGGAAATATTTGAACCCAACAAAAAATGCCAGTCATTCAGCCACGCTATGAAGTAAAAGCCGGCTGTTTCCAAATTCTATGTAAACCGGGAATCTCAATCAGCCAAAATAATGAAAGTTTGACGGATTCTGTGTGATCCTGGCGAATCAAGGAATTCTTGACGTACATTGAAATCAAAAGATTTCTATGCAACGGTTTTTTACTGCGGTCCTGCTGTCATTGCTGATGTATTCCGGCTTACCGGCCCAAAATAAAATTGTTGTTTTCCAGTCTGACTTCGGCCTCAAAGACGGCGCCGTTTCTGCTATGAAGGGCGTCGCCATGGGCGTTTCAACCGATCTGAAATTATTTGACCTTACCCATGAGATCCCGGCTTATAATATCTGGGAAGCCGCGTACCGCCTTGAACAGACCGTGCCTTACTGGCCCGCAGGAACCGTTTTTGTTTCTGTCGTAGATCCCGGTGTGGGAACCACAAGGAAATCAGTTGTACTTAAAACGAAGACCGGGCAATATATCGTAACACCCGATAATGGTACCCTCACCCTCATCGCTTCTTCCCTGGGCATTGAGGAAGTCCGCCAGATAGATGAAGTATTGAACCGGAGAAAGAATTCGCAGGAATCTTATACTTTCCATGGCCGTGATGTATACGCGTTTACAGGAGCCCGATTGGCAGCGGGTGTGATCACTTATGAACAAGTCGGCATGAAGCTTCCGAATGAAGTGGTGAATCTTCCTTACCAACAGGCCACGAAGGATGGGAAAAAATTAAAGGGAACCATTTCGATCCTGGATGTTCAATATGGAAATATATGGACGAACATCGGAGGAGGTTTATTCAACCAGCTGGGAATGACTTATGGCGACTTATTGCACGCGGATATTTTTTTCAGGGAGAATAAAGTGTATTCAGGCGACATGCCCTATGGACAAACTTTTGGTGCCGTTGACAAAGGCAAGCCCCTGGCCTATCTGAACAGCCTCCTGCAATTATCATTTGCGCTGAACCAGGGTGATTTCGCAAAAACCTATTCCATACAAAGTGGAAACGACTGGCGGGTTGAAGTGCGCCGTGCACCATAGAATCGTATAAAGGCTGAATCGCCCAGCGAAGCATAGCGAATGCGGTTGAAAAATAAATGCCGATTAAAATTTCATCATGAAAAGAAAAACATTCATCAAATTATCTTCTGCTTTTATGGCCACCCCCTTCATACCATCTTCTCCCAATAAGTCCATGCAGGAAAAATTGCAAAACTGGTCAGGCAACCTGACCTATAGTACAAGTAATGTTTTTTATCCGAAATCCGTCGCCGAAGTGCAGTCGCTCGTCAAACAACTGGAACGGCTTCGCGGACTGGGAACCCGGCATTGTTTTAATACCATTGCCGACAGCAAATACAACCTGATTTCATCCAATAATATGAATAATATTATCTCCCTGGATGTTGAAAATAAAACGGTCACGGTGGAAGGCGGAATAAAATATGGTGAGCTGAGTCCCTGGCTTGATAAAAAAGGATTTGCCCTTCATAACCTGGCCTCCCTGCCGCATATTTCTGTTGCAGGCAGTATCACGACGGCCACCCACGGGTCGGGTGTAAAAAACGGGAATCTTTCAACCCAGGTTAAAGGACTTGAAATCGTGACGGCCGACGGATCTGTTGTAAAATTTTCCAAAGAAAAAGACGGGGAAAATTTTAATGGCGCCGTTGTCGGTCTCGGCGCACTGGGCATCATCACATCTGTCACCCTGGCCGTTCAATCAACATTTCAAGTGAGGCAGGATGTTTTCATAAAAATGCCCCTGGCACAACTGAAAGAGCATTTTGATGCCATTGTTTCCGCAGGATACAGCGTGAGTTTGTTTACTGACTGGCAGTCGGACTTCATAAATGAAGTCTGGATAAAATCAAAAGTGAATCCAGATATAAAATATCAGCGGATGGAAGAATTTTATGGTGGAAAGGCCGCTACAAAAGATCTTCATCCGATCATTGAAATTTCGGCAGAGAACTGCACCCCTCAAATGGGTGTGGCGGGGCCCTGGTATGAAAGGCTGCCGCATTTTAAAATGGGATTTACCCCCAGCAGCGGAAAAGAATTACAATCAGAGTATTTTATTCCAAAGCGTCATGCCGTAGAAGCCATCCTGGCGATCCAGGCCATGGGCAAACAGATCGGGCCGCATTTATTCATAACAGAAATCAGGACCATCGCGGCAGATAATTTCTGGATGAGCCCCTGCAGGAACCAGGATTCCGTGGCGATCCATTTTACCTGGAAGCAGGAATGGGATGAGGTCAACAAATTATTGCCGCTGATTGAAAAAGAACTTTCTCCATTCAATGCCCGGCCTCACTGGGGAAAAGTGTTTACCATGTCTCCCGTGGTGCTGGATTCACGCTATGAAAAACTGGCTGATTTCAAAAAACTCGCTTCA
>Ga0080027_10000517_pt1 | contig 16437 bp, 12 predicted proteins | sample OrgsoiDNA2013046_FD_70962 | JGI IMG/M metagenome (GOLD analysis project Ga0080027, IMG submission 70962) | Permafrost soil microbial communities from the Arctic, to analyse light accelerated degradation of dissolved organic matter (DOM) -... | ecosystem: Environmental > Terrestrial > Soil >... | reverse complement strand
GGGGGCCCTGTGCTTCTTCGCGGGCGCCTGCCGGAACGATGGCGCGGGTTCGAACGGGGGCGGCGGGGGAACAGGCGCCGCGCCGGCGGCGGGGTCGGCGGGGACGACAGGCGGGATGCCGATATCGTCTGGGGTCGCCGGATCGGGTGGCGTTGCTTCGGGAGGCTCGGGCCCCGACCCTCTGACCGGAGGGACCTCCGGCGGTAGTGCGAGCGCGGGAGCCGGGGGTGAGGTGGGCGCGGCCGGCACCAGCGGAGGAACCACCAGCAACGGAGGAACCACCAGCAACGGTGGAACCACCGGAGGTGCAGCTGGCGCGACCGCGGGTGGCGCGACGGGGACCGGGGGGCTCACCGATCCGGGCACCGACGGCGATGGAGACTTCCAGATCACTTCCTATCCCACGGATCCGGATCTGACTGCCGGAAAGAGCCCGGCCGGGAAGCGATTCAACTTCAACCAGACGGGGAGCAAGCTCTACCCGGCGACCGCTTCGCGTGCGATCACGGTCTACATTCCGGCCAAGTACAAGGACGGCACGGCGGCGCCGGTGATGGTCGTGATGGACGGCGCCGGAAGCCAGTTCCTCCGCGTGCAGGCGGGCCTCGACAATCTGAGCCAATCGACCGATCCGACGCGCCGGGTTCCGCCGTTCGTCCTGATCGCGGTCGCCAACGGTGAACGGAGCATCGAGCTCGACACGATGTCCGAGCTCTGGGCGCGCTACGTCGACGAGGAGGTCTTCCCGGCCGTCGAATCGAACGCCATGATCAAGGCGGCCTACCCCAACTTCTCGATCACCAAGGATCCGGAGGGCCGCGGTGCCGTGGGCTGTAGCTCGGGCGGATCGGCCGCGATGATCATGGCCTGGTTCAGGCCCGATCTGTTCCGCCGCGTGATCGGGTACGACGCCTCGCTGGTCGACCTGCAATCCTCCGCGACGTACCCCCTCGGCGCGTGGGAGCTGCACTCCGATCAAGCGCTCATCCTCAATTCGCCGGTCGAGCCCATCCGCATCATGTTCGACGACAACGAGATGGACAACGGAGCGGGGACCGGCGAAGCGGGCGCCAAGGACTGGCTCCTGGCCGGGCAACGAACCGCGGCGGCCCTCAAGACCAGGGGCTACCACTACCGCTGGCTCGAGGGCATCGGCGCGAAGCATTGCAGCGACGCCCGGGTTCAGCAGACCAGCATGGGCGATTCGCTGGTCTGGGTCTGGCGCGGGTATCCGATCGCCCCGTAGTGGGCGAGCTTGCGCTCGAAGTCGAGGAGGCGCTCGATGAGGGCGCCGCGTGAGAGCTCGACGACTAGGGGCCGCACCCGAGCTGCGCGGCACCGATGGCGTAGTCGTCGATCCAGATGTCGCCAGCCGATCCATTGCCGTATCGCTCGTATCCGATGCGCTGCTCGACCAGAGCGGTGACGATGCCGTTGCCCGTCGCATTCACCGAGAGGCGAGCCAACCGCTCGCCTCGTGGGCACTGTAGCTCCCGCGAAGACCTGACGCTGCATGAAGCGTTGCAGTCTCCGTCGGTCGGTCCGAGTCCAAGAACTGCTCGTTCAACGCGCGAGACAGAGGGACGCGAGGACCGCGCTTTCTTGGGTCACTGGCAGGTGATGCGCTTCGTTCCGACGGCGTAGTCGTCGATCCACAGGTCGCCCGCAGCACTATCAGCATTGTAATGCTCATAGCCGACGCGCTGAAACATCAAGGCCGGGACTTTGGTCTTCGCGATCGTCGCCAGCTGCGCGCCACCCATGTAGAGCGTGACCGAACCGCTGCCAGTGGTGGGCGCGATGATCGACCACTCAAAGCACGTCCATGCTCCGCGCGGGATGGCCATCCCCGAGCTAGCTCCGTCCTCGCCGCCATTCAGACCGGGGTCGACGTTGATCGCCATTTTTCCCTGTTGCGTGTTCAGCGGGCGAACGCCTGTGTTCGTCGACAAGACATCTGCCGCTTCGATATAGACGTCGTGACCGTTGCTGGTCGGGTCGTTCATCACGTAAAACCAGACCCGGCCCCAGACCGTGTTCATCAGGGCCGGCAATCCCATCGACTCGCTGATGAACGTGGCTCCGCTCGCCGTGGTGAAGTGCATGTGCACCGTGTTCTTCCCCGAGCTCCCCGAGCGCGGCGCCATTGTAGACACCACCTCAACGGTATTCCCCGCGACCTTTTCGACCGTCCAGGCCGGGCCCAGCGTGGTGCTGGCTTCGAAGTCGTCGCAAAATATCGCATTGCAGGTGCCGCTGCCGCCGCCGCCCGCTCCAGCGCCGGCGCCCCCGGCCGTTCCGCCCGCGCTGCCGCCCGAGCCAACCGCACCGCTACCCCCGAGACCGGAACCGCCCGCGCCAAATCCGCCGGTGCCGGAGCTGTCGCCCCCGGTTCCTGGGCCTGCCCCGCCGGTGCTCGTGTCGCCGCCTGCGCCGGTCAGGCTTCCGCCGAGGCCGGTGGTGGAGATATCGCCCCCGGCGCCCGTCAGGCTGCCACCCAAGCCAGTGGAGCCGCCGCTCGAGCCGGTCGTGGCGGCGGATCCACCGCCGCCTGTCGTACCGCCCGATGCTTGCCCGCTCCCTCCGGTCCCCGTCGCGTTCGTGCCGCTACTGGCGCAGGCGCCGAGCGCGCAGAACGCAATTCCGAGGGCAAGCTTTCGGCCGAAGCCACACGACTCGCTCATTATCATGAAGCCTCCTGGGTGCCTGTTGGAACGCGCTGCCACTATCCATGACTCGAGCAGCGCAGTAAAGAGTGCCCTTTCGCACTCAGAAAGGTTCACCATGTGAGTGAATCTCGGTTTCTTAGGTATGACACTGTGCGTGCCTGCGGGTGGGTGTCACGAAATGTGTCGGGGGCGGATCCGAGGTCAACCGGCCACGTGCATCTGCGCACACAACGTTAGTTTTGTTTCGGTCGGAATTAGTTTTGTTTCGGCCGGAACGAGACTAGCGTCGTAGGTGCAGGTTTCCGCGAGCCTTTAGCCTGACCTTCGGCAGCAGTGAAGAGCACCTGCAGCGGGTTTAAATGGACCGTTTGTTCAGGCTGACGCGACTTACACAATAGGCGAGCTGTCAAGCAACGCCCGGTTCATCGCACCGTCCAGGAGGAGCGCCCATGAAGCTACCAACCGCACCACGCCTCTCACCGGTTTGGCTCCTTTCGGGCCTTCTGGCTGCGGGATGCACCGGAAAGATCGGTGGCTCCGCAAGCGGCCCTTCGACCGGTACTCCCAGCGGAGGCGGCGGGACCACCGGCATCGCGTCGGGCAGCGGAACCGGCGGCGCAGGATCGACAACGGCCACGGGCGCCGGCTCGACCACCGGGATTACCGGGTCTGGCGGCGCCACGTTCACCGGTCCCCGCGATCCGGGCCGCGTGACGGTTCGCCGCCTGAACCGGGCCGAATACGACAACACCGTGCACGATCTCTTGGGCACGGCTCAGACCCCGGGCGCAACGACGTTCCCCGACGATGCTCCCCAGCTCGGGTTCGATAACAACGGTGATCTGCAGACGCTGTCGCCGGAGCAGTTGACCCTTTACCAGACCGCCGCCGAGTCGCTCGCCGCCGAGGCGATGACCGTCGGCTCCGCGGAGCGGTCCAAGATCGTCACCTGCGACCTGACGACCGGGACGGCCTGTGCGCAAACGCTGATCAACAACTTCGGGCTGCTCGCGTTCCGGCGCCCGCTGACGACGACCGAGGTCGGCAACTACGTCACGCTGATGGCGACCGCGGCCAAGGCCGGCGCCACCAGCGACGAGCAGTTCCGCACGGTGCTGGAGGCCTTCCTTCAATCGCCCAACTTCCTCTTTCGCCCGGAGTTCGACAGCAGCGTGACCTCGATGACGCCGCACCTCTTGAGCCCGTACGAGACGGCGAGCCGCCTTTCTTACGCCATTTATCGGAGCATGCCCGACCAGACGCTCTTTGCGGCGGCTGCCGCCGGGACGCTCGCTCAGGTCTCCGACATCCAGACCCAGGTCCAGCGGATGCTGGCCGATCCGAAGGGGGTGTTCGCCCAGACGTTTGCCAGTCAGTGGCTCGGGCTGGGCGCTGTCACCACGCAGTCCTTCGATTCGACGTTGTTCCCGGAGTTCAACGCCAGCCTCGCCAGCTCGATGGGCGGCGAGGTGCTGGACTTCTTCAACGAGTTCCTGCAGCAGAACGAGCCGGTGTCCCAGCTGCTGACCGCCAACTTCTCCTACATCGACAAGAACCTGGCCTCTCTCTACGGCATCTCGGCCCCCACGGGGACGGGTCTGACGCGCACCACGCTGAGCAACCCCCAGCGTGCTGGCGGCCTGCTGACGATGGCGGGCGTCCTGTCGGTGACCTCGTATCCAGTTCGCACGTCCGTGGTAAAGCGTGGCGCCTGGGTGCTGAGCCAGCTCCTCTGCGCGCCAGTTCCCGCTCCGCCGCCCAACATTCCGCCGTTCCCGACCGGTGCGATTACGGCCGGGACCCAAAAGGAGATCCTGGCGATGCATCGCACCGAGCCGGCCTGCGCCGCCTGCCACGACAGCATGGACAACATCGGCATCGCGATGGAGAACTACGATGCGGTCGGCGCCTACCGGACGATGGAGAATGGCATCGCCATCGACGCGTCGGGCGCCTTCGAAGGCGGCATCGCCGATCCGAGCGGCGTCCCCGGCGCCCCCTTCACCGGCGCCGTTCAGCTCGCGGCGACGGTCGCCGCGGATCCCCGGTTCACGCCGTGCGTGGCCCAGAATGCGCTCGGCTACGCGCTCGGCCGAACCCTCACGACGTCCGACGCGCCCTACCTGGCCGACATCACGACGGCTCCTCAGGGCGCCACGATCGGCGTGCGAGACGTCTTGATGAATGTCGTAGCCAGTGACGTATTCCGCATGCGTCGCGGAGATCCGACGATGGCGACCACCACGACGGGAGGCATGTGATGAGCATTCTGCGAATTCGCGACAAGAACGTCAGCTTCGATCCGAGGGCGCTCGCCGCCGAGCAGCGAAAGCCGGCCAAGCTGCTAATTCCGCGTCGAGCCATCCTCCGGGGAGCTGCAGCTTGCATCGCGCTGCCGACGCTGGAGTCGCTGCTCTCGCGTTCCGAGGCGCGCGCTCAGGCGGTCTCGCCGGCGCTTCGCTTCATGTGCTGGCACATCCCCGTCGGCGTCTGGGGGCCGAGCTGGTTCCCGGTCGACACGGGCACCAACTACACGCTGAGCCCGACCTTGACCAGTCTCGCGCCCGTCAAGAGCAAGGTGCTGGTGTTCGCAGGCATCCAAAACACGCCGGCCGTCAATCCGCAGGGCTCCCACGGCTGTGGACCGCCCGGAATGACCACCTGCATGCAGGGTCAAAAGCCGCAGATCCAGGTGGGAATCTCCGTCGACCAGGTCTACGCCCAGTCGCTCGGCACGGCGACTCGGATTCCCTCTTTGCAGATCAGCGGAACGGACTCGACCTTCTCGGACGTTTCCTACCCGGCGGTCTACAACGGTACGACCGCCTGGGCGAGCGCGACGCAGCCGCTTCCCCCCATCGCCAATGCAGGCCTGATTTTCGACCAGCTGTTCGCGGGCGGCGCCACGACTTCGGGGAACCCGACCGCCATCGCCGCGGCGGCCAAGCGGCTCGCGCTCCGCAAGAGCGTGCTCGACGAGGTCATGGGCGAGCAGGCCGCGCTGGTGGCTCGACTCGGTGCCATCGACAAGGCCAAGTTGGATGAGTACCTGACCAGCGTCCGGGCGTCGGAGACGGCCGTTCAGCAGGCAATGACCGCCCCCGCCGGGTCGAACATCTGCAGCGCCGGAACGATGACCAGGCCAAACATCACGAACGGACCGGATACCAACGGCAACGGGAAGCAGATCCCAGATCCGCCGACCTATTCGGCAATGATGATCAATCTGATGACGCTGGCATTCCAATGCGACGCGACGCGGGTCATCAACTATCAGCAGATGAACGGTGGCCACTCTTCGTATTCGAGCTTCCCGTGGCTCACCCCCGCCATCAACAAGGATCACCACGGCATGTCGCACCACAATGGCGACGTCGCCACCGGACTGCTTTTGGCCCGCGTCGAGGCGTGGGAGATCTCGTTGTTCTCGTCCTTCTTGCAGAAGCTGGACGCCATCAAGGAGGGAAGCAACTCCATCCTCGACAACAGCCTGATCTTCTTGTCGAGCGAGATCGCCGACGGCAACGGCCACAACCAGGGAGCCACCTCGTACGCCGGGTTCTCGGCCCCGACCGGCAAGCCCATCTTGCTGGCTGGCAGCGCCGGCGGGAAAATCAGCACCGGGCGGCATGCGATCTACAACAACGCCGCGCAGGCCGATCTGTTCATCGCCCTCCTGAATACGTTGGGCGTGCCGGCCAAGACCTTCGGGGCGGCTGGAACGGCGCCGCTCACGGGCCTTACCGCCTAGGGTTGCGGCTGCGGCCTGGACCAGGCGTCCCGCGCTCTGCGCTGGGCGCCCTGGTCCGAGAAAGCGTTTGGACGTTCGGTGACGACGGAGTGTGCGACGGTCCGTCGGTGGCCAGCCTCACATCGTCGGCGCGGGGAAGGCGGTGCTGCTGATCCCCGTGATCCAGCTGCCGACCCGATCGACGGCGCTCTGATCGATCACGTAGCTGGCGACCTTGGGCATCCGGCCGTTGTCGTTCGTCGCGTCCATCCGCAGCCACAGCACCGAATTCGCAGGCTGTCCCGGCGCGAGCAGCAGCGAATTGGCCACCCCCTGGTCCCCCTTAATCGGCGTGACGTTGCAGAGGCCCATGTTGGCGAACGCCACGTCGTAGCGGAGATCGATGCTGGGGAAGTTGGGATCATCGGGCCGGTGGCAGAACGCGCAGTTGGCTTGCAGGTAGGAACGCGCCAGCTGGGTCGCGGTCGCGCCGGGGGTCTGACTTCCCACAGATGAATCGTAGGGCGTCGGCAGCGCCGCCTTGTACGGCGTCGGGATCGGCGCGTCGAAGAGATTCATCGCCGCGAGCGCGTCGAGCTGATTCTGGGTCGCGCCCGCGTTGGTCCGGTTCATCTGCGCCGTCGACGGGCCCAGCGTGTCGCCGCCGGTGGGTGTGTGGCAGGTCAAGCAGTCGAGCCGCGACGGGTAGTGCCAGTCGACCTTGGTCGGCTGGCCGGTGTCGAACATGACCTCCGTGCGCTGATCCGGCACGATGGTCGCTTCGGTCTGCGCCGTGTTCCAGGCGTAGCTGTATCCGACCCAGTTGCCGGCGTCGTGGTTGGTGAAGAGGCGGGTCTCGATCAGCTTGCCATTGAACATGAAGCTCTTGACCATGACCGTGCCGACGGGGAAGACCCACTTGCCGTCGTCGGCGGCGTCCAGGCACTCCGCGGAGGCGCCGGTGCAATGCTTGACGTGGATCTTGCCGCCGGGTGGCAAGCGAATGCCGCGCACTTTGTCGGCCCCATCGGACCAAAGCGGGCTGTTCACGACGTACGGGATGACGATCGACGCGAAAGCCGTCGGGTTGGTGGCGCTCATGCAGCCGGTCTGGCTGAGGAGCGACAGCGGCTGATCCACGTCGGCCGGCGGCAGGCAGGCGGTGCTGGAGCCGGTCGCGTCGGTCGTCGCGTCGGCGGCGCCGCCATCGTGGTCACCGGCACCGGCCGCGCCGTCGGCGACGTTGGGTTTGTCCGTTCCCGTGTCGTTAGTGGCCGCGGCGTCGCTCTTTCCGTGCGAAGCGCTCCCACATCCTGGAGCCGCAAACACGAGCAGCAGGATCGAAGTTGACGTAAAATTGCGGCCCCCACGCCTGGAGCGTCGCGCCCCCGTCGATTTCACCAATGAAAAGGTATCACGGGGGGCTCTCACGGAGGCACACCCGATGTCGAAGATCCATAGCTTGTTAGTCGGACTTTTGCTTCCCACGCTTGGTTGGCTCGCCTGCTCGTCCAAGGGCGGGGCCGATACCAGTCAGGCTGTGCTGGAGCGGAACAAGCACCCCAGCCGGGACGGCGTGTTCGTGCAGCCGACGTTGACCAAGGCCAAGGCGGCGACGATGACCTTGGACGCTGCGTTTCTACCCAACCTGAACGCGAGCACCGTGACGGGCGGCAACAACGTCTGGGCGTCGCCGCTCTATCTGCCGAACGGTCCGAGCGGCAAAGGTGCGTTCTTCGCGGTGACCACGGGGAACGACGTCTACGCGCTGGACGAGACGACGGGGGCGACGGTCTGGACGCACAACATCGGGAGCTCGCCCACCGCCAACGGGGTGAGCTGCGGGAACATCCACCCGCTCGGAATCCTCAGCACGCCGGTCATCGACGCGGCCTCGCGGACGATCTACATGGCGGGCGCGATCGGGACGACGTCGATCTCCGACCACCAGGTGCACGCGCTGTCGGTCGACGACGGCTCGGAGAAGAGCGGCTGGCCCGTGTCGGTATCGACCGTGACCTCGGGTGGCATGGCGTTCATGCCGCCGCCCCAGAATCAGCGGAGCGCGCTGTCGCTGGTGGGCGGAAAGGTCTACGTCGCGTACGGCGGCCACGTCGGCGACTGCGGTCCGTACCACGGGTGGGTGATCGGGGTCGACGCCAAGGATCCGACCATGAAGGGCGGCTGGGCGACCGGCGGCCAGGGGGAGGGCATCTGGGCGGCGGGCGGGATGGCCTCCGACGGGACCGGCGTTTTTGCGCTGACCGGCAACAACACCGCGGGCGTCACCACGCATCTGGACAGCGAAGAGGCGGTGCGGATCACGGGCCTCGGGACGCTGGCCGATTCCTTTTACGCGTCTAGCTGGAAGACGATGGACGGAAGCGACGCCGATCTGGGCGCCAGCAACCCGGTCTACTTCGAGGTTCCGGGCGCCACGCCGTCGAAGATCCTGGCGGTGATCTCGAAGGACGGGCACCTGTATCTGATCGACGCGGCGCACCTGGGCGGCATGGGCGGCCAGAAGGTCGACTTCAAGGTCGCCAACGGGACCATGTCGATCCACACGGCGGTCGCGTCCTACGTCACGGCCAAGGGGCGCTACGTGGTTTTCGGCACCGACGGTGGCGCCGTCTGCCCCGGGGCCGGTAACGGTGGGCAGGCGGTCGTCTCCGTTTTGATTCCGCCGGGCGCGCCGCCGGCGCCGCAGGTCGCCTGGTGCGCGCCGCTCGCCGGTTCGACCACCGGGCCAATCTCGACCACCACCGACGGCACGAACGAGGTAGTCGTCTGGTACATGAACGGCGGGAAGCTCAACGGCGTCGACGGCGATACGGGCGCGGCCATCTTCACCAGCGGCGACAGCTGCTCGGGTGTTCGCCAGTGGACCTCCCCGATCGCGGTCAATGGTCGAATCGTCGTCACCGGCGACACCCATCTATGCGCCTGGTCGGCACCTCCATGAGGTGTTGGCTTTGCCCCCGAATCCCAGGCGCGGTCGCCCGACCGCAGCCATGACCCCCCCGGGCTCACTGGAGGCGGAGGTCTTGAATAAAAGCTTGATGATTGGACTCGTGCTGCTGCCGTTGGCGTGCTCTTCAAAAGGAGCGACCAGTGATGGCGGGACGACCGGGATCGGGGGAGTCAACGGCAACGGCGGCACTACCGGTGGCGCGGGATCGACCGGCAGCGGCGGCACGCGCAGTAGCGGGGGCACGACCTGCAGCGGCAGCATTCCGGCGGCCGATACGAGCCAGGCGGTGCTGGAGCGGAACAAGCATGCGAGCCGGGACGGGAGCTTCGTACAGCCGGGCTTGACGAAGGCGAAGGCGGGGACGATGACGGCGGACGCCGCGTTTGTGCCCAATCTGAACGTGAGCACGGTGGCGGGCGGGAACAACGTCTGGGCGTCGCCGCTGTATCTGCCGAACGGTCCAAACGGCAAAGGGGTGTTCTTCGCGGTGACGACGGGGAACGACGTGTACGCGCTGGACGAGACGACGGGGGCGCGGGTCTGGACCCACAACATTGGGAGCTCGCCCACGGCGAATGGTGTCAGCTGCGGGAACATCCACCCGCTGGGGATTCTCAGCACGCCGGTGATCGACGCGACCTCGCGGACGATCTACGTGGCCGGTGCGATCGGTACGACGGCTATTTCCGACCACCAGGTGCACGCGTTATCGGTGGACGACGGGACGGAAAAGAGCGGGTGGCCGGCGTCTGTATTGAAGGCCAAGTCGGGCAGCTTGGCTTTCATGCCGCCGCCCCAGAACCAGCGGAGCGCGCTGTCGTTGGTGGGTGGAAAGGTGTATGTGGCGTACGGCGGCCACGTCGGCGACTGCGGTCCTTATCACGGCTGGGTGGTCGGGATCGACACAAAGGATCCGACGATGATGGGGGCGTGGGCATCGGGGGGCCAGGGCGAGGGGATCTGGGCTGCGGCCGGGATGGCGTCTGATGGAACAGGCGTTTTCGCGTTGACGGGGAACAACACGGCCGGGGTGACGACGCACCTGGATAGCGAGGAGGCGGTGCGGATCACGGGGCTCGGAACGCTGGCGGATTCTTTCTACGCGTCGACGTGGAAGACGATGGACAGCGCGGACGCCGATCTTGGCGCGAGCAATCCCGTCTACTTCGAGCTTCCCTGCGCCACGCCGTCGAAGATCCTGGCGGTGGTCTCGAAGGACGGGCACCTGTACCTCCTCGATGCGGGCCACCTGGGCGGTATCGGCGGGCAAAAGGTCGACCTCATGGTGGCGACCGGCGCGATGTCGATTCACACCGCGGTGGCGTCATACACGACGGCGAAGGGGCGGTACCTGACGTTCGGAACCGATTCCGGCGCGGTCTGCCCGAGCGGAGGCGGAGGTAAGTCGATCGTCTCCGTACGGATTCCGCCCGGCGCCCCACCGGCGCCCAAGGTCGCCTGGTGCGCTCCGCTCGGCGGTTCCACCACCGGTCCGATCTCGACCACCACCGACGGCACGAACGAGGTGGTCGTCTGGTACATGAATAGCGGCAAGCTGAGCGGCGTCGACGGCGATACCGGCGCGGCCATCTTCACCAGCACGAACACCTGCTCGGGCGTCCGCCAGTGGACTTCGCCGATCGCGGTCAATGGACGCATCGTGACCACCGGCGACGGTCACCTATGCGCCTGGTCGGCACCCTGACGAAGCGTCAGGCGTCGGCGGCATTCGCGCCGCGTTTCAGCGCGCCGGCGCGACGACCAGGCCCCAGGGCAGGCCGCCGACCTTGATCCGCTTTTCGACCTGGCCGCTCGCGAGATCGATGATCGAGACATCGTTGGACGGGCCGTTGGCGGTGTAGAGCTTCTTGCCGTCGGCGCTGGTGGCGATCCCCCAGGGACGGGCGCCCACGCCGTCGATGAGGCGCTCGACCTTCCGGCTGGTGACGTCGATGACGGCCACCGATTCGCCGCGGCCGTTCGAGACGTAGAGGGTCTTTCCGTCGGGCGACAGCGTCTCGCCCATTGGGCGCGGTCCCAGGACCGTCTTGGCCTTGGGTTCGATCTTGATGCTGCCGCTGGGCGCGATCTTGGCCACATCGACGATCGTGACCACCGCGCCGTTCTCGCAAGTCACGAAGGCGGTGGCGCCGTCGTGGGTGAACACCACGCCGCGGGGGCGCGGGCCGGTGGCGATACGGCCCAGCACGGTCAGTTTCTTGGTGTCGACGGCGAACACGGCGTTGTCGCTCTCCGAGGTGACGAAGACGACCTTGCCGTCGGGGCGAAGCGTGACCCCTTCCGGCTCCTGGCCGACGGCGGCCTTGCCCTTGATTTTGCCCGAGCGCAGATCGAGCGCGCTCATCTCGGCCGTCTCTTCGTTGGAGACGAAGAGCGTCTTGCCGTCGCGCGACAGATCGAACGATTCGGGATCCTGGCCGCTCGGGAGCGTGCGCAGCAGCTTGCGGTTGGCCAGATCGACGACGCCAATGCCGTCGGCGGCGCGATCGGCGGGGGGAAGCTTCGATTCGTCGACGCCCGGACCCGCGCGCGGCGAGCCGGAGAGCGCGACGTAGAGCAGCTTGCCGTCCCGCGACAGCTTGATGCCGCGCGGACGCTTGCCGATCGGGATGCGCGCCGCGACCTCCGCGCGATCGACGTCGACGACGATGATCTCGCCGCTCTCCTCGGCGCTGACGTAGATCTCGGGCCCGGGGGGCGCCGGGGCGGCATGCGCCCGGGCGGCGGTGAGGGCGAGCAGAGTGGCGAAGACAGTGCGGGAAAAGACCGGACGCGACATGACGCAGGAATACAGCAGCTTCCGGCCGGCAGCGAAGGTTTTAATCGCCCGGTTTGGCCCCGTCATCGACCAAGCTCGAGCGGGCATCCCGGCCCTTGACTCGCCCGGATAGAGGCGCAAGATAAATGCCATGAAGTGGGAAACGCCGTCCTTCATCGAGATCAACATGAGCGCCGAAATTGGCGGGTACGGAAGCGACTTTTCGGATCGCGATCCTTGGGGTCCGGTCGCGCCGAGCGCCGAGACGCCCAGCAAGTTCGAGCTGGCGTCGCCAGACGCCGCCCGACGCTGAGCGGCCGACGCCGCTAACGTGGAGCGTGCAACGTGGAAGTCCGCGTCCTCGGTTCCGCGGCCGGCGGCGGCTTTCCGCAATGGAATTGCGGTTGCGCCAACTGCCAGGCCGTCCGGCGCGGAGCGGCCGGTGTGGAGGCGCGCACCCAGGAATCGATCGCGGTCAGCTCCGACGGCGCGTCCTGGTTCCTGATCAACGTCTCGCCGGAGATCCGGACGCAGATTGAGTCCTGCGCGGCGCTGACGCCGCGGGCGCCGCGCCATTCCCCGATCGCCGGCCTGGTGTTGACGAACGGCGATCTCGACCATTGCCTGGGGCTGCTCTCGCTGCGCGAATCTCATCCGCTGGCCGTTTACGCGACCGAGGCGGTGCGCGCCGGTTTCACGACCGGCAACGTTCTCTATCGCACGCTGGAGCGGTTCCCCGGCCAGGTGACCTGGTCGGCGTTGGCCCTCGATCGCGAGCTGCCGCTCGGCGAGTCGGGCCTGCACCTGACCGCGATCTCGACGCCGGGAAAGCCGCCGCTGCACCTGGAGGGGATTCGCCCGCGCTCGGCGGAGGACAACATCGGCCTTCTGATTCGCGACGCGCGTTCCGGCGGGCGGCTGGCCTATTTTTCCGGCGTTGCCGGTCCTTCGGACGGCGTCGCGCAGGCGCTTTCGGGGGCCGATGTCTTCTTCTTCGACGGCACCTTCTGGTCCGCCGACGAGCTGGTGGTCGCCGGCCTCGGCACGCGGCGCGCGGAAGACATGGCGCACTGGCCGGTGGGGGGCGCCGAGGGGAGCCTGGCATTTCTGGCGCGCCAGCCTGGCCGCCGGATTCTGATCCACGTCAACAACACCAACCCGATCCTGCGCGACGAGAGCCCGGAACGGCAGGCGCTCACAGCGGCCGGCATCGAGGTCGCCGTCGACGGAATGGAGCTGACCTTGTGAGCGCTCCCGACGTGGCGCCGCTGTCGCCCGCGGATCTGCTGTCGCCCGCGGATTTCGTCGCGCGCCTGCGGGAGGAAGGGGTCCGCCGCTATCATGACCAGCACCCGTTCCACGCGCGGATGCACGCGGGGACATTGACCCGCGCGGAGCTGCAAGCCTGGACGCTGAACCGCTACTACTATCAGACGCGCATCCCGATCAAAGACGCCATCATCGTCTCGAAGTCGGAGGACCCGGCGTTTCGTCGGGCCTGGATCCGGCGGATCGTCGATCACGACGGCCAGGGCCCCGAGACGGGCGGCCTCGAGCTGTGGCTGCGGATGGCCGCCGCGGTGGGCCTCGATCGCGACGAGGTGGCGAGCTGCCGGAGCGTGCTGCCGGGGGTGCGATTCGCGTGCGACGCCTACGTTGCGCTCTGCCGGGAGAGCCCGCTCTGCGTCGCGGTTGCTTCGTCGCTGACGGAGATGTTCGCGCCCGATCTCATGTCGAAGCGAATCGCGGCCTGGGAACAGCACTACCCGTGGGTCGGCGCCGAGGCGCTGGCGTACTTCCGCGCGCGCGTGCCTCGGGCGCGCCGCGACGGCGACGAGGGGCTGGCCTTCGTGGTCGCGCAGGCCTCCTCGCGCGCGCTGCAGGAGGCGTGCGTCGGCGCGCTGATCCGCAAGACCGAGATCCTCTGGCACCTGGTCGACTGTGTGCAGATCGCGACCGGCGGGGCGGGGCGCGCGGGCCTGCCGGCGAAAGCGGCGCCCAAGGCGGGCCCGTGATCGATCGAACCAGCCGCCTGCGGCTGGCCCGCGAGGTTCGGCTCAAGCTCGATCCCCGATCGGGCAAGCAGATGCTGCTCTATCCCGAGCGCGGCCTGGAGCTGAACGAGATCGCGGCGCGGGTGGCGGGGCTCTGCGCCGAAGAGCGGCCGGTGGCGCGGACGGTCGCCGAGATCCTCGACGAGATGGTCGCCGTCGCGGCCGGCACGCCGCGGGAACGGGTCGAAACCGAGGTTCTGGAGTTTCTGCGCGCGCTAGAAGATCGGGGTCTGCTGGCGGTGCAAGGCGCGGGACCGAAAGACGCATGAGCGACTCGCCGCGCCCTTACACGCTGATCGCCGAGCTGACCTACCGCTGTCCGCTCGCCTGCGGGTATTGCTCGAACCCACTGGATCTCGGGCGCCACGGCGACGAGCTCGACACGGCCGCCTGGAGACGGGTCTTCGGCGAGGCGGCGGCGCTCGGCATCCTGCAGGTGAACCTCACCGGCGGCGAGCCTCTGGTGAGATCCGATCTGGAATCGCTGGTGGGGGCGGCGCGCGAAAGGGATCTCTACATCAATCTGATCACCAGCGGGATCCCGGCCGACGGCGCGCGTCTCGCGCGGCTGGCTGCCGCCGGGCTCGACAGCGTCCAGATCTCGATCCAGGACACCGACCCGCACGGCGCGGCGTGGATTGCCGGCCGCGACGACACGGAGGCGAAGCTGGAGATGGCCGCCGCGACGCGGGCGCTCGGTCTGCCGCTCACGCTCAACGTGGTGCTCCACCGCGGCAACATCGAGCGCGTGCCGGGCTTCATCGCGCTGGCCGAGCGGCTCGGCGCCGCCCGCCTCGAGCTCGCGAACACGCAATACCTCGGCTGGGCGCTGGCCAACCGGGACGCGCTGCTCCCGGCCCGCGCCGCCGTCGACAAGGCCCGCGCGCAGGCAGCGGCCGCACGCGAGCGCCTGCGCGGCGAGATCGAGGTCCTCTTCGTCCGCCCCGACTACTATGCCGATCGCCCGCGCGCCTGCATGGACGGCTGGGCCCGTCGCTACCTCCTGGTGACGCCCGACGGGATCGCGCTGCCCTGTCATCAGGCGCTCGGGATCACCTCGCTCGGCTGGCAGAACGTCCGCGCCCATTCGCTGGCCGATCTCTGGAACGACGATTCGTCCTTCCGCGCCTTCCGGGGCGAAGATTGGATGCCGGATCCCTGCCGCACCTGCGACGAGCGCGAGACCGACTTCGGCGGCTGCCGCTGTCAGGCCTTTGCACTTTTGGGCGACGCCGCGGCGACCGACCCGGCCTGTGCGCTATCTCCCCGGTACGATCTGGTCGTGGCCGCTCGCCTCCGCGCGGAGACTCCGCGGGCGGCCGAGGCCGCGCGGCCGCCCATCCGCCTCCGCCGCCTGCGACCGGCCTCATGAACCCCGCGATCGAAGTCGTCGATCTCAAGAAGAGCTACGACGCGGTCGAGGCCGTGCGCGGAATCGGCTTCCGGGTGGCCGCCGGCGAGATCTTCGGCTTCCTGGGGCCCAACGGTGCCGGTAAGACCACGACCATCAAGATTCTCTGCACGCTGCTGCGGGCGACCTCCGGCACCGCCCGTTTGGCGGGCCTCGACGTCGCGACCTCGCCGGCAGAAGTGCGGCGGCGGATCGGCGTGGTCTTCCAGGACCCGTCGCTCGACGATCGCCTGACCGCCGAGGAGAACCTCAACCTGCACGCGGTCGTGTACCGCGTCCCGCGTAGCGAGCGGGCGGTGCGCATCGACGAGGCGCTGCATTTCGTCGATCTTCACGATCGCCGCAAGGACCTGACGCGCACGTTTTCGGGCGGGATGAAGCGGCGGCTGGAGATCGCGCGCGGCCTGGTCCATCGCCCGGACATCCTCTTCCTGGACGAGCCGACCACGGGGCTCGATCCGCAGACCCGCGCCCGTACCTGGGAGGTGCTGCGGGAGCTGCGCAGCCGATTCGGCACGACCCTGTTCCTGACCACCCACTACATGGACGAGGCGGAGAACTGCGATCGGATCGCGATCGTCGACCACGGTCTCATCGTCGCGCTCGACACGCCGGCGGTGCTCAAGCAGCGGGTCGGCAAGGATCTGGTGGCGGCGCGGACCGCGGAGCCGGACGCGCTGGCTCGCCTGCTGACGGAAAAATACGGAATCGCGAGCACGCCGGCCGAGGGTGGTTTGACGTTCATGGTCGAGGAGGGGGACGCCTTCATCGTCAAGCTGCTCACCACCGACCGGCCGCCGTTGCAGGGGATCAGCGTCCG
>Ga0080027_10000514_pt1 | contig 16461 bp, 8 predicted proteins | sample OrgsoiDNA2013046_FD_70962 | JGI IMG/M metagenome (GOLD analysis project Ga0080027, IMG submission 70962) | Permafrost soil microbial communities from the Arctic, to analyse light accelerated degradation of dissolved organic matter (DOM) -... | ecosystem: Environmental > Terrestrial > Soil >... | reverse complement strand
GTTTTCCTGATCCCCACTTCCTTGGATCTTTCCGACGATCTTGCTGTGGAAAGATTGATGAAATTGACACAGGCAATACAAAGCACGATCAGTGCGATAACCAAAAAGATATTTGTGTATTGGTGGTCGAATTTCTGAAAATTAATATAGTCAAGTCCGATATCTGAGGCATAGGCATGTACTTTCTTTAAAGGAAGAAGAAACAGTTCATAATTTTTCCATCCTTCATCATTACCTGTCATATGTTTTTTTAAGTAAGCCGGAAATTTCTTTTCCAAAGCTGCTGTGTTCGTGTTGGGTGCTAATTCGAGATAAGTATTCAGCCAGTTACCTCCCCAGTTGTTTGCCATCCATGGTTTGAAATAGGTACTAAAAGAGGTGAGGGCATCAAATTGCAACTGGGAATTTCCCGGAACATCCTTCGCAATGCCTGTTACAACAAATGAAAGGGTATCTCCGCCATAACTTGTAATGGTTTTTCCCATCGGGTCCTGTTCTCCATATAATTTTTTTGCAGTGGATTCAGTCAGGATGATACTATTCGGTTTAAACAAAGCGGTTTGACGATCACCTTTTAGCAAAGGGAAATCGAATATGGATAAGAAGGTTGTATCTACCGCAAAGGACATGGGTACGAAGATTCTTTTTTCTCCTGCAGTGAGCTGGTATTTATTCATCCACCTGATGCGTGTGAAATTTTTAATCTCAGGAAAATCATTTTTCAGTGTCGGACCCATTGGAAACATAGAGAGCGCCACTTTCTGTGAAGCCACCATGCCGGGAAATTTCTGCACCTCATTCAGCCTGTAAATATTTTTACTGTGCATGCTGTCGAAACTATTTTCATTGTAAACAAAAAGCATAATCACAATACAGGCCGTCATGCCGATAGCGAGACCAACGATATTGATTGCCGAGTAGAGTTTATGCCTCCTGAGGTTACGCCAGGCGATGGTAAAATAGTTTTTTAGCATTCTACAGTTATTTAATATTATTCGTTTTTATTTTATTTCATGTTTTTAACTTCCACACTATTCAGATCTCAGACTGTTTACCGGATTCGTCAGTGCAGCTTTCACCAACTGATAACTAACCATTAAAAGAGTGATGAGCATCGCACCGAGCCCGGACAAAACGAAAATCACCAAGCTCATGGTTTTCCGGATCCCAATTCAGTACGAATCCGGTGCCGGATTTTAAAATATTCTGAATCAAAGTATTATAAAATGAATGCTACTGAAGATGTTCGTATATGATACAGGGACTGTGCGGTGTCGGAGGGAAAAATGAATCGATATACTCGGGAGGGGAATGCGTAAAATAAACTTTAAGTTTACGGATGAAATTCCAGGTAGGAGATAAGGTTACTGTGCTGCATTCAAATGAAGAGGCGGAGGTGGTGGAGATGATCAATGATAAGATGGTGATGGTGGAAGTGCGGGGCGTAAAATTTCCTGCATATATTGACCAGTTGGATTTTCCTTATTTCAAACGTTTTACTGAGAATAAGACGCCACCTCAAAAAAAGTCAAGGATATATGGCGATCAGTTGCCCGTAGATAAATCAAAACCTGCCATTTATCCCCCGGATGGTTGCTGGTTAAGGATTCTGCCGGTATCGGATTCAGATGAATTTGGCGATGAAGTTGTGGAGAGTCTGAAAATCTACCTGGTGAATCATACTGAAAGGGGTTTAAACTTCCAGTATAAACTGGAATATGCCGGAAAATCAGATTTTGATCTTAGCAATGAACTGCCGCCAGGAAAGGATTTCTATTTACATGATATCCCGTTTGAAAATTTAAATGATTCGCCTTCTTTTCAATTTAATTTCAGTTTAATGCAGGCAGATAAAAAAAAGTCGCCTTTAATTGAACGTGCATTGAAATTGAAAGCCAGACAGATTTTTTCCCGCATTGATGAGATCCGGAAAAAGGGGGAAGCGAGTTTTGCCTATAAACTATTTGATATATATCCGGATAAACTTCCGGAAGAAGAATTGCCGGAATCGCCTCAATCAAAAAAAGGTGGGAATAAATTATACAATGCAAATCAAACGCGTCAGCATCTTGAACCTGCAAAATATGAAGTTGATCTGCATATTGAAAAATTAATGAAGGACTGGCAGCACCTGACCAATTTTGAAATCCTTACGATACAATTAAATACACTGGAAAAATACCTTGATCTGGCGATTGCACATCATCAGCATAATCTGATCGTAATTCATGGAGTGGGTAAAGGAAAACTAAAAGATGAAATCCATGAAATCCTTAAATCCAGAAGAGAAGTGCGGTCATTTATCAATCAATACGATCCGAGATACGGATACGGTGCTACGGAGATCTTTCTTTAAATTTGCGGAGGCTACCGGCCGGGCCATCGCTATCCGCCATTGGCGGATGGAGGAAAGTCCGGACAGCAAAGGGCAGTGTACCGGTTAAGCGCCGGGGTCATCATGGCGGGGCCAAATGATACAGACAGTGCCACAGAAAATAACCGTCTTGTTTCGGTTCGCCGCAATAGGATAAGGGTGAAAACGTAGGGTAAAAGCCTACGGCTTCATGTAGTGATACATGTTGCGGGTAAACCTTGCATGCTGAAATGCCATGTAAATCACGTCTCTTCGCACCCCGGTGTGAAAGGAGAGCGGTCCGTTCTTAAAGCAGCAATGTTTTGCGTGATGGGTAGGCAGCTAGATCCATTTAGTAATGAATGGGCCAGATAAATGATGGCAGTAGAACAGAATCCGGCTTATGAGCCGGTAGCCTTTTTTTAAGCTTTGAAAGCAGAAGACATTTTTTCCAGAAGATTCGTTTCAATCATCTTCTGCGCGAGGAGGAGCATATTCTTATATGCTTTTGCGCGTGAAATTCCATGACCAATGATCACGGGTTTATTTACGCCGAGTACAGGTGTTCCACCGTAATCTTCAAAATTAAAACGGTCGAAATATTCATTTTGTATTTTCTGACGGCCCAGGATTTCGTGTAAGGATTCGGCCATTTTCAGAATCACATTTCCGGTAAATCCTTCGCAGACGAGTACATCGGCGTGATCCATAAAAATATCACGGCCTTCCACATTCCCAATAAAATTTATTTCTGTGTTGGCCTTGAGTAAGGGATAAGTAGCTTGTGCAAGCACATTGCCTTTGCCTTCTTCTTCACCGATATTGATCAGTCCGACTTTCGGATTTTCAATACCCAGAATATATTTAGCATATAAGGAACCCAGTGTGGCAAACTGATTCAGGTGCTCGGCTTTGCAATCTGCATTTGCGCCAACATCTACCAGCAAACCGGTGCTGCCATTTTCCCTGGGAACGATCGTGCCGATTGTCGGGCGCAAAACACCTTCAATCGGTTTAATGGTATACAGGGATCCGATCAGCATGGCACCTGTATTGCCCGCGCTGATAAATGCATCCGTTTTTCCGGTAGAGAGAAGATGAAATCCGATGGAAATAGAAGAGTCTGGTTTGCTCTTCAGCGCTTTCAGGGGATGTTCATGCATCCCGATCACTTCAGTGGAAGGAATAATACGGTAGCTTCCGGCAGGAAGATTTTCCTTTGCTATCAATGGTTTCAATAAAGCTTCATCACCGATCAATGATACGGAAGCAGAAGGTTTATCTGATAAATAATCGCGTACGCCTTTCACCAGTTCATCCGGCGCAAAGTCTCCGCCCATCATGTCTAAAGCAATATTCATCCGGCAACTACATTATAAGCTGAAATAAATTATACTAAGGTGCTTTTTCTACAACTACTTTTCCCTTGTAATATAATTTTCCTTCGCTTACATGTGCACGGTGACGTACATGTAATTCTCCTGTAGCTGAATCCTTACTCAGGGTCAGTTTAGAAGCCTTGTAATGCGTCCTTCTTTTTGCACTCCTTTGTTGGGAATGTCTCCTTTTGGGATTTGGCATGACTCATCTGTTTTTAAAATCTATAATCTATTCCGGGTTGCGGAACTTTTCCAAACCTTTCCATAATGGATTCTCCGCGTTGCGTGCGTGATCCTCCATATTCTTTAACATAGCCAGCACTTCAGGATTGCAATTCGGACCTCCGATTTCATTTTCTCCACACATCCTTTGTACCGGAATACTCAGGTTGATGAATTCGTAGATCCAGTCTGCCAGATTTATATGACTCTCTGTTCTGGATATATAATATACATCCGGATCCTCTTCTTCCTGGTTCATGGTTTCCGGATCTTCCACCAATTTTACGATCACCTTAAACTCATCCCACAGATCCAGGGGTAAGGGATTTCCGCATCGGTCGCAAAACACATTCACTGTGCCTGTTACCTCAAACCGGATTAATATAAAACCCAGGCTTTTTTCCAGAAATACTTTTACAACCGCATCGCAATTTGTAAAGTCCTGCTGCTGATATGCTTCAAAGAACCTGTCTTTAATTTCGTATTCGAATGCATGAATACCCGGCTTTAATCCAACAAACGCAAGTTCATATTCTCTGCGGCTGTTCATATGCATTTTTTAAATAGTCGGCAAAGGTAGGATTTTTAGGCCATTAAAGCCTATCTTTTTTCAAGTTTTATGAGTTTAATGCCCTCATTAGTATACAGTTTAAGCAAATAAACTCCGGTTGAAAAAGGAGCCAGGGAAAGCTGTTGAAAGTACCCTGAACAGGCTTTTTCCAGGATTTTTCTTCCTGTTATATCAAAGATCTGAATTTCATGACATTCTGAGGGTGTATTAACGAAAATGTTTCCATAAGTCGGGTTGGGGTATACCAGGAGAATGGAGGGAACAGGTGAATAAATAATCTTTTGTACAGGGGATACCAGGCTATCTCCGTTTTGAAAATAAAGGACCAGCCTGTAGTAGTTATTGCCATTCAGGAGGCTGGTGTCAGAAAAAGTATAACCCTGTATTGAGTCCGTATGGGGTTTGGAACTGACTTCTCCGATGCGGTAAAACAAAGCACTGTCCGCACTCTTTTCCACTACGAATTTTACCGTCCCGTTTTCCTGCCATGTAGTCCAGTTCAAAAGTCCTGTATTGTTTTGAAGAACAACCGTGAAATCCTTTAACCATGCCGCCAGCGGATGATCTTTATTTTTTGCTCCTGCATTAATCCAGAATTCAGAGAAGCCCTTTGCAGTTATTTCTGCATAGTATCCGTTATCGTAGGGAATAACCTGTACATTTTGCTGCGGTACAAAAAACTGGTAACTACCCATTCTGTTATTTTTCAGACTGCTGTCTTCTTCTGATATTTTACTGCTGCTATATTCTGTAATGCCTGATGAATACGCGTCTTCCATATTTAAACATGAAGCGCAACCTGATGCATGGATTAACTGATTAGCCTCTGAATCTGTGAAATAAAAACGAAGACCCACATCTCCTGCAACAGTATTTGCACTGTGTAGCACCCAGTTCCTGCCACTATAATATTGTGATGCCGTATCGCGGATTGCCAGCGTATCCCTGTAGAGTGACAATTGTGTATTCCCAAGATCCTGTCCATGGGGATTAATGGAAAGCATGCGCTGTCCATTTTGGTCGAAATCTATCCAGCCATTTCCATTGACAGGCAGCGCCAGATTCAACAGGGTACTATCTGAAAATACGGGTGCCTTATCAAAAACATGAATATCATCTATGCCCACGCCTTCAAAATTGGCACCCGGATCTGAGAACATGACGATGCGGAACCTCACCTTTGTTGCATTCACCGGGATATCATAACTGGAAACATGCCAGACTGGATCCGACATTTGCCATGCTTCCGGTGAAGAAGCATCATACCAGTTTACACCGGCAATGGAATTTCCAAGTGTTATCCAGCTTGAATCATCCAAACTATATTCTACCCAGTGGAAATCACAATGACAGTCATCCTCCGTTCTAAAAATATGACTGAAAGAAAGTACGGGTTTCGTCAGGCTGCTCAGATCAAAACAGGGAGAATATAAATATGAAAATTCATTGTCATTATAATTCCCGTTGAGACTTGTAACCCAGGCATTTGTTCCGTTAGCCGCTTTATGTATGATTTTTTTAGAAGGCTTTCCCCATTGCCAGCTGGAATTCACGCCACCCGTATACCAATACCCGTTATTATTTTCAAATCCCTCCAGATAGGGAAACTGGGTAACCATCGGTGTGGTTTGTATTATATAGTCCTGCGTGCTATCATTATTCCTGTAATTATCCACCGGACTGCTTACCCATGTTTTAATATGATATAATTGATATGCAGACAGATCTGCGGTTTGATTGAATGTATACAGGAGACTGTCTTTGGGTGCAAGTAAAGGAATGATTTCAGTTACCGTATCCTGATTAATGGCATAGGTTACGGGGAAAAGTGTAAGTGTATCTGTTCCAAAATTTTTAATGAGTACGGTAATTTTCTCCGCATTACTGAATGCACAAATATTTCTTAGTGAGGGTTGAACCAGCGCCAGCATGCCTAAATCATCCTTTGCATTCGTAAATATAAAATCATCAAAACTTATTCCTCCTCCCTGCAAAGCCAGGGGATTGGAAGAGGTGGCCGGTGTATTTCCTTCTGCTCCGCATCTTACCTGAAAACTGCTGCTGATGGTTTGTGCAGGAATAGCAGATGCAAGTATGCCTGTCAGATCCAGACTTAATTTGATATAAGTGCCAGGAGGATCCAGCGGATCATTTAATTTTTTCACCGGTATCCAGGCCGACTGATCATTGCCCCTGATCCAGATCTGATTACCAGGTAAAGCAGTTATCGTGGATTGTTTTTTGAAATAGAGATTCAGCCAGATCTGATCAGAAGAAGTATAATTGGATAAATTAAAAGTTGTGGTCAGACTGTCGGCTGCAAAATTTCCCTGGTTACTGACATCAAGCAGGATACTGCGGTTGCCTGTTCTTGCAAAGCCACTATTGAAAAAACTGTTTAATCTTCCGTATGCATTTGAGTTCGAAAAATCTGCCCGGTCGAGACTATCCAGTCCCGTTTGCGGTATTGTATAACTCTGATCAGTTGCTGATTCAAAACTTTCTGTAAAAGACGGATTCAGGATCAATGGATCATTTCTAAGATTTTTTACAAATGTCACCAGGGTATCGTTTTCCGGGATGGTATCCGAAGCGTAGTGAATCCAGGTTTTGATTTGATAAAGCCCGGCTGCAGAAAAATCATAACTATTTGCCGGTAGAAAAGTATACTGAAGGTTTCCATGCGCTGCGATAACTCCGGGAAATATTTCATTGACTGCGGGGCCGCCATTTACAGAATAATTAAAGCTAACCGGTCCGGTTGTGGGAATATTCCCCGGATTCCTAACGGCCAGGGTTATACGCTGAATCCCTGGCTGCGTGGAAGTGAATTGACGGCCTGTACTCGGAACGCTAAGGGAATCAATGATCAGGTCATTGTCTAATCCTGAAGTCGTACAGGGTCCGCTATTGGGAATCATATTCACTGCTAATGATCTTCTGCCCGCGTATCCGCCATTGACGGCCCTTACGGCAAACCAGTAACTACTGTCTTTATTTAAAGGAGTAACAAGAAAGCTTGTATCCGTCGTATTGCTGATCAGCTGCATCGTATCTCCTGATAATTTCATGATATCATAAGATCCGGCACCCGCAATGGAATTCCAGTTCAACTGAACATAACCGGAGCATGTGTTGACTCCCGTCAGATCAGGCTGACCCAGGATCGTAAATGGATAATCGCTCTGATCAGTAAATCCAAGGGAGTTGCGTGTGATACGCATCAAAGCATTATTTGTTACAACGGAAGGGACAATCCACGGATAGGATCTTGCAGTGGACGGGATGGCATTATCGATCAGATTCCAGCTGCTGCCTCCATCGGTTGAATAATCCAACGTGAAAGTATTCGGATCTCCGCCATAAGCGCTCCATCGTATGGTTTCATTTTGTGCGGGTATCAGTGATTCGGTTCCAAATGGATATTCCATGGTTACTGACTGGGGAAGAAATGTGTATGTGATGTAAAATGGCTGCGGGCCGGAAGGAATAGCATTGCCATTTACCGTTATTGTATAATTTCCCGCAACCGGATTATTTACCAGGACCTGTTCAATATTATTTGTGTGATCCTGACCCTCTGTTGCGTTATTATTTACGTTTGTTGGAATCGTATCAAGGACCATGGGGAAATGGGTGATTCCCGAAGGCGTAGTTACAGTAAGATCCAGATCATTGATCAATGCCTGGCCTGATATAGAAACGGCTGGCGGATCCGGCCAGTAGAGCATTATTTTTAACTGATATCCGCCGGAAGGAAGGGAGGGGATGGTAAACTGCTGACTGGTACCATTCGAAATTGTTCCGGTAAAATAACGATTTTGTTCAAGTGCCTCCACGGTTGTCCGTCCGTTAATCATTCCAAAACCAAAAGTAAAATCAGGACCCGGATTACCCAGGTCATCGGCATTATTCATCACTAGCGTCTTGATCAATGCCCCATCCGGATTTGCACCGCCATGCAGTTGTTTATATCTTTCTGTTATAAGCGCAAGAATTCCTGTAACGGTTGGCGAAGACAAACTTGTACCCGTGCTGGATGTATATCCATTATTGCTGATGGTGGAAATGATGCCGACACCTCCTGCAACCAGTTCTGGTTTAATTCTGCCATCCAGCGCCGGTCCCCTGCTGGAATTTGCGCCAATACTATAATCCACATTATTCATGGAGCCAATCGTCAATACATTTTTTGCTGTTTGAAAACCTGATTTGATCGTTCCGAAATGTAAAGGATAAGGTGTGCAGGTAAATCCACCATCATTCCCGGCTGCAAAAACATGCATGAGTGCGGGATAGGCGATTAGCTGCTGGTCTGCAAAATTACTGAGCGCATTATATTCGCCTTCTCCTGCACAGCCTGCGGTTCCATTATAATAAGAGTTGTTTGTCAATACCATGTTATAATCAGAAACATAGGTTGGACTATTTACCAGTATATTACTGAAATCGTTCACGACCAGTTTTACGCGCGGAGCCATACCCATATACATTGGATTCAGAATACCTCCGCCGGCGATGATACCACTTGTAAATGTTCCGTGATCTGAAACCGGTTCATCAGTTCTCATAATTAATTTCCCTGAAAGATCGATATGTGTTGAAGGATCTGCGTTATCTCCAATCCCCACGACAATATTTTTACCATAGAGATTCCTGCCAGGGTTTGCTGAAAGGGCATGCACTCCATGTATTGCCCGGTTATTATAATTCAGTACGATATCTTCCAGGTGAATGGCCGCCAATGAAATTACAAAGGGCAGCCGGGCAAGTTTTTCAATGGATTCATAGGATCCGCGCAGAAACCAGGTATTTGCAGGTTTTATTTTTGTAATGATCACCTGGATCCCCGCATTTTTTAAAACTTCATCTACCGCTATTTTATTTACAGGAAAACAGGTAAGGGCAATCAGGTCATTCGGACCCTTTGCATCAAGCATTTGATTTTTCAGTCCTGCTTTCATTTTTAATGAAGTCGGAATAACAAAGAGATTATGGATTCCCGCTGAAGGAAAATCCTGCAGGTTATTGTTTTCACTGAGGGAGGCCAGATAAACTGTTCCTGAAACATACTGTTCCAGAACGATTCCGCTGTTGGATAAAATCGTTTTTTCCCTTTCTGTGGCTATTTGATTTAATTGAACCAATAGGTAATATTTTCCTTTAAATTTTGTGTTTTGCCAGAGTGGGTTACTGAACCTGCGATGAAGAAGACTGGTTGCAGATTTTAATGAACCGTATTTAAATCGTTCTGTGGTTTTTTGATCCTGCCCGTAGGAAGTTGCACTTAAAATAGTAAGAAACAGAATGACGGTCTGTAGGCGGAACATGCAGAATGGGTTTTGGGCCTGATTCACCAGTAAAAAATACGAAAATCCGGGGATGCGGCCTGAATTTAAACGTGTGCAAGGCAGGATTATTACACCTGTAAGTTTTTGAAAACTAAAGGGGTACGGTATCTGGCCAGAATAATTTTGGGAATCCCCGGAATTCCGTTTATTTCGGATGAATTTAGATTCTGAATACTTTTTAACGACCATTTTTAGATCAGAATGGATTAATACAGTATCTATGCCATGTGAAGAGAATTGAAATTTGAATACATTTTTGCAAACATTAAACCGGCTTTTTCTCCTTTGCTGCCTGCTTTTGATAGGGTACTCCCTGAAGGCAGCGAATAATACAGTTTTTTCTTTCCAAACAGACAGTATTCCCCAGAAAACGACTCCAAAAAAACGAAGCCGCATTACCCAGTATCTGAATATCATCACAGACCGGCAACAAAGAGATTCTCTTTTCCTAAAGCTTGGACGTACGGATGCTATTGCCCCGATATCGGATAGCCTGGCATTTAAAAACAGGGAGAATACTTTTAATGTATACAAGGGAAAAAAAATCCGTTACATCTATTATAACCAGCTGAAAGTTTTTGGTACCACCATTGAAGACACTTCAGTTGTAAAAAATGGTCTTGTCCATTTTGCGAACAAACTACATTATAATACCCGCACATGGATGATACATCAGTCCCTGTTTTTTACAGAAGGAGATACTGTAAATGCATATAAACTGGTGGATAATGAAAGATACCTTCGAAGATTACCTTTCATTCAGGATGCGCGTATCTATGTGATCAACAGTTATCAGGATAATGATTCTATTGATATTGTCATCTTAACCAAAGACGTATTTGAGTATGGTGGAAGCGTTTCACAAATTAATAATACCAAGGCCGCAGCGACTGTTTTTAATAATAACTTGCTAGGGGCAGGACAGAAAGTTGCATTTGGTTTCAGCTGGGATAATACCTACACACCGCAATGGCGAACGGGTGCCAGTTATACAAAATATAATGTGGGAGGTACATTTGCAGATTTTTCGGTGGGGTATACCGCACTGAATGATAAGATCAACACGGATACGGGACAATATGAAAAATCAATCTACCTGATGATTAACCGTCCGCTCTATACCACATGGGCTTCATTTACGGGCGGCCTGACACTTTCTAAAAATCAATCGGTAAATATTTTCAACCTGCCGGATACGGTATATAGAGATTATGCCTATAGTCTGGTGGATGTTTGGGGAGGTTATAATTTTAATAATCAGTTTAGAAAAAACGGATATAACAGTACCGATCCCAATTTTGGTGTTGAGCTCAGGAGTTTTAATATGAATTTTTCAAAGCTGCCTACAGAGGATACATTAAAATACAATCCGAATTATAATTCGCACGACTATCTGTTAAGTTCACTGGTATTTTTCCACCAGGAATTTTATAAAACGAATTATTTTTTCGGATTTGGCAGAACGGAGGATATACCCATGGGATATACCTATTCTGCCAGTTTCGGGCTGGACGACTGGGTTGGGAAAAAGAGAACTTATATGGCTTTGCAGGGTCAAAAATACTGGCTGCCCGGAAAAAATTTATTCAGTACTACAGTCGGATTCGGCGGATTCTGGGAAAATCATCATTCCGAAGACGCGGTGATTCATGTTCAGGCAGATTTTTACAGTAACCTGTTTTCATTAAGGCCGAAACTCCGGGAATTTTTACATCTGGATTATATCAATTGTTATAACCCGACGCTTTATAAAAAAGTAAATATTAATAGGGAGAATGGCATATTCGGATACCGGAATACACAGTTTAATAATTATCAGCGCCTGAATATGAGTGCGCAAACAAATTATTATAGTCCGATAAGTATCTACGGTTTCAAATTTAATTTTTTTATAATGCTGCAGGCCTCATTGCTGGCAAATACAAAATCATCTCTTCTTAAGAGCGCCTTTTATTCCGGATATACTGCTGGCTGTCAGATAAGGAATGAAAATCTCTCCTTTAATACTTTTCAGATATCTGTCAGTTATCAGCCCATTGTGGATCATGGACCGCTGGCCGTTTATGGCCCTTCTGCAATCTTTTTCTATGTGACCTCAGTGACTGCATTTAATTTCAGCATTTTTGCATTACAGCAACCTACTTTAATACAATACAGATAAAACCAAATGCTAAAACGCTGCTAAATAAAAAAAGCCCTTTTTGAAAATGATTTGGGCTCAGGTTTTAGTTTTTATACTATCTGCAGGCGCTTCTTCTTTTTCTTCGAGCGGATCACTGTCTGTTTTGGTCATTTTAATTTTTGGGTTATTTGCATTACCCGTTATACGTATCGGAATACCGATCAGTCCCAACGGGGGAAGTCCGATACGCATTTTAAAATTCACCTGGTTGTCGAATGAGGTTTGTCCTTCAAATTTTATTCTCAGGCTGCCTGCTTTGAATTTCATTTTCTGAATGGTAATCAGGTTATTCTTAATGGTGGATTTCATTTCTATTTTTGACAGATCGGGATTGGTTAATTCTGTTTTTTCTGTCTGGGTGCTCACCGAATTCATTAAATTCCATCCATTCATTTTAAGGTTCTTCACACTGAGTATACCCCCGCCATTTAAAGAAGGATAAACCGGGTACATTTTTTCATTCAATTTACCATTCAGTGTGTAATCCAGTGAAATAATGCCAAATGCATGTTGTGCAGAACTTGCCAGGTCATGAAATAATTTAATTTCTCGGTATGCCCTCTGAATATCGAAATCCTTTGCCTGCATCTGAAATTCAAAACTTGCCCGCTGCGGATTCATACCCGCATATTTGCCTTTCATACTAACCTGTGTGCCGATCAGTTCAAATCCGGTTTCAGATAATTCAAGCGCTCCGTTTTTTATAAGCAGTCCGCCCTGAAAATGGTTTAAAGACAAATCATTATACAAGACTTTTTCTGCAGCGGCTTTTATTGTAAGGTCAAGATTTGCAGGAATCAATACCACACCTGAATTATCCTTGCCTGTATTCTGGGTCGAAGAAGGGCCTGCGTATACGGAGAATTCATTTACGTCAATCGTGTTGGCTTTCAGATCAAAATTAGCTTTCAGTATTTCATGACTGCTTAATATATAATTGATCACATTTTCAATATATCCATTCACCACCAGGTCGGATTTTCCATAGTTTGCCAGGAAAGTATCAAACCACATTTTATCCTGGTCAAACCTGAATATGCCGTGTTTAATCAGGAAGGGTTTTGGAAAATACTCATGAGTCAGCACCAGGTTTTTTATTTCGAGACTGCCTGAATTACTCAGTAAATTATAACGGCCACCTGTAGCATCACTCTGCTTTCCTTTAAAATTTGCGTGAACAAGGACTGAACCATTCAGGCCAAGATCTTTCCTTGCAAAAACCTGATAGATCCTGCCCAGGTCAAGTTCTCCATCCGCCAGGATATTATAATTCAGATCTTCGAAATCATTAAAGACTCCCTGGAATTGAAAGGATTTATTTTCAAAGACCAGGGCAGCCGGGCGAATGTCAAGATGTAATCCTTTTAAATTTCCGGTTGCATCTGTTACGTTCGCTTCGATATTTATTTTATTGATCGGATGTGGATAATACCTGGTCTGAATTGAGCCATTTTTAAGAGAGAAGCTGGCTGTCGTATTTGGAAGCAGATGATGTTCAGGTGCATATTTCCCGGTGCTGTTTATTTTAAAATTAAGGATACCCGAAAGCAGAAGACTGTCCAATGGGTAGAGCTGTTTAATATCAGACAGATCCATGTATCCATTCATATGGATATCCACCGGAAAATTTTTTGATGCATGCACAACCGCTTTTCCTTCGATAAAATCATGTAATGCTGCAGCGTGCAGGGTATCTATATTAAAAAATGCGTGGCTGTAAACTGAATCCGGACAGCGGGCATTCATTTTTAGAAAAATGCTGCTTATGGGTTGTGCAACTTTGTAATATTTAATAAAACCGTTATTCAGTGTGCAGGTCAGGTCGAATGCCGGTATACTTGAAATGACAGTATCCCTGTTTCTAAGGGAAGTTTTAATTACTTTTTTTGAATATTTACCATTCGCCCTGGCATGAAGTGATAGCTGACCTTCCATATCAAAACTGCTAATGCCTAATGCTTTTTTAAGATTCTGGAGATTCATTTGCGCATCCGCATTTAATCTTATCCGTGGTTCACTCAATCCCTGCGACTCCAGCTCACCACGAATAAAATCCTTATCGAGATGAAAGGAAAAAGAATCAATTTTTGTGTGCAGTTTCTCGGGATCCATCCCGGGCAATTCCATTTCTGCGATCCCTGTCAGGTTGGAAACGGGTATCGTTGCATCCTGGTAGGAGATAAAACCATCATGCACTTTTAATTTCAGGGTATAATCAGGTAATTCATTCGTTGAAGCGATATATTTTCCCTTCAGTGTATTCTCAAAGTCTACGATGCCTTTTACTTTTGTTTTTTGTAACCATTTAAGATATTCAGGTGGGAAAATGGTGATGAGCTGATAAAGATCTGCATTGGAAGAGCCAAGTTGGAAATCAAAGGCATAACCATTTTTCAGGAAATCAAGACGACCTGAAAAAACCAGATTCAGCTTGTTCATCTTAATCAGATTATGATCAAAAATCAAAGCAAGCGTCTTTGTATTCACCTGGGTAATCAATGTGGCGTCGATCGCTTTTCTTTTCACATAAGCCTGGTTTTCAAAAACAAAACTTAAAGAGTCTGTCTGAATATGAGATTTCAAACCAAAAACAGATTTATCCAGGTCTCCGGTACCTTCATAAAAAAAATGATCAGCCTGAATGAACACGGGGATGGACATATCACTATAAAGAATCCGGCTGTCATTCAGTACAATTTTTTCCAGGTGCAGGGAGGCAGAAGAATCGGAGTCGCCGGATTTTGCAGAAGTGGAATCAGATTTGTAAATATTATAGTTAGCCTGCCCTTCTTTATTGACCAGGACATGGATATAGGCTTTGGTTAGATATAGTTTATTAATATTTACCTTGTGGTCAAAAATCAGGTTTTTGATATTGATTCCAAAACCGAGTTTTTCGGCGGATAATAAAGTATCTTTTTCAAAAGGTGAAGACCCGTTCAGGTCCACATTATACAATGTAAGCGTTAATGAAGGGAAATGAGTAAAGAATGAAAGACGGGCTTTCGAAAAATTCAATTCTCCTTTAATAGACTGATTTGTCCATTGTTTAATTTTATTGCCGACTGTGTCCGGGAAAAGGTAGGGTGCTAAAAAAAGTATAATCAGCACCGAAATAATAGTAATGCCGCATATTTTTAAAATCCTTAACAGGATATGTGTTGTTTTCTTCAAGCTGTATTTTACAGCAAAAATAATTCACAAACCGTCATTTGCGGGTTTAAATTCGTATCATTAATGGAATTTAAATAAACCTGATTTCTAAAGATGGTTAAGCTTCCATTTTATGCCCGGCTGGCATTGACTCTTTTTGCTATAGCCCTGATTCTTTTATTCATGTGGCTGGGGAAAAGCCTGCTCGTTCCCTTATTTTTTTCATTTCTGGTGGCCATACTGATCCATCCGGCAGTATTGTTTCTGGAGAAAAAAAGGGTCCCCAGGGCGTTGGCAGCCTTTAGTACCTTATTACTATTTATGGTCCTGTTTTTAAGTTTATTTTATTTTTTTAGTCACCAGGTAGTCAGGTTATCCAGGGACCTTCCGTCTCTTCAGGCAAAGGTTTTGGAAAAATGGGATGATATACAGGGTTGGATCAGTGATAAATACCATATCACCAACACCCAGCAGCTGGCCTATATGAATAAATCAACGACGGGCATCCTGAGTACTGCTGTAAATTCTGCGGCAACAACTTTTGTAGGCATTGCAGAAACGCTTATTCTCACTATATTTTTTTTCATATTTACATTCTTTATACTGCAATACCGTCGTTTGCTCATTCGCTTTATCATAGAACTGTTTCATGAAAACCATAATCAGCGGGTGATGGGGATGATCAGCAGGATTCGTAAACTGATTAACAGTTACGTGTTGGGTCTGCTGATTGAAATGAGTATTGTGGCGATTTTAATTTTTACCAGTCTGATGGTCATTGGTATAAAATATGCCTTACTCATTAGCGTAATGGCTGCAGTATTCAATATCATTCCTTACCTGGGTATTTATTTATGTATGGCCGTTGCGATGATCATTACGGCCGCAACCAATGATACTGCCCATGTAGTGGCTGTTGGCGTGGTATTTCTAATTACACATTTTGCTGATGCCAATGTGATTCTTCCGCATATTGTAGGTGGTAAAATGAAAATGAATCCATTTATCACGATCCTGGTCGTATTGATCGGCCACCTGGTATGGGGTGTACCCGGCATGTTTTTATTCATTCCGCTTACGGCCATAATCCGCCTGATCAGCGAGGAAGTGCCCGAAATGAAACCCTGGGCTACATTAATTGGCGAGGAAAAGGAGTAAAAAGCCAAAAAATGGACCTATGAGCGTATTTTCCCAATATATAGCCTGTATTTCAAAGAACTGGAAGCTGAATCGGGCCCGTGTTTTGCCTT
>Ga0080027_10000513_pt1 | contig 16483 bp, 17 predicted proteins | sample OrgsoiDNA2013046_FD_70962 | JGI IMG/M metagenome (GOLD analysis project Ga0080027, IMG submission 70962) | Permafrost soil microbial communities from the Arctic, to analyse light accelerated degradation of dissolved organic matter (DOM) -... | ecosystem: Environmental > Terrestrial > Soil >... | reverse complement strand
CTTGATACTCTTTGCAGAACAGGTCGGGAAGAAAGTATTTGAATTTCATTACTTAAATTTTCTGTACCTGAATTCATAAACATAGCATCAAAGCGATCATCTTTACCAGCAGACTTATTTTCGTTCTTGATCAATAATGAAGATTGAACAGAAAATATCGGAGTAGTATACCTGATATTTAAAAATGCAAGAATAAATGCTATGATAGCGCTTATTATTATCCAGGGTATGAACTTAAGATTTTTAAGGACAAAATCCCTGGGGCCCAATTTCCAGGATAATTCATTTGCATTTTGTTCAGTGCTTTTCAGCCCATTATTGGAGTCAGACATATATTAAGATTCGATCATTTATGAAAAACACTATATACAATAGTAAATGTTGAAATAACTGCAAGAAGTATACTGATATTTCTAGTCGCAATAACATCATTTGCAGAAACTTTTCTGCTATTGGGCTCAACAATGACTATATCATTCTGCTGCAAATAAAAATATGGAGATGCCATAATATCTGGTTTAGTCAGATCTAATCTTGCAAATTCCCTTTTGTTATTGTTTTCACGTATGATTAAAACATTATCTCTTCTACCATAAAAAGTCAAATCACCTGCAAGTGCAATGGCTTCCAGCATATTTATTCTCTCTCCCGGTATTGAAATTAGTCCAGGCTTTCCCACTTCACCCATCATCGTAAATTTATAATTCAGGAAGCGGATATTATAATAAGGATGATGTAATAGTGGCAATAGTCTTGCGTCTAATGTATCTTTTAATAGGGCTTTGGTCAATCCTTCAACATGGATCAGGCCCATTCCCTGAAAAACTATATTTCCCTTATCGTCTACCTGATATCCAGGAGCAGAAGGTGTAGAACCCCCTATATTCTGAGAAGATACCTGACTACTTGCACTTGAGCTTCCCGGAGTTGTATTTGTAGTTGTAATCAAAGATTGATTATAAATTTTCGTTGCTTCCGGATTATCACTATATACTATAATACTAAGTATATCCCCTTTCCGAATGATGGGTTCCACAGGATTTATTTCACTCAGTTTCGCAGTATCAAAGCTCCCCTGCATTAAAACGAGTTCACGGGTACTTCCACAGGAACTCATACTCATCATGATCCAAAAACCCGCGATGGCGAATAATACATTTTTCAGTTTAAGAGAAAGGGGCATGTTTAGTTTATAAGAGTTGATAAATTCTTTTTATCTACTGACGCGATCAACGTATATCCGATACTTTCAATTTCCACTTTTACTTTATTTCCTTCTATCTTCAAAACTTTCGCCTCCTTATCCATAAATAAGCCCTGCCGGATGGTTACCCTTGCATCTTCTTTCAACTGCATCGGTTCCGCGAGTACATGCTCATATTCATTCAAAAACTTCTTGATAGTCTCTATCTCACGGGCGGGAATAACCGCAGGCTTTTTCTGCCAGTAAACAAAATTCACCACGCCGGCCGTCATACGCACTTTTGTCTGCTCATCTCCGGTTACCCTTGCAAAAACATAGGATTTAAATAATGGCTCTTCCACGATTTTCATCCGGTCACTCCATTTTTTGCGGACCTTATTCAATGGGCAGTAAGATTGTATCTTTTTTTCCGTGAGTAAGGCATGCACCTTCTTTTCCCAGCGGGGCTTTGTGTAAATCGCGTACCAGTGTGCTGTTAACGCTGTCAAAGCAAAATCATTTTAAATTATCTGCCAAAAAGCTACATTTCATGGATAGCTTCGCCATCTCAGTCACATCCCAAAATTGCAACCGATTAATTATCAATGTTTTAAACCTATTTTTCTCCCCAAAACCCGATCCATTTCTTTCCCTAACAGGCAAAGGGTGCAGGCAGCCATCTTTCAATGACTCCCTGCACCCTTCCAAATATTTCTCCAACTATCAGATACAATATATTCGCCAGAATCTGAATCACAGGATTAAAAGATTATTTGTCAGCATTCCTAATCATTGAATTTCAATTTTTTGACTCTTTTCCCCAACCACATTCAATGTATAAGGACGCTTCACAAATATAACTGATTTTCATACTGGGAAACCCGTAAACTTTCTTTTCCGACACCCTTTAACCAATAAACACCCTGTATCCGGGATTTTCAGGAAACGCGAAGATTTTGATGGAATTAAATAAGGTATTAAAACAAACTACCCTGGGCACCCGGTTTCCTGAATTGACTGCAGTCTAATTCCCATCTTTCCCCATTCAGTCCATATATTTTTCCATACTTTTTATAGGACTGATTGACGAGTTCGGCTATGGAACCTTCTCCACGCATTCGCGTTCCAAAACGCGAATCATTTACCCTGCCATCGTGCGCTCCTTCGATCATATGCCAGACCTTATCTGCACGTTCCGGGAAGTTTTTATAGAGCCAGTCGTAGAATAACAATTTAATTGCTCCGTTCAACCGGATAAATGTATATGCAGAAAAAGTAGCTCCATTTTCAGTCGCCGCCTTCATGATGCGCTGCATTTCATGATCGTTTAATCCTGGAATCATAGGCCCAAGCATCACGCCTGCCCTTACCCCTGCCTGACTTAGTTCCCGGATTGTCCTTAACCTCTGTTTTGCAGTCGTTGTTCTTGGTTCCATTTTTTGACGAAGGTCCTCATCGAATGAAGTTATGGATACGAGCACCGATACCAGTTTTTTTTTCGCCATCTCCTGAAGCAGATCTTTGTCGCGGAGCATCCCGGCATTTTTTGTGATCAGACCTACGGGTTGGTTAAATTCATTACATACTTCCAATAACCCTCGTGTGAGACGGTATTTCTTTTCTGCAGGTTGATAACAGTCTGTATTACCACTTAGACTGATCGGTACGCATTCCCATTTTGGATTCATCAGAAATTTTCGGAGTAGTTTGGGCGCATTTTTTTTTACAATTATTTTAGATTCAAAATCCACGCCAGCGCTAAAACCCCAGTATTCATGCGTGTTTCGCGCATAACAGTAAATGCATCCATGCTCACAGCCTCCATAAGGATTCATACTATACATCATACTCAAATCCGGACTGTCCACCTTATTCACAATGCTTTTCGATTCCTGTTCAAGGTATTGGGTAATGATATTGGGTTCCGTCCAATCGTCGATGGATTCAATATGCTCTCGTGTTTTTTCGTCACGTTGAAATTTATTTCGGGTATTGATCTGCGCGCCGCGGCCCTTGGTGTAGTCCATTTTTATTATTTGATAGTTGACAATTCGGTTGGCAGTTGGCGGACTCATTCAACCAAAAAGCTCTCCCTGCCTGTTCGCAACAGGTAAATTCTGAAACTCCAGTCTCTGAAGAATCTGCCACTGTTTTTCACCTGACCTTCTTTTTAACAGAAGCATACTCTCAGCAATAAATCTTCCGGTGAATTGACACTGAGAAAATTCCTGCCATCCTGCTTCATATTGCCAGGGTAATAGATTATTGGAAATCAGGATATGCGCATCATCCGTGAAATAGGGTTTATGTTCATTATCAACTTTCAGGATACGCTGTGTCAGATGGATTTCCTGAATCAGTTCCCTGATTGGCTCCCGCGAAACGATTTGTATAAAAATAGAATGTGAAGGATAGGAACCAAAATTTTTTGCTTCCACCCGGATGGGATGAAATCCCATCGCAACCGTCTTCAGCCGGTTAACGATACGTTCTTCCATCATTTCAAATTGCGAAAACCTGACCAGCAAACTATGTGGCTTACCCCAGAGCGCTTGCGGACATTTATATTCCTTCGAAAATTCCCCTTTAATCTGTTGAATTTTTTTGCGTAATTCCTCATGGGGGGTGAGAACCAGCATATATTCGTTCAGACCATAGCCCGGCATATTTGGAAGTGATGCATCCACGTACTAACTTATTTAGTATAAATATACTAATTATTTTAGTATAATACCAATAAATTATTTTTCCTTATTCCGGATCTATATGGGGAAAGAAGTGCTATCCGGGGTCTTTTATTTACAGATAATGGTCAGGCTATCTTTCAGCATTTTATTAAAAACCAATGCCCCCTCGTAATTCAAATGCGTGGTATTAAAAAAGTATTTATCAGGAAATATCAAATGGCTGAAATTTAAAATTTTTACATTGGGCATCCCAGACAGGGTATCAAGATATTCCAGTACTTTATTATAATTGAGATATTTTTCAAAATAGGATTTGTGATATGGTGGAATTACAATTATAAAAATTTTATCCGGGTTGCCAGTCAACACATGATTAAATTTCGCTTGTAATTTCTTGTCCCATACAAATTCGGTCTCCCATTGTCTCCTTTCGGCTATAAGAAAAGCAAACTTATCACTGGTTAATTGATTTTTCTCTATACTTGCTCCCTTGTCCTCATACTTTGTAACCATCATCTTGCTATTCAAATAGTCCTTAAAGTATACCATATAGTTTCCAAAATATTTTATGAATGGAACTTTGTAGTAGATTTTATTGCTATCCCCTAATAATTCCTGAACATATTTATTATTGGCATCCATGATATAATTATTTAGATCTCCAAGTGAATAAGTAAATCCCTCCAGATCAAAATTAAATAGGATATAGGGAGTACTTTTTACTTTTTTACATTCCTGTTCCAAAAAAAACAGTAATACATCATCGCCGGTACTTGTAATGCCATAATTAAAAAATTGCTTACCCAACAGGGTTGGTATAAATGTTCCTTCAGCCCTTGATGAGCCGAATATGGGTATTTCACTTTTATCCAGATCGTATAATATCCTGTCTATTTTATAAGCGGGTGATGAAGAAGTAGCCATGATCACTTTTTTTTCAAAAACATATTGAAATGAAAGGCCCAGTATCAGTAAGATGACCAGAAACAGCAAAAAACGTTTTAATCTCTGAAAATTAAAACTGGAAATAAATGAAAGTCTTACCATAACCGGTACTCAATATGATCGTTAATAAAAAAGTGATGATTGAAAACGCCATGTTATACCTGGATTCATAAAGTTTCCTTATGAAATAAAGCATAAAAATAACAGCCACTGAAACCATAAGATTAAAAGGCCCAACCTCTGCAGAAATCTGAGTAAGATTAAAAGTTAATCTTGTGGAAAAGAGATGGCTAAAAATATCTTTTACCTTCGAAAGCGAATCTGCCCTGAAAAAAACCCATGCAATGCAAAGAAAAATAAATGTAAGCAGTTGACTTATTTTATTATATAAAAAATCCGGCAGGTATTTTGATATTTTTTTTCTTTGCTTTTTTGTAAGAAATTCAAATATGACTGCGCTGCCATGTAACATTCCAAAAATGACAAATGTCCAGGCAGCTCCGTGCCATAAACCGCTAATGGTGAACGTAATAAAAAGCGCAAATACCACACCCATCTTGCCCCAGTCTCTTTTGGCAATTACAAGTGGTGTAAAAAGATAATCATTAAACCATGAAGACAGGGAGATATGCCACCTTCTCCAAAATTCTGTCACATTTTTACTCAAAAAAGGAGAATCAAAATTTTTCATCAGGTCATATCCCATAACCTTTGCAGATCCCAAAGCAATATCCGTATATCCTGAAAAATCACAGTAGATCTGAAACGCAAAAAATACAATAGCTATAGATATGGATATGCTGTTGGCATGCCCTACATCCTTGTAAACTGCATCTACATATCTTGCCAGCCTGTCTGCTATGACAACTTTTTTGAAATAACCAAATAGCATTTTTCGCAGGCCAGCTGCAACACGATCATAGTCAAAATACTTCTTCTCATAAAATTGGTGTAAAATATTTTGGGGTCTTTCGATAGGTCCCGCCACCAATTGCGGATAAAACATAACATACAATGCATAAATACCAAAATGATGCTCCGCCTTTTGATTGCCCCTGTACACTTCTATCGTATAGCTCATTGCCTGAAACGTATGAAATGATAATCCAATAGGCAATAGAATGCTGAGATAAGGTATATGATTAGCAAAACCCAGTTCCGAAGCTATCCCGGTCACCTGGTCATTGATGAAATTATAATATTTGAAAATCGCCAGGACCCCAATATTTGCTATCAGACTTATTAATAAAAACTGGCTTTTTCTCTTTTCATCCATCGTTCGCTCCAACAATATGCCAGCACAATAGTCGATCACAATAGTAAACCCCAGGATGAATATATACACGGGTTTAAAAAACATATAAAAAAAACAGGAAGCAAATAATAATAAGGTCCACCGCAGACGATGTGGGAATAGAAAAAACAGCGTTGTAGTAATCAGGAAAAAAAATAAAAATTCAACAGAATTGAAAAGCATAAATGATTTATGTTTTTCCGGGATTTAAAATGATGTCCGCAGTTTTCATATATTCCTGACGCTGAACGAGTGAGTATACAACCTCAGCCACTTCTTCAAATTTCAGCAATCTTTTATGCGGATTATTTTCCCTTATTTGTTCCACAACCCGCTCATCAATATTCCTGGTCAATCTGCTTAGCATAAATGATGGAGAAATGGAAATGGAGGAAATATTATATTTTTCATTTTCATGGGCCCATACTTTGGTCAGCTTTTCAACATAAGCTTTATTGGCAATATAAACCGCTGATCCGATCGGAGGAACTTCATGAAGAGCTGAAGTTAATAAAGTAATAATCTTGCCTCGTTTATTCCTACGCATGTTTATAATGGCTTCCTGCGTGATTTCAATAACAGGCATAATATTTTCTAGGAAATCCTTAGAAAATTCTTCAGGGCTGATTTTTTGAAAATGTGTTTTTAGGAATTCTCCGGCATATGCATTATGAATTAATACATCGATATTCATTTCTTTAATTTTTTCAATTAAAGATTTCAATTCCTGCTGATCCCGAAAGTCGCATTTTATTGATGAAGTGTTATTAAATTCCTTTTCGAGAAATTTAGCCTGCTCCAGGGCTTTACAAAATGTAAAATAGATTTTCAGATCCGGATTCAGGGCGAGTCTCCTTGTAATGGCTTCCCCCAATCCGGATGCTCCTCCGGTAATAAATACTATCATACAAGTAATCCAATTTGAAATTTCCCTTTGGCAACGAGTTTTAATCCTGTATTGATAAACTCAAATTTAAACTCTACTGCATGCACAGATTCATATATATTTTCAACAGTCACATTTAATCTTAATCTGTCATTTAAATAAACTGGTTTTTTGTATACTATATCCTGAGAATGAATGATAATATTTTTTGAGGGCAGACATTCTCCAACAAAATAAGAAATAAATCCATTCAGGATATTTCCATGCATCACCCTGCTTTCAAATTTATTTGCTATAGCAAAGGATTCATCAGTATGCAATGGGTTTTTATCCTTAAACAAATCAATAAATCTCTCATGAATCTCAGATGAGACAATAAATTGTTCAGAAAAATAATCTCCCTTTTTAAAGGTCATACCATTTTTTCTTTAATACAAATAATCATTTCACCAACATTTTTCCATGACTGTATCTCTTTAGAAGTAAACCTCATTTTAAAGTGCTTCTCAATGGCTACCACCAACTGAATATGATTCAGGGAATCCCAATCTTCCACTTCATCCGCATTTGTTTCGGGATGAATGACGAGATTTTGCTGATCCAATATATCTCTAAATATTTCCTGAATTTCCTCCAGTATTTTATCTGAATCCATCCTTTATTGATTTATTTGATATAAACGGTTTGCTCACCTCTATAGGTATCTAAATTTAATTGCCATTGATTTTCTCCAATTAAAGAAAATCCCAGATTTTTATAATGATCTAAAACGATCGCATTTTTCCTGGTAGGTATATATTCACCGATGAGATGCTGATACCCTTTTTGACTGGCTAATAAAATAATCGCCTGCAATGTAAAAACTTCCATACCTCTCTTTAAAACCCTGCAACTCATAATCCACGTGTCTAAAAATAATGTCTTATTCTCCATGACTTTTAAAATTACGCAGGCTATTAATCCGTAATCACCAAATTTGTCCTTTAGGTTAAAACTTAATGTCAAATACTGATCTGAATCTGCAATCATTTTTACATCTTCTTCTGTATATCTGATCGTTCTTAGATTAAACTGATTTGATCTTTGTGTGAGCTGGGCAATTCTTGGAATACTAAATCCATTAAATGCCTTTACTTCTGATGTCATTTCTAAACTTTTCAGAAAAGATGCTTCATCAATAAAACTTTTTTGAACATTATTTCTTTGTGTTTCTTCCTGATATTGTACTGTACGGTGCTCATCTTCATCCGTAAATGAAGCCGTTTCAAATAAATTCAATGATCTTAAATAAATCAGATATTCTGCAGGGTCTTCAGGCAAAGAGGGAACGGTTATTTCAGGAATGGCCATTTTTACTATTTCCCTTTCAAAAGGACTATCATCTAAAAATACCATTGAATCAAATCCTATATTCAATACGCTTTGAATATACCTGATATTATCCACTTTGTTTTCCCAATTCGCAACGAATACGGCGATATCATCCAAATGAAGTTTCATATCAGGATGCTTCTCAAATGGCTCCTTAGCAATCTCCTCCGAATTCTTACTGCAGACAGCAAGGATAATGCCTCTTTTCTTAAGTTCAAGTATCCATAATTGCAGTTCCGTAAATGCTTTACCAATACCCAAATCTCCAATCTGAATGCCCTCCATGCCGTCATCCCCGATGATTCCGCCCCAGGTCGTATTATCCAAATCCAGGATCAGACATTTTTTGAAATTCCCTCCGATGGCTTGTATTATATCATGCACATTTTTTGCCAGATAGGGTAATAAATCCAAACTATATACCATATCCCCGGTGATATACATCTTTGGGTCAAATCCTGTTATAGAACCTATACGGCTGATTAAACTATCAATCTGCAATAAAAATAAGTTCCCTTTTTTCTGTGCCTCGGTCATTAGACCCAGATTCAGTTTTTTAACCTGGTAGGGAAATGATAAATCAGTTTTACCACTGAAATTACCAAAGACGGCATCGTTCGTTTCAGGAAAACTGTTAATTATTATTTTACATTTTATTTGATTTTGGACCTTTTCGAAAATTCTATTCGTATACTCAATTTGTTGTTCAGCGAAAACAACGCGTGCAACATTCGTTTGCTGATAAAATAGTTTAATTAGTTTTTCTGAACTGCGTAAAATCAATAGATATTCCGGTTTGAATGCATACAAATCTGATCCGGAATCAAATATCTGCCTGTCAATTTGATCATAATCTGCTTCATAAATTTCATAATTAAATCCATATTCAATACCCGTCCCTTTAATTGCCCTTATAATAAACTGGGAAGCACTATCTGCCAAAATAGCAAGCCTGGTTTTTTTAAATCCGACGAATGATTTTTTAAGATTTTTAGAAAGTGCTGTAAAGTCCTTTATTTCAGTATCCACTTTGCTGTTGTTTAATTGCTAGCACCATAATCCAACCCGGCATGCTTAATAGTAAGATATTCAACTCATTTATATCGGTGAATTTAGTTAAATTATTAAAGCGATCATTTCAATACTCGTTCAGCTCGTAAAATTCAAATCATTCGATTTTATAATTTATTTTACCGGAGTATGAAATAAATGTTGCCGTCTTTAGTCAGCGTTTCTTTGCAAAACCGAAAACTACCGTTTTATAAAAAAAAAGAAATCGGACAGGGATTCACCCAGGCCGTTCCCCGGAAATATATTGGGGATTTTTTTGAGCAGGGTCCAGCCTGAAAAACGATTCTGGATATCCGTTAAAAACGCCCTGTGCAGTATATGGGTCGTTTCTTTTTTATCAAAATTGGTGGAATAGATGATTACAAATTTATCTGACAGACTAAACAGATCAGTCAGGTATTGATTATATATTTCTTCTTCCACTAAATGAAAAACAACATCAAGGGATATGGAGAGGTCAGCCTGGATAAATCCAGAGTTGAAAAAAATACCCGGTTTATATAGAATAAATGATTTTGCAGAATCCATTTTAAATTTTTCTGCACAGTGGCGAATAACCGTTTCAGAAACGTCCAATCCCAAATATTTTCTATATGCAATCAATGATAATTGATTTCCGTCGCCGCATCCCAATTCCGCAATGGATTGTATTTTATTTTCATCAATAAAATGATTCAGGACTTCAGCTTTAAAATGGGCCAGTCTTCCGTAAGAACCATCTCCTGAATTTCCGCCCTCCCTGTATCTTTCTTCCCAAAATTTCAATGACCGGAACCCATAGAGCTTTTCGGAAATTCGTTTAGATAAATTACTACGCATGCAGATTAATTCAACACACTGTTTTCTTTCACCACTTCGAGACCATCGATCTTTTTGATCTCATCCCATCCCCCGGAGATATTATGGAGGTTATGGATTCCCTGACGTTTAAAAAGAGAGGAAGCAATCACGCTGCGGTAACCGCTGGCACAGTGAATATAAATATTATCGGAGTCAACAAAATCAGCCATGGTTCCGGGGTCAGTTAATGTTTCCAGCGGAATATTTCTTGCCCCGGGAATATGCCCATCGGCGAATTCAGTTTCCCGGCGCACATCCACTATGCGCAGTTTCGGATCGAAAGGAAGGTCCATCGAAAATTCATCTGCATCCACATTCACAATCAAATCAACGGGTTCACCTGCTTTTTTCCAGGCCTCAAATCCACCTTCCAGATAGCCACGCATCTGTGCAAATCCAACGCGGGCAAGCCTTACAACACTTTCTTTTTCTTTTCCCGGCTCAGTTACAAGTACAATGGGTTTATCAAAAGGGAGCAGACTGCCCGCCCATTCGGCAAATCGTCCGTCCAGCCCGATAAAAATAGAACCGGGCACAAATCCTTCCGTGAATTCCAGGGATTGTCTGGTATCCAGACAAATCATATCATCATCCAGTAACTGCTCTTTGAACATTTCCACAGGAAGTGCTTTTAATCCGGATTCCATCACATCATCAAGACTTTCATATCCCTCTTTATTGATGCGCGCATTGATCGAAAAATATTGCGGGGGTGCATTCAAACCATCCGTGACTGCTTTTATAAATTCTTCTTTTGAAGCAGCGCGTAATGCATAATTCGTTTTTCTTTCTTCTCCCAATGTACTATAGGTATCAGGACCAAGATTTTTTCCGCAACTGCTGCCCGGACCATGCGCAGGATAAATAATGATACTGTCGGGAAGCGGTAAAATTTTTTTCTGCAGAGAATCATACAGCATACCGGCCAATTCATCCTGACTCAGATTTCCACTACTTAGATCCGGCCTGCCCACATCGCCAACGAAAATTGTATCCCCGGTGAAAATGGCATGTGCGTTCCCTTTGTGATCGCGAAGTAAATAACAGGAAGATTCTATTGTATGTCCGGGTGTGTGAAGCACTTCAATTGTCAGATCTCCCAATTTGAAAATTTCTCCATCTTTTGCTTTATAAATCGGAAAGGATGTTTCTGTTTCAGGACCATAAATAATGGGTGCGCCTGAAGCCTGGGCCAGATCAAGATGCCCGCTCACAAAATCCGCATGAAAATGTGTTTCGAAAATATATTTAATGCCCGCTTTTCGCTTTTTCGCCATAGCCAGATATTCCTCTATATCGCGCAAAGGATCGATAATGGCCGCTTCCCCCTGGCTTTCAATATAATAAGCCGACTCACTCAAACAACCAGTATAAATTTGTTGGATGTACATGATGCAAAATTACCATTTTAAGCGAAAGGTCTAAAACGAATGGTAAATAAGAATAAAGGCCTTAAACCAATAACAGATGTACGGTTTTCATAATATCACCAATTCGTTCCGGATTAATGGTATAGTGAATGAATTTACCGTCCCTTTCGGTTTTCACGATCCCTGCCCTGCGGAGTATGGCCAGATGTTGGGATGCGACAGACTGTTCCAGTCGGAGATGAATATACAATTCAGTGACAGTCAATTTTTTATGCTCATCGAGGACACGTACAATCTGCTGCCGGAGCTTATGATTCAAGGCACGAAGAATCATCGCAGCCTTTTTCAAATTAATAAAATCTACTTTTACTGCAGCATCATCCCCGGATTGAGCGTTGAGGATCATCCAATAGTTACTGCTTGTGCCGGTCATACTGTCGAAAGGTTAGAAGGTTTAAAAAATATATTTGTAGAATCGGCAAGTAAACCCTACACTTTAGCTTGAGATCAAAAGAAATTGTAATATAGAATTTTTTTCAATAAGAGAAGAATTCTTTAAGATAAACTGGTTCGGAATATACAGGATCCGCCCAATTTTTTTTGATAAAATCGACCTGGGAATATAATCCAAAAGCCTGATTTATATCTTTTTGTGGCTCAAAAATCGCCTTACTGGAAGTATTTATTTTCTGCCACTTAAATGCCCCGCTCCCGCAAAAAATAATATTGTGTTTCAGAAGAAAGCTTTCAAATGCATTTTTATCTAATATCATGGCCCCAGGCGGGAGCAGCTCCTCCATGCTTATATTATAAATTGCCGTAAAGACTTCATCCCGCCGTGCATCAATGAGCGGACAGATCAGTGCATTTTTTTCTTCAGCAACAGATTTCATGGATTCAGCCATCACCTTAAGCGTGTTTTGTGTAATCAGGGGTATCTTTAATCCATAACAGATTCCCTTGGCTGCAGATAATCCCACACGCAAACCTGTATAGGATCCGGGACCTGAAATGATGGACACTGCTTCCAGCTCTCCAATTGAAATGCCAGCCTTTTCCAGCAAACGTTTTACCGCCATATGCAACCAAGTTGCATGCTCTTTAGCAATTTTATTTTCTTCTGAAAACAAAATGCTTCCGCCTTTAAATAGGGCAACAGTAGCGGTTTCCTGGGAAGTGTCTATTAGAAGTATCATATTTACGATGGCGGTTAACTGTTGACAGTCTTTGGTTTTAAGCCTTCCGCTAGCTCATAAAGTGAATCCGTACTTTTCAATTTTAAAAGTAATTGCGTTATCCGATCTTCTCCGATCATAGAAGCCCACTCAAATGGTCCAAACGGATACCCTGTTCCCAGTTTCATGGCAATGTCAATATCTGCTTTTGCACCTGTGCCGGCTTCAAATGTAAAAAAAGCTTCGTTGATGATCATGGCAACAATTCTTGCGGAAACAAAACCAGGTGCGTCTTTCACAAATAAAATTCCATCACCAAAAATTTTTTTTCCTGTCTCTCTGAATACATCACCAGCAGATGCTTCCAGTATTTTTCCTTTCAGAAATCCCGGCCACGCATTTATTCTGATGAATGAAGGATGAATCTGATTCAGCGTTTCAGTAACAGCATGAACAAATACAGGTTTTGGCAGCAGTCTGGCTAAAAATTTAATTCTCTCCGGATCCGCTTCAAAAGTTAAATCCAAAAACGCATCGGCTGTATGATTTGCCCAGAGGGAAATATTTTCAGAAAAAACAACTTCATGCTTTTGGAAAAGAGATGATGATGCGATTTCTTCCTTTTGCAGATCGCTCGCTAGAACGGCTAGGGTCATGATTCCGTTCTTTATGTTGCTGAAACGAATTGTTTTAGAAAACGAATGTCATTTTGTGAATACAGGCGCAGATCGTTGATGCGATATTTCAGCTGGCAAATTCTTTCTACGCCCATTCCAAATGCAAATCCGGTGTATTTATTCGGGTCAATTCCGAAATTCTGGAGCATTTTTGGATGCACCATGCCACTGCCGAGGATCTCCACCCATCCACTTTGTTTGCATACATTACAGCCCGTACCACCACATATCAAACAGGTGATATCCATTTCCGCACTGGGTTCAGTAAATGGAAAATAAGATGGCCGGAAACGGATTTTCACGGTTTTGCCAAACATCTCCTGAACAAAAAAATACAGGGTCTGTTTCAGATCAGCAAAGGAAACATTTTCATCAACATATAATCCTTCGCACTGATGAAAGAAACAATGTGCGCGGGCACTGATGGTCTCGTTCCTGTAAACACGGCCCGGACAAATAATCCGGATGGGCGGTTTTTGTTTTTCCATAACCCTGGCCTGTACACTACTGGTATGGGTACGAAGCAGCCAGTCAGGGTTTTTATGTATATAAAATGTATCCTGCATATCACGCGCCGGATGATCCTCAGGAAGATCCAGGGCAGTAAAATTATGCCAGTCATCTTCAATCTCCGGACCCTCAGCGACAGAAAATCCAAGTCTTCCAAAAATTTGTACGATACGGTTTCTGACTAAACTGATCGGGTGCCGGGTGCCGGCAGAAATCGGATCACCGGGCAGTGACCAGTCCATTTGGCTGGTCGTTGACAGTGGGTTGCTGACAGAATCTTTAACTTCTTCATATTTAGATTCGGCTAGTAGCTTGAATTCATTGAGAATCTGTCCGAATTCCTTTTTCTTTTCCGCAGGAACCTGTTTCATTTCCTGGAAAAGATTTTTCACAATGCCCCTGGTTCCCAGAAAACGAATCCTGTATTCTTCTGCGGCGTCCGCACCATGGAGCTCCGTGCCGATTATTTCTTTCCGGTAACTGTCCAGTTTTTCCAGTAATTCTTCCATGCTGCAAAGATAAAAGGAAAAACAAGTGTAAGTTTGTTTCAAATCGTTGTACATGTTGTACAGTATGCATATCCTTGATTACCTCGAACCGGTCAATATCAGGGAGATTTCCAATGATGAAGAATACAAAGATGGACAGATCGGAAAAGGGGTGCATATATATGAAGAAGAATTCCCTGATCTGCTCCAGGCCGACCTGGTGCTGGTGGGATGTCGCGAGGAACGCGGTGTGCGCCGTTCCAGAACCCTTTTAAACGGCCCCGATACAATCAGGCGTCAGCTTTACCAGCTTTATCACTGGCATAGTGATATGCAGCTGGTAGATATCGGCAATATTATAACAGGTGCCAGCCTTTCGGATACCTATGCTGCATTGCGCAGTGTGATCAATGAATTGATCGGACTAGGAAAAACAATCATCATACTTGGTGGATCGCACGACCTCACACTGGCACAATACCAGAGTTATGTGAGCCGGAAAAAACTCATTGAAGTGACCTGTGTGGATGCACTGATTGATATTGATATCGATTCCCAACTCAGGAGTGAAAATTTTTTAATGGAGTTGCTAACGGATGAGCCGAATTTTATTCATAATTATAATCATATCGGTTTTCAGAGCTACTATGTGCATCCGAAAATGCTGGAGACGATGGATAAACTCCGTTTCGATTGTTTCCGTCTTGGCAGGGTGAAGGAATTTATAGATGAAATGGAACCGGTATTGCGTAATTCAAATATGCTCAGCTTCGATATCTGCGCCATCGCACACCATTTTGCACCCGCGAATAATTTATCGCCCAATGGATTCACAGGAGAGGAAGCTTGTTCTATCATGCGGTTTGCAGGGCTGAGTCCGAATATCAGCAGCATTGGCATCTACGGATATATTCCTGAAAATGACGATCATGAACTCACTGCCAAACAAATTGCACAGATGATCTGGTATGCGATAGACGGAAGGAATAAAGGACAGCGTGAGGCCAATCTGAATGACAAAGAATATTTCATAGAATACCATACGGCTTTTGCAGAAGTAGAGACCATTTTTCTGCAAAGTAAAAAGACCAATCGCTGGTGGATGCAGTTACCCGACCAGAAATACATAGCCTGCTCCTACCAGGATTATTTACTGGCCAGCAGCAATGAAGTACCGGAAAGATGGCTTAGAGCGCAGGAGCGATGAATATTCATTTGAAACGAATGGTTCAGCAAAAGGTTTTAGGTTTAAAGCTTTGGATTATACATTCGAAAATATTTTTTACCCCCGTAACCGCGGTCTTAAGTTTTTTCGTCTTCAATGCTGCAATTGCGCAGGTGAGTGAAAATCCTGCTTTAAAAATTTTGATTCAGAGCAAAGAACTCTCCAACGCACATGTTGGTATTTATGTTTATGATGATTCAACTAAAAAAGAAATTGCTGCATACCAGGCGGATAAATATTTTATTCCCGCCAGCAATACCAAATTGTTTTCTTTATATGCAGGAATGAAATATCTGGGTGATTCGCTAATCGGTATCCGGTATGTTGAATATGATACGGCTGTTGTCATTTTCCCATATGGTGATCCAAGTCTGTTACACCCCGATTTTCAGTCGCAACCGGTCATTGATCTTCTCAAAAAAATACATAAAAGCATTTACATTGTTGACGAAGGATGGGAGGAAACGCCATGGGGGCCCGGTTGGGAATGGAATGATATCCTTAAAGATTATTCCGTTGAACGCAGCCAGCTGCCGGTATATGGAAATTTTATCCGCTGGAGTCAACAGAATACCGGAATACGAAGCAATCCGGCTTTTGCAGAAACGGCAACCCTTATTAGTTCGCCGGAAGTTTCCTGGAAGGTTCGGTTAAGTCCCGATAGTCTGCCGAGGACTTTTCTCGTAACCCGGTTGCTGGATTCCAATCTGTTCCTGATACGTATAGGCAATGAGAAAGAAATTAGCCAGGATGTTCCTTTT
>Ga0080027_10000510_pt1 | contig 16555 bp, 3 predicted proteins | sample OrgsoiDNA2013046_FD_70962 | JGI IMG/M metagenome (GOLD analysis project Ga0080027, IMG submission 70962) | Permafrost soil microbial communities from the Arctic, to analyse light accelerated degradation of dissolved organic matter (DOM) -... | ecosystem: Environmental > Terrestrial > Soil >... | reverse complement strand
ACAACGATCTGCTGCAGAGCCGGCTGCGCAACTTCAAGCGCATGAATGAACGACGCGTGCTGTTCAAGTTGAACGTCGACTACGCGACCAGCGCCGAGCAGATCGAGAGCATTCCACCCCTGCTGCGCCAGATCGTCGAGGCCCAGCAGGGGATCCGTTTCGACCGGGCGCACTTCGCGTCCTACGGGGATTCTTCGCTGCTGTTCGAGGTCGTCTATTTCGTGCTCACGCCCGACTACAACCGGTACATGGATGTGCAACAGGCGATCAACCTCGAGATCTACCGGCGCTTCGCGGCGTCCGGCGTTGCGTTCGCCTATCCCACCCACACAGTCGTGCTCAAGGGGCCGGCGACATCTCCGCCGGAGGGCGCCACTCCAGGAGGTGTGCTGGCGCCCCGGCCTTAGGGCCTCATCGCAGGGATCTTGGAGGGTTGGACCGGACGCAGGCGGACCGGGCGTCCGCCGGGCGCGGGCCCGGATCCGCCGGTCACTTCGGGGAGCGGGACGTCGGCGAAGGCTGCCCGCCAGTCCGAGAAGCGAGCGCCAGCGCGAGCGGCCAACGCGGCCGCTCGCCCGGCGGCGAACCCGCCCTGCGCCAGGCGGTACTCGACCCAGGCCCACTTGGGAGAGGTGGGCCGGAGCTCGACGCGACCCTTCACGGCCCGTCGCAAGCGCGCCAGCTTGGCCTCGACGGCGGCGATGCCCTCGAAGGGCGCCCCGTCGAGGGGGGTCTGCCGCTTGGCGACGAAGGGCGCGATGCCGAAGACCACCCGTGGGGCCACCCGCGCCAGCTCCAGACCGAATCGTCCCAGCTCATCGATGTCGGCGTCGGTCTCGCCGGGCAGGCCCAGCATCATGTAGACCTTCAGGTGGTGCAGCCCGTGCGACTGACAGAAGGCTGCCGCCCGCAGCAGGTGACGCTCCTTGGTCTTGCGCTGGATCTCCTCGCGCAGCCGCTCCGAGGCGCCGTCGGACGCAGTGGTCAGGCTGCGATAGCCCCCACGCTTGAGCAGCGCGACGATCTCGTCGGTCAACCGATCGGCGCGCAAGCTCGAGATGCCAACCTCCCGGCCGGCGTCCACCAGCGCGCGGAGGATTGGGACGAGCCCGGGATGATCGGTGACGGCGGCGCCCACCAGCCCGACCCGGGCGGCATGCCCGGGAATCCGCGCCAGCACGCGCTCGGGTGAGGCCAGGCGCATCCCGCCGTTGGTGGAGCGACGCATGACACAGTAGGTGCAGCCGCGGTGGCACCCCCGCTCGGCCTCGACCAGAAACATGTCGGACAGCTCGGTGTGCGGCGTCAGGATCTGCGAGTAGGCGGGCAGGCAGGCGTCCTCGGCGGCCGCGATCGGGGGAACCGATTCGCCGTGGAGCTCCGGAACGTAAAAACCGGGAAGCCGCGACAGCGTCGCCAGCAGGGCGAGGCGATCGCGATCGCCTCCGTCGCGCAGCGCTTCCACCAGCACGCGAATCAACCCTTCGGCCTCACCGAGCAGGATCACATCGGCAAAGGGCCCGGCGGGTACGGGGTTGGAAAACGTGAGCGGGCCCCCGATGACCACCAGGGGCTGGCGATGGCGCGCGAGCCGGCGGTCCGCGGTCAGCGCCGGGACGCCGGCCAGATCGAGGCAGCTCACCACACCCGCCAGCTCGGTCTCGTAGGCCAGCGAGAAGGCCACTACGGGAAAATCACCGATGGGGCGATTCGATTCATAGGTGCAGAGCTCCTCGGAGGCGAGGCGGGCCGCATTGACGTCGTCGGGCAGGAAGGCGCGCTCGGCGGACACCCCGGGCAGGGCATTGAGCTCTCGATAGATGGTCTGGAAGCCCAGTGACGACATCCCGACGTGGTAGGGCGACGGGTAACACAGCGCGAACGACAGGTCACCCTGCTTGAACAGCGTGCCGCGCTCGGCGCCCAGCCGCTCGTCGCGCACCTCTCGGAATGTCACCATCTGTTGGGCAATATACGTCACTCGGCGGCGGATTGTCCGGGGGGCCGACGGGCCCCGCCTCCGCCTTGCATCTGCAGGCGATAGAGTCGCGCGTAGATCCCGCCGTGCTCGAGCAGCCGATCGTGCGAGCCAGACTCCGCGATCTGGCCATGATCCAGCACCACGATCCGATCAGCGCGCCGGATGGTGGACAGTCGGTGAGCGATCACGATGGAGGTCCGGTGGCGCATGAGCTCGGCGATGCCGTTCTCGATCAGCCGTTCCAGCTCGGGATCGATGCTGGCGGTGGCCTCGTCGAGGATCAGCAAGTCCGGATCGCGGCCCAGCGCCCGCGCGAACGCGATGAGCTGGCGCTCGCCCGCCGAGAAGTTCGCGCCGCGCTCGGCTACCACGGCATCGAAGCCCCCGCTGCGAGCCTCGATCACCCGATCGGCCCCCACCCGTCGCGCGGCTTGCCACATCCTGTCGACATCGAGTTGCGGGCTGCCCAGGCCCACGTTGTCGCCGATGGTTCCCGAGAACAGGAACACGTCCTGGCTCACGACCACGATCTTGCGCCGCAAGCTGGCAAGGTCGAGGGTGCGGATGTCCCGGCCGTCGAGGCGGATGAGCCCCGATTGGGGTTGATAGAGTCGCGGCAGGAGCTTGATGATGGTGGACTTTCCGGCACCGGTCGCGCCGACGATGGCGACGGTCTCCCCCTTGGCTATCTGCAGCGAAAGGTCCTTCAAGATGGGGCGCTCCGGACGATAACCGAAGGTCACGTGCTCCAGCTCGACGGCCGGAAACGGGGCGGCCCCGGCGGCCTGCGACGGGGCCGCGGCGCTCACGCTCGTCGATGATGACGTTCGATCGGCGGCGGGCGTCGCGGGCGGCGCGCCGTCCGGCTCCTGCGTGTCGAGCAAGGCGAAGACCCGCTCGGCGGCGGCCGTGGCCTGCTGCATGACCGTGTACTTGGCCGAGAGATCGCGCAGGGGCGCGAAGAACTTGCCCAGGTATTCCGTGAACTGGACCAGGACGCCGAAGGAGAGGCCGCCGGCCGCGATGCGAGCGCCTCCGTTCCACAAGAGCGCCGCCACCGCCACCGAGCCGACCGCCTCCACCACCGAGTACAGGGCGGCGTCGGACGCGATGGCGCTGGCGCTGGCGCGGCGGTACTCGAGGTTGATCAGGCCGAACTCGCGGGCCACCCGCTCCTCCTGGGCAAAGGCCTGAACCACCTTGATCCCCGACAGGTGCTCCTGCAGGAAGCCGTTCATCCTCGACAGCTTCGCCCGGATCTCGCGGAAGGCATCTCGAATCCAGCGTCGGAACAGCGCCGCTATCAGCCCGAGGACCGGGACCGCCCCCATCGAGAAGAGCGCGAGCCGGACGTCCGTCCGGAACATCACCACGATGATGAGGCCGAGGCGCACCACATCCCCGAGCAGGCTCACAACCCCCGACGCGAACATCTCGGTCAAGGATTCGATGTCGTTGGTCATGCGGGTCATCAGCTGGCCCACCGGCGTGCGGTCGAAGAATGACGCCGACAACCTCAGGGCGTGCCGGTGCACGGCCAGACGCAGATCTCCCATGGCTTTTTGTCCAGCCACCTGCACCAGATAGTTGTGGCCGAAGGCCGCGCTGTACTGACCGGCGAGCGCCGCCAGATAGACCGCGCCCAGCCGGTCGAGGCCGGCGAGTCGGTGCGGCGCGATGTGCTCGTCGATGGCCAGCTTCAACAGATAGGGCTGAAGCACCTCGAACCCCGACATGATCGGCAAGAGCACGATCGAGACGGCGAGCGCGCGTCCGTACTTCCGGACGAACGGGTAAAGGCGGGCCAGCAGCCCGAGGTCGAAAGCCTGACCGGTGGCGGGGTGGGGCGGGGCAGGCCGGGATCTCGCCGGTCGGGTCAAGGCTCGACCCCCAGAGCCTCGGCCGCCAGTTGCTCGCGATACAGCGTCGCGTACACGCCTCCCGCTTTCAGCAGATCTTGGTGCGATCCACGCTCGGCGATCCGCCCCCCGTCAAGCACCACGATCTGGTCCGCCTCGCGAACGGCGGCCACCCGGTGCGAGACCAGGATCGACGTGCGGCCCCGCAGGACCGGGCGCAGCCGCGTCAGGATATCGCGCTCGGTCCCAGCGTCCACCGACGACAGGGAATCGTCGAGGATCAAGATGCGCGGCGCCGTCGCGAGGGCCCGGGCCAGCGCCACCCGCTGGCGCTGGCCGCCCGACAGGGTGATTCCCCGCTCTCCCACCACGGTCTCGAGCCCCTGGGGCAGGATCGCCAGATCGGGAATCAGCCCGGCGATCTCGACGGCGCGCGCCACGTGCTCCGCTCGTTCCGTCGGTGTCGTCTCGGCCGGGATGCCAAAGGCGACGTTCTCTGCCACGGTCGCGGAGAAAAGAAAGGCCTCCTGGGGCGCGTAGCCGACCATGGAACGGAGCGCCAAGAGAGGGATCTCGCAGACGTCCTGCCCGCCCACAAACACGGTCCCGCGCGGCACGTTCCACAGCCGGGGCACCGCATCGGCGATGGTGGTCTTGCCCGATCCGGTGGGCCCCACGATGGCCAGCGTTCCGCCGGCGGGGATCTCCAGGGACACCTTCTCCAGAATGGCTCGCCCGTCTTCGAGCAAGGACAGATCGTGAATGCGCACCGACGAGGAGATTCCCGCCGCGCCGGATACCGCGGGCCGAGCGCCCCTCGGCGAGGTCTCCGAGATGCTGGGCTCGGTGGCCAGCAGATCGCGAACGCGGATCCAGGCCGCCACCCCGCGCTGCCACACTGCCAAGATCCATCCGAGCGCGATGGTGGGAAAGGACAGATAGGCGAGGTAGGCGTTGAACGCCACCAGCCCGCCCAGGGTCATGCGCCCCGCGATCACCTCACGCCCGCCCGCCCATAGCACCACCAGCGTGCCCACCGCCCCGATCACGGCGAACAGCGGGGTCAGGCTGCCTCGGGTCCGCGCCAGCGAGAGCGCTCGATCGAGGTAGACTTGGCTCTGGCGCGCGAACCCGTCTTGCCGCTGCTCCTCGAGGACGAAGGTCTTCACCACGGCGATGCCCGCCAGGTCCTCCTGCAGGGTGGTCGACAGGACCCCAAGCTGATCTTGCAGGGCCCGGCTGGCGGTGTAGATGCGCCGGCTCCACAGGCGCGCCGCGAAGATCAGCGCCGGGTACGGCAGCACCGCGATCAACGTGAGGCGCGGGCTCAAGTGCGTGAGCAGCCAGATTCCGAGCGTGTAGACCATCGCGGTGTTGACGAGGTTGAGAATCCCCGGCCCGAACAGCATCCGCACCGCCGACAGGTCGTTGGTCATGCGTGACATGATGTCGCCGGTCGCGTGGCGTCGGTAAAAAGCAGGATCCATCCGACAGAGGTGCGCGAAAAGATCGCGCCGCAGCCCGAACTCCACGTTGCGCCCGGCGTTGAAGATGAGCACGCGGGAGGCGGTGCGGATGAGGGCCTGTCCGATCGCCGCCGCCGCGATCAAGGCAGCGTTGCGGGCGATCGCACCATGAACACCCGCTGCCGCTGCCGCCGCCGCCGCTGTCAGCTCGCCCGCCGCCGGGCCGGGGCCACCCTGCGCGCGCAGGCCGCGCAGGGCATCGACGCTGATCTTGAGGAGCCAGGGAATCGTCATCCCCAGCAGGTTGGTTCCCGCCAGGCAAACGCACCCGCCGATCAGCAGCCAAACCTCGGATCGGAGGCGAAGCCCGATCGACAGTCGGCGCGTCCGCTCCGACCACGCCGCACCCGCGGCCTCATCCGCGCGAGACGTGATCGATGAGGGCTGGGGGTTGATCGGCACGGGCGACAGTATTCACCATGCCGCTTGACTCGGCCCGGGCCCCCGCCGGGGCTCGTGCCCGGAGCGCACGGAAACGCTGCCGGGGTCGGCAATTCACTCAGGTGATGCAACCCCGGCTTGAACCAGCGGAACCTCGGGTACTATAGTGCTCCCGCTCGTTTCAAATCCCAATGGAAACCGACATTTCGACAGCGCTGGCGACCCTCCAAATCGACCCCGAAAACGCGCGCGCCCTCAGCGCGCTCAAGGAACTGAAGCCTGGAAACGGTGCGGGCGTCCAACCGGAGACGCTGGCACGCGCTCTGGCCGACGCGCGTCGCTGGCACCGGGAGCGGGGTGACTTCGAGCTCTGCGTCCAGCTCATCGATCTCGAGCTGCCCTGGACCACCGACCGGGCGCGCCGGGCCGATCTTCTGCACGAGAAAGGCCGCATCCTGGCCGACGAGCTGTTGCGCGACCAGGAGGCGCAGGCTTGCCTGCGCGCGGCGCTCGAGAGCGTGCCCGACCACGGGCCTTCGACCGAGGGCCTGGCCCAGATGGCCCTCATCGCGTCGAACTGGCAGTCCATCGCCGCCCGCTACCTGAAGCAGGCCGAGGAGGCTCGGGATTCGCAGATGGCGTCCAGCCTGCTCGTCTCGGTGGGGGAGATGTACCTCAAGTATCGACCCGACGCGCCGGATGGCGAGGCGCATCTGCGTCGCAGTCTGCAGCTCGACCCCAAGAATCGCCGGGCCAGCCAGCAGCTCGAGCGGCTGTTGCGCCGGCAAGAACGGCCGGACGAGCTCCTGGCTTTGTTGCGGGATCGGGCCGCGCTGGCGCAGACCCGCGACGAGCGCGCCCAGGCCGAGATCGCGGTGGCGGAGGTTTCCCAGAAGCTGGGAAACCGCGATGAGGCCCTGGCGCACTTTCGGAAGGCGCTCGAGACCACCCCCGGCGAGGCGAAGGCCCTGCGACCGGTGGTGGCGGCCCTGACCGAGAAGAAGGATTGGGCCGAGCTGGCCAAGGTGCTGGAGCTGTCGTCGCGCTCCAAGCGCGGCGAGGCCGATGTCACCCTGCTCATGCAGCTGGGCACGCTGCTCTGGAGAAAGCTGGGCCAGTCGGCTCAGGCAGAGCTTCACTTTCGCAAGGTCCGGCGGCTCGATCCCGCCAACCGCGCCGCGGTGGAATTCTACCGAGAGTTTTACGGTCGACCCGACGATCTGCCTCAGCTCCTGGCGGTCCTGGCCGCGGCCCAGAAGGCCGAAGGCGATCCTGAGCGGCGCATAGCCCTCGGGATCGAGATGGCCAAGGCCGCGGAGTCGCGTCCCCAGAACCTCGAGAAGGTCATCGACATCTGGAAGGGATTGCTCCGGCTCAAGCCCCACCTCCCCGAGGCGGTCGAGGCATTGCGGCGGCTCTACAGCCGGACCCAGAAATGGAACGCGCTCCTCGATCTCCTCAAGGACGACCTGGAAGCAATGCCCGAAGCGGCCAAGGAGGAGCGCATCGGACGGACGCTGGAGATCGCCGAGATCTATCGCGACCGTCTCAACCTGGAGGTGATGGTCGTCAACACCTACCTCGCGGTGTTGCAGATCAACCCCCGTCATCCGGAGGCGCTGACGGCCCTGGCCGCGCGCTACCAGGCGCAGGGACGCTGGAGCGATCTGATCGGGATCTTGAGTCGTCAGGCCGACGTCTCATCGTTGCCCTCCGAACGCGTCAGCCTGCATCGCCAGATTGCCGCGCTCTGGATGGACAAGCTGGCCAAGCCGCAAAATGCGGTGCTCAGCCTGGAAAAGATCCTCGACGTCGATCCCACCGACCCGGAGGCCCGGAAGCGTCTGCGCGAGATCTACACCCGGGGCCGCACCTGGCGAGCGCTGGTTGATCTGACCCGGCGCGAGGCGGCCTTGCTGGCACCGGCGGACCGACGCGATCGTCTGGCCGAATCGGCGCGCATCGCCTCCGAACGCCTGGGCGACGCCAAGGAGTCCATCAATCTGTGGAACATGGTTCTGGGCATCGACGGCTCGGACGCCGACGCCCTGAATAGCCTGGCCGCGCTCTACGATCGCGAGCGACGCTGGCCGGCCCTGGCGGAGATCCTCGAGCGACAGCGCCTGGCCGCCCAGAAGGACTCGGCCGCCGAGGCAGGGCTCCTGGAGCGTCGAGGCACGTTGCTCTACGAGAAGCTGGGTGCCGTCGAGGCCGCCATCGAGGCCTTTGCGCGGGTGCAGCTGCTGCAGCCGCAGAACGCGCGGGCGGTTCGGGCGCTGCGCGAGATCTACGCTCAGGCTGGTGACTTCGAGGCGCTCGAGCGTCTGTATGCGGGCCAGGGGAACTTCGACGATCTGTGCGACACCCTGACGACGCTGGCCGACCGTACACCGGATCCGGCGGCGCGCGCCCGCATGCTCGGTCGGGTGGCGGTCATCGCGCTCGAGAAGCTGCGGCAACCCGAGCGCGCCCTCAAGGCCTACGAGCGCATCCTGGCATCCGATCCCGGGAACATGCGCGCGGCCGAGGCGCTGGTTCCGCTGTACCGCTCGGCGCAAAGGTGGCCACGCCTCCTCGCCACCTACGAGGTGTTGCTCGGCAAGACCACCGACGCCGATGGGGTCCCCTTGGTGTCGCCGCTCGACGCCGACGCCAGCCTGACCATTCTCGAGGACGGTCGCCAGATCGCCGAACAGCGGATGGGCTCGAAGGGCCTGGCCTTTCAATGGGCCGCTCGTTGCTTCGAAGCGGCGCCCAGCAACGAGTCTTGCATCAACGAGCTCGAGCGCCTGGCCGGCGAGGCCGACGAATGGAGCGTGGTGGCGAGCCTCTACAACAAACGCCTGTCGGTCCTGCAGGGCCCCGGCCCGGACCAAGCCCGCGAGCGGCGCGCCCTCTTGCGGCGCTCCTTGCGCATCGCCGCCTCCCGGCTGAACCGGCCCACCGAGGCACGAGCCTTCGCTGAGGCCCTGCTGGCGGGTGATCCTGATGACGACGAGGCGCAGATCGCGCTCGAGCAGATCCTGACGCAGGTTCAGGCGTGGCCCGATCTGGCGGCCCTGCTGCATGGTCGCGCCGCGCGCTCGGGCGACATCGTCGCCCGAGCGAAGGTGTTGTTTCGCATCGCCCAGATCGAGGAGGAAAAGGCCGGCGATCTCGGAGCGGCGACGCGCACCTACGCGGAGATCGCCGAGCTGGACCCGAGATCGGATACCGCCCTGCGTGCCCTGCGCGCCCTGGCTCGGCTCCTCGAGACACGCCAGGACTGGCCTGGCCTCGTGCGGACCCTGCGCCGGGAGCTGGAGGTCCGAGCGCCGCGGAGTCGCGACGATGCCCGCACCGACCCGCACCGGGACGCGCGGGAGGATCTGCTCCTTCGCATCGGGGACATCGAGGAAAATCGCATCGGGGATCTGGAGGCCGCCTTTGCCACCTACAGCGAGGTGCTGGCCGCCAATCCGTTGAGCGCGGCCGCGGTGGCCGGGCTGGAACGCGTGGGTGCCCGTGCCCCCGGTCGAGACGGGCGGGTGGCGGCGCTGGTCTTGCCGTACTATCAGCGCACCGACAACGCCGTGAAGCTGGCTGCCGCACTGGAGGTGCTGGCCGGTATCGCCGAGTCCCCCGCAGAGAAGCTCGAGAAGATCGACCGCCTGGTCACGCTGTACGCAGGTCCCCTGAAGAATCCGCGCGCGGCCTATGGGGCGGCGCTGCGGCTGTTCGAGCTGGATCCGGGTAACCACGCCAACCGCGAGCTGCTGGCCCGATTCGCGGCCGAGGTGGACGCAGTTCCGGAGCTGACCGAGCGCCTGCGGGCCGTCGCCGACAGCACCACCGATCCGACCCTGCGCCGCGAGTTGCTGGTCGAGGTGGCCGAGTTGCTGGAGCTGCGGCTCGGCAAGCCAGAGGCCGCCGAGCAGGTCTATGGCCAGATCCTGGACGCCGAACCCCTGCACATGGGGGCCTTTCGGGCGCTGGCCCGCCTGTTTCGCGACGGGGAGCGCTGGCGAGATCTGCAGGCGCTGCTCGAGGCGCGACAGAGCCGGGTCGAGGATCTCTCCGAGCGGATTGACCTGCTCGCGCAGATCGCCGAGGTCGATGAATCGGTGCTCGACGACGTGCCGCATGCCATCGCCTCCTACGAGAAGATGCTCGAGCTCGATCCTGCCGATCCCCGCGCCTACAAGGCGCTCGACCGGCACTACGCCGCGCTCGAGCGGTGGCGTGATCGGGACAACCTCCTGGAACGAAGGCTGCATTTCGCAGCCGAAGGCGAGGTGTCGGAGCTGGAGCTCAGGCGCGCCGAGCTGCGGTTCCACAAGTTCGGCGATATCGATGGCGCCATCGACATCCTCACGGCGATAGTCCGCACGACCCCCGACCACGAGCCCGCGCGTGCGTTGCTGGAAAAGGCGCTGGGCTCTGCGGCTCACCGTCGCCGCGCCGCCCAGGTGCTGGCGCCTCTTTACGAGTCGAGCCAGTCCTGGAAAGACCTGGTCAAGGTGCTGGCCATCGAGCGCGAGGGGCTCCCCGGTCCCGAGGCGGGAGCCCTGCTGGCGCGCATCGCCACCCTGCAGGAGGCGCGGCTCAACGCGCCCGCCGCGGCCATGGTGGTCTGGCGAGACGTTCTGGCCGCGGATCCGACCCACCCGACCGCGCTCGGCGAGGTCGAGAGGCTGGCCGCCGCGCTCGAACGATGGACGGACCTGGTCGACGTTTACCAGGAGCTGGCCTTCCGCCGGGATGGCGCTGATCTACTGGGGCGGGCCGATCTGCTGTCGCGCGCTGCGCGCCTCTACGGCGGCAGCATCGGGAATCGGCGCGCCGCCATCGACGCGTGGAAGATGGTGCTCAATCTAGATCCCGAGAATCCCACCACCGCCAGGCCGGCGGCGAACGCGCTGGAGGCGCTCTACGCGGAGACGGGGAACATCGCGGCCCTGGTCAAGATTCTGCGGATGCAGGTCGGCTGGGCGGAGACCCTGGATGCGCGTCGCGCGGTGCTGTTCCGCATCGCCGAGCTGGAGGAAGGCGCGCTCGGCGACACCGAGGCCGCGGTGATCACCCTGCGATCCGTCCTCGATCTCGATCCGACCAGCAAGCAGGCCCTCGATCATCTCGAGCGGATCTTCCGGCAAGGTGGACAGGCGCGGCCTCGCATCGAGATCCTCCGCCGGCGCATCGATCTCGCCACGGATGTGCCGGTGCGGCAGGCGCTGTGGCGGCAGATCGCCCAGATCCTCGAAGAGGAGCTTCACGACTTCGACGAGGCCATCGCCGCGAACCTGGCCATCCTCGACGAGAGCCCGGAAGATCCGGTGGCCCTCGACACACTGGCCCGACTGTACGAGCGGCAAGTCCGCCACGCCGATCGTCTGGAGATCCTCGAGCGTCGGCTCACCCTCATCAAGGATGAGGCCGCGCGCGGCGCGAGTGGCGCGAGTGGATCAGAGGCCGCGGGCGCGGGCGTGGGAGCCGCGCGGGTGGAGGTGTTGCGTCGCATCGCCGACCTGCTGGGTGGACCGCTCGGAAACCCGAGCGAGGCCCTGGCCCGGTGGCGCGAGATCCTGACCCTGGCGCCCGCAGATCCGGCCGCGCTGGGGGCCCTTGAACGGATGCTGGCGTCCGACGACGGGCGGCCTTCGTCCTTGCGTCTCGGTGCCGCCGAGGCCCTGGAGCCGCTCTATGACAGCGCCGGGCGCTTCGCCGACCTGGCGGGCGTGCTGAAGATCTACATCGATGCCGAGAGCGATCCGCGAACGCGGCTCGCGACCTTGACGCGCCTCGCGACGCTGCAGGAGCTCAAGCTGCACGATCCGGAGGCGGCCGCGCGGACCATCGCCCAGGCCGTTCGGGACGCGCTCGGCGAACCCCAGCTCTCCGGCCTGCTCGATACCTACGAACGTCTGGTGGGACCGAACCAGGCGGCCGAGGTCGTCGCTCTTTATCGCGAGATCTCTCCCGATGTGCTGGACGAGGCCATCAAGCTTCGCCTGGATCGGGCCATCGCGGACGGAGCGTTGCGCCTGGGCGACACGTCCCTGGCTGCCGAGTGCCTCCGTCGGATCCTGGATCGGGTTCCCGACGACGGGGCCGCCCTGACGGCGCTCGAGGAGATCTACCGGGTCGGCGACCAGCCCCAGGCCCTGTACGACATCCTGTTTCGACAGGCCGAGCTGGCCACCGATCCGGCCGTGGAACGCCGCGTGCGCTCGCAACTGGGAGCTCTGGCGGAGGAGAAGCTGGACCGTCCCGAGGAGGCCATGGCAGCCTTCGAGCGGGTCTTCGAGCTCGGCCGCGAAGACAGCCAGGCGGTCGAGGCGCTGGATCGCCTCTACACCCGAAGCGAACGCTGGCCCGATCTGGTCACGCTGATCGAACGGGTTCTCGAGCGCCGGATGCCGGAGGCCGTCGCCACGGGTCTGCGCTTCAGGCTGGCCGAGATCTCCGCCCAGAGGCTCGGCGATTCCGAAGCGGCCATCGAACATCTGAGGATGGTGTTGCGCGCCGATCCGGATCACGCGGGCGCCATCTCCATGCTCGAGGGGTTGCTGGAGGATTCCGCGGTGCGCGGGGCCGCCGCGGAGTTGCTCGAGCCCGTATATGCGGGCCGACAGGATTGGTCGGCCTTGATCCGAATCGCCGAGATTCGTTTGCAGCAGGTCGACGATCCCGCCCAGCGCCTGGCGGTGACCAAGCGCATCGCCCGGCTCTACGAAGAGCAGCTCGAGGACTACGAGAGCGCTCTCAAGTGGTATGGCCGGGTCTTCCAGGAGAATCCCGTCGAGAAGCTCAACCTCGATCAGCTGCTGCGCATGGCGGCGCGCCTGGGCCGCTGGCGTGAAGTGTCCGTGCTTCTGTCCGAGACCCTGGCCGGGTCGCTGGAGAGCACGCCGGCCATCCTCGAGATCGTGCGGCGCGCCGCCGAGATCTTCGACCTGCGCCTCGATAGCCACGCCGAGGCCCGGACCTACTATCGCCGGCTCTACGATGCCCGACCCGACGATCCCGAGACCGCGTCTCTCTTCGAGGGCGCCCTCGAGAGATGGGGCGAGTGGATGGAGTTTCGTGAGCTCCTGGACGAGGAGGCCGGTCGAGCCGCAGAGCTCGAGGCCAAGAAGGCGCTGCTGCGACGGAGCGCGCTCATCGACGAGCAGAAGCTGGACGATCCCGATCGAGCGCTGCAGACCTTGCGCGAGATCATAGATCTCGATCCCGACGATCGGGTGGTTCCGACCGCGGCCAACGAGGTGGAGCGCCTCTTACGCCTCCACGATCGCTGGCAGGATCTGGCCGACCACCTCGAGGCGCTGCTGGGCCGGGCCACCGAGAGCTCCGATCGGGATGCGCTCGGCATGCGCCTCGCCGAGGTGCAGGAGCGGAAGCTCGGAAATCCCTCGGCGGCCGTGGAACGCTATGCCGAGATCCTGGAACGCAGCCCCGCGCACAAGGACGCCATCGCGGCCCTCGAGGGTCTGCTCGGCTCGCCCGAGGAGCGACCCCGCGTGGCCATCGTGCTCGAGCCGGTCTACCGACACGCCGGCAACCTGTCTCCTCTGGTCGCGGTGCTCGAAGCCCAGCTGGAGACCATCGAGGACCGCGCCGATCGGGTGCGGGTGCTGCGCGAGGTCGCCGAGCTCCAGCAGAGACTGGCCCGGGTGGACAGCGCGTTCGAGACCAGGGCTCGTGCCTGGCTGGTGGATGTCTCGAACGCCGATACTCTGGCCGACATGGAGTCGCTGGCGCTGTCGGCCAAGCTCTATGGACCGCTTGTGCAGACCTTGCAAAAGGGCGCCGAGGTTTCGTCCGACTCGGACCTGCAGACCCGCTTGTGGGCCGCGTCTGCCACGGTGCTCGAGGCGCAATTGCACGATCCGGGTCAGGCCATCGACGCTTGGCGCCAGGCGCTCGGAGCCAGCCCCGATGACATCGATTCGTTCCTGGCCCTCGAGCGCTTGCTGGCGGCGGGCAATCGTCTCGCCGAGCTGGCCGATGTGCTGCAAAATCACCTGGAGATCGTGAGGAGCCCCACCGATCGCAAGGAGATCGGCAAGCGCATCGCGGTGCTCTACGACCAGGCGCTCAAGCAGCGCGACCGCGCCATCGAGGCCTGGCGTGCCGTGCTGGACATCGACGAGACCGACCTCGATGCCCTGGACGCGCTCGGTCGGCTCTTCGTCTCCAGCCTGGCCTGGCGCGACCTGGCCGACATTCTCCAGCGGAAGATCGAGCTCACCTCGGACGCCGCGAGTCTCCGCCTGATGCGGCTCACCTGCGCGCGATTGTTCGATGAGCGCCTGTCGGATCCGCCGGAGGCCGTGACCCAGCTGCGCGCGGTCCTCGAGATCTCGCCGGGTGACGCCGAGGCGCTCGAGCTCCTGGACCGGATCTTGACCCGAGAAGGCCAGCACGCCGAGTTGCTTGAGGTGCTGGATCAGAGAGCCGCCATCGAGCTCGACCCGCCCGTCCGGGATGCCATCGCGGTGCGGGCAGCCCGCTTGATGGCTCAGGAGCTCTCCGACGTCGAGGGGGCGATCGCTCGCTACCGCGATGTGCTGACCCGCAGCCCCGCCGACGCCGACGCCCGGCAGGCCCTGTGGCAGATCGCGCGCGATCACGACTTCCGACCGTCTGCCATCGCGGCCCTCGAGCCGACCCTGCAGGCCGGCGCCGAGTGGACCTCCCTGGTGGATCTGCTCGAGCTGAAGCTGGCGGTCGAAGAGACGCCGGTCAAGCGGGTGGAGATCCTGGCGGAGATCGCGCGTATCGAGGAGACGGAGCGCCGCGATCCCAAGCGGGCCTTCCTGGCCTGGTCGCGGGCGTTCTCCGAGGAGATCACCGAGGAGGAGCCCCGACAGGCCCTGGAGCGTCTGGCCGCCGCGAGCGGTGCCTGGGGCGAGCTGGTGGCCGTGTACGAGGAGCGGTTGAGCTCCACCTTCGAGCCCGGGCTGCAGCGCTCGCTGGCCATGCGGCTGGGCCAACTCCATGAAGGCCCGCTCCCGGAGCCGGAACGGGCCCTCGATTTCTATCGCAAGGCCGCCGAGACGCCCGGTGACGAGGAGCCGGTGCTCGAGGCGCTGGAGCGGGTGCTCGGCGCCCTGAAACGCCCGGTCGATCTGGCCGAGGTGCTGCAGCGAAGGTCCGAGGTGATAACCGACCCCGTGCGCCAGGCCGAGATCCTTGTGCAGCTCGGTGCGGTGCGAATCTCCCTTGAAGATGTCGACGGGGCGGTGACCGCGCTGCGCGAGGCCCTCGAAAAGGCCCCCGACAACAATGGGGCCCGCACGGCCCTTCGGGGACTGTTGCACCGGTCCGAGGCCCGTGATTCGGTGCTCGACGTCCTCGAGCCGCTGGCCGAGAGTCGCGGCGACTACAACGAGCTGGTCGCGTTGTTCGAGGTACGCCTGGCCATGCGGGAGGATCCCACGGAACGCGCGGGCTGGCTCCGACGTGTCGCGGAGATCCAGGAAGAGCGTCTGGGACGGCCCGACCAGGCGCTGGCCGCGCTCGGACGAGCACTGGCCGAGGAGCCGGTGTCGGGACAGACACTGGACGCGCTCGAGCGCCTGGCGGGGGTCGCCGGCCGCCCGGCCGAGGCGGCCCGCCTCATCGAGTCGGCCCTCACCACGGCCGATCCGACCGCGGCCCATGACCTCGCGCTGCGGGCCGCGAGGTTGTATGAGAGCGATCCGAGCCAGCGGGCTGCGGCCGAGCGGCTGTACGTGCGCGTGCTGGCCGATGACCCCGAGAACATCGACGCGCTCACCGCGCTCGAGGCGTTCTATCGAAGCTCGGGGGATCGGGCCGCCCTCTGCGGAATCCTGGAGCGGCGCGGGAACGCCGAGCTCGATCCGGCGGCGCGGCGTGAGCGCCTCTCCGAGGCAGCCCGCCTGCGGGAGCAGCTCGGGGACGTGCCGGGCGCGCTCGGCAACTGGCAGAAGCTGCGCGACGCCGAGGAGGGCGACGCCGAGGTCCTGGTCGAGATGGCGCGCCTGTTTCAGGGCCAGGATCGCATGGACGATCTCTGCGATGTGCTCGCGGAGGGGGCGCGATTCGAGAGCGATCCCGTGGCCAGGGCCGCCCTCTTGGCCCGCATCGGGGAGATTCGCCTCGACTCACAGGGCGATCTCTCGGCGGCTGCCGCGGCTTATCGCGAGGCGCTCGACAGCACGCCGGATGATCCGGCCCTGCTGGTTGCGCTCGAAAATGTCGAGGCGCGACGGGAAGACTGGGCGACTTTGCAAGAGGTGTTGCTGCGGAGGCTGGGCATCGAGGCGGGCGCCGCCCAGCTACCGGTGCTGTTTCGTCTGGCCCGGAACGCCGAGGAGCGGCTCTCGGACCTGGACCAGGCCACTGGGTTCTTGCACCAGATCCTCGGCATAGAGGAGGGCAATGGGACCGCGTTCCTGGAGCTGGAGCGTCTTCTGCGCGCCAACGAGCGCTGGTACGATCTGGTGGATGTTCTCGGCAAGCACGCCGACATCGAGGCGCGCAACGGACACCGACCGACGGAGCTGGCTCTGCGGGTCGCCATCGCCGAGGTCTGGGACAAGAAGCTCGAATCGGCCGACAGCGCCGCCGAGGCCCTGGAGAAGATTCTGCAAGTGGCGCCCGATCACGTGGGGGCGCTGCTGTCTCTGGCGCGAATCCACGAGGCCGCCGCGCGCTGGGAGGATGCCACCGCGATGCTCGAGAGGGCGGCGGCTGCCGTGAGCAATGGGAGTCAGGCCGCCGAGATCCATTTCCGGACCGCGCAGATCCGCCGCGCCCAGGGAGCGACCGCCGAGGAGCTCGACGCCATCTACATCAAG
>Ga0080027_10000509_pt1 | contig 16564 bp, 13 predicted proteins | sample OrgsoiDNA2013046_FD_70962 | JGI IMG/M metagenome (GOLD analysis project Ga0080027, IMG submission 70962) | Permafrost soil microbial communities from the Arctic, to analyse light accelerated degradation of dissolved organic matter (DOM) -... | ecosystem: Environmental > Terrestrial > Soil >... | reverse complement strand
GACCACAGCGGCCCGAGGACGAGCGTCCAGCTGACGAACAGCAGTGCGCTCGCAACGGCGATGCCGTCCAGAATTGGGAGGACGCGCCATCTGTCGCGGTTACGGGTGGCAGGGTGGCAGGCGAACGCGGCCACGGCCAACACTGGAGCTACCAGGTAGCCGACGTCGGCCCAAGACGGGGTCGGCACCTGCACGCGCAAGACCACCTCGTACCAGGTCCAGGCCGACTCCCCGGCTGCCCACGCACCCATGGCGGCCGTGAGCACCCACCAGAACACGCGCATCGAGTTCGCGCACCGGCCTGCGGCCAGTGCGCAGGCGACGCAGGCGGCGGCTGCCGCGGCGGCGGTGGTGACATCGCTGATGCTGGCTACCAAGCCGGCGCCCCCTGGCTTGGTAGCCAGCATGACGAGGTAGCCAACGGTGACCAGGACAAGAGCAGCAACCACGCGCGCCACCCGAGACCTCGCGGGTCCGGGCACCACCGTAGACGAGTGCGCTTGCACCGGTGACGCACCGGAACGTGTTCCTGCGACACCCGCTGCCCGATCCCGCGCTTCGTCCACGCATCGAGGTATCGACAGGATGACCCGAGCCGGTGAGGTGCCAAAGGACCCTCAAGCGTAGTCCTTGCATACCATCTACGGCCGAAGCCCGCGATCTCATTACGGCAGAGTGGAAGGAGTGGCGACGCCCTCTTTCCGTCAGGTTCCGACGTAGGCCGCGAGGTACTCGCCGGTGAGGGTGGAGCGGGCCGCGACAACGTCGGCGGGCGTGCCCTCGAAGACGATTCGGCCGCCGTCGTGGCCAGCGCCAGGGCCGAGATCGATGATCCAGTCGGCGCGCGCCATGACCGCCTGGTGATGCGCGATCACGATCACCGACTTGCCTGAGTCGACGAGCCGGTCGAGCAACCCAAGCAAGTGCTCGACGTCCGCCAGGTGCAGGCCACTGGTCGGTTCGTCGAGCAGGTAGACGTCGCCCTTCTCCCCCAGGTGGGTCGCGAGCTTGAGCCGTTGCCGCTCGCCTCCGGACAGCGTCGTCAGCGGCTGGCCGAGGCTGAGGTAACCAAGCCCGACGTCGGCGAGCCGGTCGAGGATGGCGTGCGCGGCGGGTGTGTGCGCCTCGCCGGCACCGAAGAACTCCAGTGCCTCGGTCACCGACATCGCGAGCACCTCGCTGATGTTCTTGCCGCCGAACGTGTACTCCAGCACGTCGGCCTGGAAGCGCTTACCCTCACACACCTCGCAGACCGTGGCGACGCCAGCCATCATCGCGAGGTCTGTGTAGATAACCCCGGCACCGTTGCAGTTGGGGCAGGCGCCCTCGGAGTTGGAGCTGAAGAGCGCGGGCTTCACACCGTTGGCCTTCGCGAATGCTTTGCGGATCGGATCGAGCAGACCGGTGTAGGTCGCCGGGTTGCTGCGTCGCGAACCCTTGATCGCCGCTTGGTCGACGGTCACCACTCCGTCGCGCCCCGACACCGATCCGTGGATCAGTGAGCTCTTGCCCGACCCGGCCACGCCGGTGATCACCACCAGCACGCCGAGCGGGATGTCGACGTCGACATCGTGCAGGTTGTGCAGGCTGGCGCCCCGCACCTCCAGCACACCCGACTGGGCCCGCGATGCTGGCTTCAACGAGGCTCGGTCGTCGAGGTGCCGTCCGGTCAAGGTGCCGCTGGTCCGCAGCGCGTCGACGCTGCCTTCGAACACCACCTCACCACCGGCGGAGCCGGCGCCGGGGCCGAGGTCGACGACGTGCTCGGCGATCACGATCGTCTCCGGCTTGTGCTCAACGACGAGCACCGTGTTGCCCTTGTCCCGCAACTGCAGCAGCAGGTCGTTCATTCGCGCGATGTCATGAGGGTGCAGCCCGATCGTCGGCTCGTCGAAGACGTAGGTGACGTCTGTGAGCGACGACCCGAGGTGGCGGATCATCTTGACGCGCTGCGCCTCGCCGCCCGACAGCGTGCCCGACGGGCGCTCGAGGCTGAGGTAGCCGAGCCCGATCTCGACGAACGAGTCGAGGGTCTCCCCAAGTGACGCCAGCAGGGGCGCCGTCGTCGGTTCGTTCAACTCCTGCACCCACGCGGCCAGGTCGGTGATCTGCATCGCGCAGGCGCCGGCGATGTTGATCCCGTTGATCTTCGACGACCGAGCCGCCTCGCTGAGCCGGGTGCCGCCGCACTCGGGACAGACAGCGAAGGTGATCGCCCGCTCCACGAAGGCGCGAATGTGCGGCTGCAGTGAATCGAGGTCCTTGGACAGCATCGACTTCTCGATCTTCGGGATCAGGCCCTCGTAGGTCAGGTTGACGCCGTCGACCTTGATCTTGGTCGGCCGTTTGTAGAGCAGGTCCTGCAGTTCTTTCTTGGTGAACGTGCGGATCGGCTTGTCCGGATCGAAGAAGCCGCAGCCGCTGAAGATCCGTCCGAACCAGCCGTCCATGCTGTAGCCAGGGATGAGCAGCGCACCCTCGTTGAGCGACAAGCTGTCGTCGTACAGCGCAGTCAGATCGAAATCGGAGACCGAGCCACGGCCTTCGCACCGCGGGCACATGCCGCCCAGGATGCTGAAGCTTCGCCTTTCCTTCGTCGTGCGGCCACCGCGTTCGATGGTCACTGCGCCGGCGCCACTGATCGAGGCGACGTTGAAGGAGAACGCCTGCGGAGAGCCGATGTGCGGCTGCCCGAGCCGGCTGAAGAGGATGCGCAGCATCACGCCGGCGTCGGTGGCGGTGCCGACCGTCGAGCGGGCATCGCCGCCGATGCGCTCCTGGCCCACGATGATCGCGGTCGTGAGTCCTTCGAGCACGTCGACCTCGGGCCGCGCCAGGGTCGGCATGAAGCCCTGCACGAAAGCGCTGTACGTCTCGTTGATCAGCCGCTGTGATTCAGCCGCGATCGTGCCGAACACCAGCGAGCTCTTGCCCGAGCCGGAGACGCCGGTGAACACCGTCAGCCGTCGCTTCGGCAGCTCGATGCTGATGTCTTTGAGGTTGTTCACCCGGGCGCCGTGGACCCGGATCACATCGTGACTGTCGGAACCCATCAGGCGTCGGGCAGAGCGGCAAAGTCCTTCTTAGCTTTGCGGTACCACCCCATGCCGGCCAGCGGGTTCTTCCACCTGCCCTTCATGTCCTTCAGCGCTTCCGCATGGGTCTGGTCGCCGCCAGCTACCGCGTCCTTGAGGTGCTGATCCTGTGCCTTGATGACGTCGTTCGCGGTCTCTCCGTGCAGCTGCAGGTCGCAGGGTCCGCCCAGCTGCTTGCATGTCATGGTCTTCACGTGGCATCGCTTTCGTCGATGGTGGGCCGCTGCTGGATGCGGATCAGGTTTCCTGAAGGATCGCGGATGGCGAAGTCGCGAATACCGTACGGCTGCTCGATCGGCTCCTGGACCACCTCGACGCCACTGGCCTGCACCCGCTCAAAGGTGCCGTCGAGGTCGGCGGTGGCTAGCAGGATGCGGGCGTAACTGCCCTTGGCCATCATCTCGGCGATGCTGCGGCGCTCATCATCGGTGACACCGGGGTCGGCCCCCGGCGGTTCCAGGACGATGGCCGTGCCGGGCTGGTCGGTCGGGCCGACCGTGATCCAGCGCATCCCGCCGTATCCGACGTCGAGCCGAACTTCGAAGCCGAGGGTGTCGCGGTAGAAGGCAATCGAGGCGTCGGGGTCGTTGTGCGGCAGGAAGCTCGAGTGAATGGTGATGTCCATGGCGGTCAGGCTAGATGCCGCTTCGCGACCTGTGCTTCTCGATTCCTGATCGGTCTTGTCACTTGTTTCGAGACGCACGACGGCAGCTCCGCCGTTGCGCGCACTACGTCGCGCCGGTAGGTGCTCGGCGGCACGCCAACCAGTTCGGTGAACCGACTGCTGAACGTGCCCAGCGATGAGCAGCCGACCGTGAAGCAGACCTCGGTGACGCTCAGATCGCCACGACGCAGCAGCGCCATCGCACGCTCGATACGCCGCGTCATCAGGTAGCCGTACGGCGATTCGCCGTAGGCGAGCCGAAACTCGCGGCTGAGGTGGCCGGCCGACATGTGCGCGCAGCGGGCGAGCGCCTCGACGTCCAGCGGCTGCGCGTACTCACGGTCGATTCGGTCACGGACGCGGCGCAACAGCGCGAGGTCGCGCAGGTGCTGCGCCGCGTCGGGCCTGCTGGTCACCTGCGAAATCGTGCCACGTCGGACCGGTGCTGCCCAGCCGCAACGTGCGCGGCAGTCAAAGCAAGCTGACACGCGTCACGGGGTGGTCAGATTGGTGCCGGCGGGGAACTCCTGGCGTGCGCTCAGACCGAGCACCCACACCGACTGCCGACCCTTGACCTCCCACTCATGCGGACCGCCGACGAGCGCCGTGTCCTCATCGATGCCGAGCAGCGTGGTGCCGCCGGGTAGGCGCAGCAGGGCGTTACGCAACACGTCGGGCACCCGCGACAGCATCGTGTCGAAATGCGGGATCACCCGAACGTGCGGCACGAGGCCGAGCCCGGTCGGCTGCTCTCGGTTGAGATCGCGGATCCGGGGTGCCCAGTCCGACAGCGCCATTGCGCCGGCGCTGCAACCGGCGACCGCTGCGCCCGCCTGGTGCGTGGCCACGATCGCGCGCCACACCGCTGTGTCGCGAAGCGTCTCTGCGAGATAGGCCGGGTTGCCACCCGACAGGTAGATGAGCCCGGCCCCTTCGATGGCCGCGGCAAACGCCGGGTTCTCAGCGTCCTCGCGGGTTCTCACGTCGACGATCACCTGTTCGACCCCGAGTCGGTCGGACTGTTTCTTGCCCAGCTGATGCCACCGGGCCAGGGATTTCTCACCCTCAGGTGCTGCGGCCGTCGCCAGTTGCACATAGCGAGGGGCGCGGCCGGCGATGAGCGCGCCCTCGATCTCCGTCATGACCGGGAGGTACTCGCCGGACCCCACCAGCGCGATGGGCGAAGACGTCATCAGGACAGCGCCCACGTCACGCCGTCCGGGGTGTCTTTGACCTCGACGCCGATCGCGGCGAGACCCTCGCGGATCGCGTCGGAGTCGCTCCACCGCACGTCATCGCGCGCACGGGCCCGCTGGGCAAGCAGCAGATCCACGTACGGAGCGACCGCCGCAGTGACGTCGACGGGGTTGCCAAGCGCCACGATGCAGCGGGCGAGATATGACCTAGCGACCTGGCGCTGTTCGTCGCTCGACGCCGCGCGGTCGAGCTCAGCGACAAGGGCAAGGGCAGTGCGGACGTCGCGGTGCTCGAGTGCTTGGTCGAGTTCGGCAGTCAGCGTCGGATTAGCGTGGGCTGGGCGGGCATCGGCGCGCGGTTCGAGCTGCGCATGGTCGGCGATCTCCGCCAGCGTCGTGCTCGAGCCGGCGACGACCGACCACTCCCGACCGCGCGCGCGCACCGTGATCGACCCCCGGCCAACAACGTCGGCGGTGCCCGTGTCGAGATCGACGACGAGTCCGGTGTGCTCGTCGATGCCCAGCACAAATGTGCCGTTGGGCAGCAGCTCCTCGAGCGTGCGCAGCCTGCTCTCCCCGAGGTAGCAGAAGCGGGTGTCGTGCGTGCCGCCCTCGGCGTTGTTCCAGTGCGGCACGATCGCTGCGCTCAGACCAGTCGCACGCCCGAAGATGTCGAGGCCGTCCAGCCATCGAGGTGTTTCGCCGACCTTGTAGATCTCATAGACCGGCACTGTGACCACGCCGAGGGTGAGCGCCGCGGCCGACGCGAATACCACGGCGCCGCCCTCGCGCAATCTCGCGTGTAGCGCGTCGGGTACGGCGCTACCCGCCCATGTTCGCAACGCATAGGAGGGGCTGCCGGGACCCGCGAAGATCCAGTCGGCCGCGCGTAGCCGGGCCATTTCGGTCGCGTGCTCGACCGGGTCGACAACCGGCGACGACCGGAACGTGACGGCTTCCACCTCGCGGCGGGCGCTGTCACGGAAGTACTGGAGGGTGCGCTGCGTCAGCTCGTCGGCGTTCTCCTGAAACCCGTACGGCGAGTCCAGTACGACCGCCCGCGTGTTCGCCCCGAGACGCGCGAACAGCTGCTGGTGCGGGGTGACCATGGCCGGGCTGGTCTCGCCCGACCCCAGAAGCATCAATACGCGGGTCATATCCACGATCATCGCCCATGTCTGGCACCCGACGATGCGCAGTCCTAGACAACGAGCCGGGCAATCTATGGAGACACAAACTCGTACGTCTCGCCGGAGACGCCTTCGCCGATTGGCTAGCAGCCGCTACGCGGCATACTTGCTCACCGTTCGACCGCGCCCGGTGTTCTTCGCGGCGTACAACCCTGCGTCGGCGCTTTGCAGCAACTCCTCGAGGCTTTCTCCGGTCCACCGCACGACGCCCGCCGAGAAGGCTACCTGGGGAGCCGACTCGCGCAGTCGCTGCACGGTCGCCTCGGCCCCTCTTTCGTCGGCATCGGGCAGGACGAGAACAAACTCGTCACCGCCGACACGGGCCAGAAAGTCGCCCGTTCGCAGCGCGGCGGTCCAGCTGCTGGTAGCTGCTCTCAGTAGCTGATCACCCGCCGCGTGACCGAACCTGTCGTTCACCAACTTCAGCCCGTCAAGGTCGATGGCGACGACGGACAATGGCCGGTCATCGCGCCGCGACATGCTGAAACTCGCCGGCATAATCTCGTTGAGCAGACGACGGTTCGCCAGCCCGGTCAACGCATCGTGCAACGCGAGTCCGCGCAGCTGCTTGACGAGAGTGCTGATGACGACGCACGGCACAATAATCGCGAACATGTTGACTGCCCACTGGGTGGCCATGGCGGCGCGCCAGTTCATCAGCAGCGCGCCCAGATACAGCGCGCCGGCAAACGCGAGATAAGTGAGGGCCAGCCGGCGTTGCAAAAACGCGCTCGCAAAGGCCGACAAGAACCCGTAGAACAATGCCGCTGCCTGCGATTCCGGAGTCGGTCCGGCCGCCCACACCGAAGCGGTGATGCAGCAGATACCGACGACGAGGCCGACGTGAATGACCCATTCCGCCGCTCGCGCACGCAGTAGCCACATGACCGCGCCGACCGGCATCATGACCCAGCCGATAGCCCAGTCGACGTCGGCGTGCTCGATGGGCCAGTACGGCAGCAGGCTGATCGAGAGGGCGCCCAGCGCGCCGGCGAAGATCAAGCTCGCGAGCCACCCCACCGTCGTTGGTAGGTGTGTTGACGGGTCGGCCAAGGAAGGCGGGACGTCGATGTCGTGCTGAGCTCGCACCACGTCCTCCGCTCGGCCAGAAATGCTCCACATGGCAGTCCTGTTCGCTATCGACCGGCCAAGGCCATTCGATTAGCCCAAACGGGCGTACGCCTTTGGATCGTGCCGACGCCCGGGAGTCTCGTCAGGAAGCCGTCAGGGTTCGCCCCTTCGGCGTCATGGTTCCGTCAAGAATTCAGTTGGGTGGAGGCAGCGGGGTTTCACTGAGTCTTGCCGCGCATCAGCGGTACGAACTCGGAAGGAGGCGGTCGTGGCGGTCTCCGTCAACGGGCAGCCTTCGGCACACTCTTCGTGGCGCCACGACGCGAACGTGCGTGACCCCCGCCTCCCCAACGCATTTATCGGGATCGTCGCCTTCACCTCAACTCTCATCGTTGCGGTGACGGAGGCCGACGCAACGAAAGGATGGCACTGGGGTGCGCAACTTGCCGTCATGGCGGTCACCGCGGGAATCATCTGTTGGTGGTGCCGGCCGCTGCCGAGCGTGCTGGTCTCACTGTGTGGCTGGTTGATGTTGAATGGCTTTGTCGCCAACAGTGATGCCCAGCTCGGCTGGTCAGGTCATAGAGACGTCGTCAGGGTCCTTGTGCTTGTGACGACGGGCCTCGGCGTGAGCCTCGCACGAGCCCTCTATCTCCACTTTAGTTCGCAATCACCGGTCCAACGTCAGGGAGAACTCGGTGCGTGACATCTTTTTCGTTCTGCTGACCCTTGCGCTCTTCGCCATCTTTGCGCTGATTGCGCGCGGGGTGGAGAAGCTGTGAGCGCGGAAAATCTCATCGGCCTGATCCTCGCGATCGGCGTCACCATCTACTTGGTGATCGCCCTATTGTTCCCGGAGCGTTTCTAGATGAGTGCAACGACTGCCGGCATCCTTTTTCTGGCGTCGCTCGTCCTTGCGCTGGCCTTGTCGTACCGGCCGGTCGGCGACTACATGGCACGCGTTTTCACAAGTAAGACACACTGGCGCACCGAGCGTGTCATCTACCGCGCGATTGGGGTCGACCCGGACGCCGACCAGAGATGGTCGACCTATTTGCGCAGCGTGCTGGCCTTCTCGCTGGTGTCGGTGCTTGGGCTTTACCTGATGCTGCGTGCGCAGCATCACCTGCCATTTAGTCTTGGCTACAAGGGCATGGAGCAGGGGCAATCGTTCAATACCGCCGCTAGCTTTGTGACGAATACCAACTGGCAGTCGTACTCAGGAGAATCGACTCTCGGCTACACCGCGCAGATGGTCGGCCTGGCAGTGCAGAACTTCGCGTCGGCGGCGGTGGGCATCTGTGTCGCGATTGCTCTCGTTCGAGGTTTCGCGCGTTCGCGCACCGATCAGTTGGGCAACTTCTGGGTCGACTTGATCCGTACGATTGTGCGGATCCTGCTGCCGATCTCCGTGGTGTTCGCAGTCATCCTCATCGCGGGCGGTGCGATCGACAACTTTCACGCGACGCATGTGGTCAACACCATCGCCGGCAGTCATCAGTCGATAACCGGCGGGCCCATCGCGTCCCAAGAGGCCATCAAGCAGTTGGGCACCAACGGCGGCGGTCCTTACAACGCGAACTCCGCGCACCCGTTCGAGAACCCAACGAACTGGACCAACTGGTTCCAGATCTACTTCCTGCTGGTAATCGCGTTCTCGCTACCGCGCACGTTTGGTCGCATGGTCGGTGACAAGAGGCAGGGTCTGGCGATCGTCGCAGTGATGGCGGTGTTGTCGATCCTGAGCGTGATCGGTCTTAACGTGGCTCAGGGCGTGCACCATGGCAGTGTGCCGACGGCGGTTGGCGCGGCGTCCGAGGGCACCGAGACGCGGTTCGGTGTGCTGGACTCGGCGACGTTTGCTTCGGCGACGACCCTGACGTCAACCGGTGCAGTCGACTCGATGCACGACTCCTACACGAGCCTGGGCGGCGCGATCACGCTGCTCGACATGCAGCTGGGCGAGGTTGCCCCCGGCGGCACCGGCAGCGGTTTGTACGGCATCCTCGTGCTCGCCGTGATCACGGTCTTCGTGGCCGGCTTGATGGTCGGGCGAACACCGGAGTATCTCGGCAAGAAGATCGCGGCGCGAGAAATGAAATTCTCCTCCTTGTACTTCCTCACGACGCCTGTATTCGTGCTGGTCGGCACCGCAGTGGCGATGGCGTTACCTGGTGAACGCGCGGCGATGGAGAACACCGGCGCGCACGGACTTTCGGAAGTGCTGTACGCGTTTACCTCGACTGCGAACAACAACGGTTCTGCGTTCGCCGGCATCGGCGTTAACACCAACTGGTACAACACGGTGCTCGGCATTGTGATGCTCGGTGCGCGATTCATCCCGATGATCTTCGCGCTCGGCTTAGCGGCGTCGCTGGCTCGGCAGCAACCGGTTCCTGTGTCGGAGGGCACCTTGCCCACCCACCGGCCCTTGTTCATCGGCATGGTGGTCGGCGTGGTGCTGATCGTCGTCGCTCTCACCTACTTGCCGGCGCTCGCGCTCGGCCCGTTCGCGGAAGGTCTGCACTGATGACGTCGACCACGCTCACCACACCGATCGTGATGCCTACCACGCATCGCGTGCAGGGCGGCTTCCTCGATCCCCACCAATTGTGGCGCTCCACGCCTGACGCGTTTCGCAAGCTCAACCCGGCGACGCTGTACAAGAACCCGGTGATGTTCATCGTCGAGATCGGCTCGGTGTTCACCACCTGGTTGGCGATCCGCGACCACACCGCATTCGCGATCATCACGACAGCGTGGTTGTGGCTTACCGTCCTGTTCGCCAACCTGGCCGAAGCGGTAGCGGAGGGCCGCGGCAAAGCCCAGGCCGAGACGTTGCGGCGAGCCAAGACCACCACGATGGCTCGCCGGATCGGCGCATGGAAACCCGGACTGGTTGTCGACGCGCGCCGTATCGAGGAGATCGTCGCCAGCCAGTTGGTGCAAGGCGACCACGTCGTGGTCGAGGCGGGCGAGACGATTCCTGGCGACGGCGACGTCGTTGAAGGCATCGCCAGTGTCGACGAGTCGGCCATCACCGGCGAATCAGCTCCGGTGATCCGCGAATCCGGTGGCGACCGGTCGTCTGTCACCGGTGGCACGAAGGTGCTCTCCGACCGCATCGTTGTCGTCATCACGCAGAAGCCAGGCGAGAGCTTCATCGACCGCATGATCGCCCTCGTCGAAGGCGCGAGCCGGCAGAAGACACCGAATGAGATCGCACTGAACATCTTGCTCGCCTCGCTCACGATCATCTTCGTGCTCGCGGTTGCCACCCTGCAGCCGTTGGCGATCTTCTCGAAGGCCCAGCAGCCCGGCGTCCTGAATACCAGTGCGCTGACGGGCAATGGCGTGACCGGCATCGTGCTGGTCTCGTTGCTCGTCTGCTTGATCCCCACCACGATCGGTGCGCTGCTGTCGGCGATTGGCATCGCCGGTATGGACCGCCTCGTGCAGCGCAACGTGCTCGCAATGTCGGGCCGAGCCGTCGAGGCCGCCGGCGATGTGAACACACTGCTGCTTGACAAGACCGGCACCATCACGCTCGGCAACCGGCAGGCATCTGAGTTCTTGCCGATGCCAGGTGTGAGTGAGGCGGATCTCGCCGATGCGGCCCAGCTGTCGAGCCTGACCGACGAGACCCCTGAGGGCCGCTCTGTCGTCGTCCTGGCGAAAGAGCGCTACGGCTTGCGCGAGCGGCACCCCGGTGAGCTCACGCACGCCACCTTCGTCGCCTTCACTGCGCAAACCCGCATGAGCGGTGCCGACCTTGCCGAGGGCGCCGTGAATCGGCAGGTCCGCAAAGGCGCCGCAAGTTCGGTGGCCGACTGGATCCGCGCGGCCGGTGGCGCGATCCCACCCGAGCTCGGACCGCTCGTCGACGGCATCTCGGCCGCCGGCGGCACCCCACTCGTGGTGGCGACGCACGACAGCCAAGGCGCTCGCGCGCTCGGCGTGATTCATCTGAAGGACGTGGTCAAGCAGGGCATGCGCGAGCGGTTCGACGAGCTGCGCGCGATGGGCATCCGCACCGTGATGATCACCGGCGACAACCCGCTGACTGCGCGCGCAATCGCGGAGGAAGCAGGCGTTGACGATTTCCTCGCCGAAGCCACTCCCGAAGACAAGATGGCACTCATCAAGAAGGAGCAGGCCGGCGGCAAGCTCGTCGCGATGACCGGGGACGGCACCAACGATGCCCCCGCACTCGCGCAGGCCGACGTCGGGGTCGCCATGAACACCGGGACGTCTGCGGCCAAGGAAGCCGGCAACATGGTCGACCTTGACTCCAACCCGACCAAGCTGATTGAGATCGTCGAAATCGGCAAGCAGTTGCTCATCACGCGCGGAGCGCTGACCACGTTTTCGATCGCGAACGATATTGCGAAGTTCTTCGCGATCATTCCCGCGATGTTCGCCGCGGTCTACCCGGGGCTCGACAAGCTCAACATCATGCGGCTGCACTCACCGCAGTCGGCGATCTTGTCGGCGGTCATCTTCAACGCCCTCATCATCGTTGCTCTGATCCCGTTGGCGTTGCGCGGCGTGCGTTACCGCCCGAGCAGTGCGTCCGCGATGTTGCGCCGCAACCTCTACGTCTACGGCCTAGGTGGGATCGTGCTGCCGTTCCTCGGTATCAAGGCCATCGACCTGGTCATTCAATTCCTGCCCGGAATCCGGTGAATCACATGTTGAACAGCCTCCCAACGTCGGTTCGCCAGCATCTCGCGGCGCTGCGTGCGCTGCTGGTGCTGACCGTCGTCACCGGACTGGCCTATCCGCTGGTGATCCTCGCCGTCGCCCAGCTGCCCGGTCTGAAGAACCATGCCGATGGGTCGCTCGTCAAGGCCGGCGGCAACGTGGTCGGGTCTTCGTTGCTCGGGCAGAGCTTCACCGATGCCAAGGGAAATCCGATCCCGAAGTACTTCCAGACCAGACCGTCTGACGCCGGTGCCGGATACGACCCCACCTCGAGCGCCGGCAGCAACCTCGGACCCGAGAGCATCATCGACACACTGCCCGATCCGACCAACAGCAAGGACACCGGCAAGCCTGGCAAGCAGAGCCTCCTCACCCAAGTGTGCTCGCGCAGCATGGCTGTCGGCCAGCTCGAGGGCGTCGACGGGCAACGTCCTTACTGCACGAGCGGCGGTATCGGTGCGGTGCTCTCCGTCGTTCACGACACAGGGATGACCGGCCCGATCAAGAGTGTGGTATCGGTCAACGAGGAATGCCCCGCGAAGCCGTTCGTCACCACCTACGACGGTGTGGCCGTTACCTGCGCGACCTTCGGTGTCGACTACCGCATCGGCAAGATCGTCGTCGTCCACGGGCCCGGCAAAGGCACCGGCAACCCGGTGCCCGCAGACGCGGTGACAGCGAGTGCGAGCGGCCTCGACCCCGACATATCGGTGGCCTATGCGAACCTGCAAGCAGCCCGAGTCGCCAAGGCGCGCGGTATCAGCCTCAATGCCGTTCACAAGCTCATCAGCCGGTACACCGTCGGCAGGACGCTTGGCTTCATCGGCAACCCGGGCGTCGATGTCCTGCAACTCAATCTCGCGCTCGACAAGTTGTCCGGAGCGACATAGCCGGAAGAATATTCTGCTTGGTCTGGAGGTGGTGTCGATGTCAGGTGCGCGTGGCACGTTGCGCATCTACCTTGGCGCGGCCCCAGGCGTCGGCAAGACCTTCGCGATGCTCGGCGAGGGTCATCGGCGCGCCGAGCGCGGCACTGATGTCGTGGTGGGCTTCGTCGAGACGCACGGCAGGCCGCACACTGCCGAGGCGATCGCAGACCTCGAGGTCATCCCGCGCCGAATCATCAACTACCGCGGCAGCGACTTCACCGAGATGGATGTCGACGCGATCCTGGCTCGCCACCCCAAGGTCGCACTCGTCGACGAACTCGCTCATACCAACGTCCCCGGCTCGCGCAACGAGAAGCGCTGGCAGGACGTCGAGGAGCTGCTCACCTCGGGAATTATCGTGTTGTCGACGGTGAACATCCAGCATCTCGAGTCGCTGAACGACGTCGTGGAGAAGATCACCGGCGTGCCGCAGCGCGAGACGATTCCGGATTCCGTCGTCCGGGCCGCCGATCAGGTCGACGTCGTCGACCTGTCACCCGAAGCGCTGCGCCGCCGGATGGCGCACGGGAACATCTACGGACCCGACAAGGTCGATGCCGCGCTCGGCCATTACTTCCGGATCGGCAATCTCACGGCATTGCGCGAGCTCGCGTTGTTGTGGGTCGCCGACAAAGTTGACGACGCGCTCCAGCACTACCGGCACGAACATCAGATTGCCGAAACATGGGAGACCCGAGAGCGCGTTCTGGTCGCCCTCACCGGTGGGCCAGAGGGTGAGACCCTGATCCGCCGTGCGGCGCGCATCGCGGCGCGCAGCGGCGCCGATCTGCTCGCGTTGCACGTTGCGCCCTCCGACGGTCTGACGGGTGCGAACCCGGCGATGCTCGCGGCGCAACGGTTGCTTGTCGAGTCGCTCGGCGGCACATACCACCAGGTGGTCGGCGACGATATTTCCGCGACCCTGATCGCCTTCGCGCACGCCGAGAACGTGACGCAACTCGTACTTGGAGCGTCGCGCCGGTCGCGGCTCGGTGCGCTGTTGAATGGTGCAGGGATCGGTTCGAACACAACACGGATGTCGGGTGACCTCGACGTCCACACCGTGATGCACGATCAAGCCGGACGCAGGCACACCGGACCTTCAATGCCGCGGGGTCTGACTCGGCGCCGCCGTCTCGCCGGCGCGGCGCTCGGGGCTGTGTTGTTGCCGCTCCTGACCATCGTGCTCGCCAACACTCGTAGCAGCTTCAACCTCTCGAGCGACCTCCTCGGGTACTTGGTCGGCGTCGTCGCCGTCGCGTTGGTCGGCGGGTTGTATTCGGCGGTGGCGACCGCGGTCGTGTCGAGCTTGCTCATCAACTACTACTTCACGCCGCCGCTGTACAAGTGGACGATAGCCGAGCACAACAACATCGTCGCGATCGTTGCATTCGTCATCGTCGCCACGACCGTCAGCCTTGTCGTCGAACTGGCCGCTCGCCGGACCTCTCAAGCGGCGCGGGCGTCTGCCGAGTCCGAGACGCTGGCGACCTTGGCAGGCAGCGTTTTGCGCGGTCAAACGGGTGTCCCGGCTCTGCTCGAACAAGTGCGCGAGACGTTTCAGTTGACCTCCGTGGCGTTGCTGGAACGAGAGGTGACCGCGGCGGGCACCGAGCAGGGGTGGACCGTTGTTGCGTCGGTGGGGACGGAGCCGTGCCAAACCCCCGCGGACGCCGACACCGAGGTTCCGGTCGGCGAACGCTTCGCGCTCGCAGCGCGAGGGCGGCCCATGGCGGCGTCCGACCTTCGGATTCTTGGAGCCTTCGCGGCACAGGCCGTCACTGCAGTCGAACAGCAACGACTCACCGCGGCGGCGGAAGCGGCGCGGCCGCTCGAAGAGGCTGATCGCATGCGCACGGCGCTGCTCAACGCGGTCAGCCACGATCTGCGAACGCCGCTCGCATCAGCCAAGGCGGCGGTCACCGGCCTGCGAAGCACCGATGTTGCCTGGACCGACACCGAGCGCGCCGAGCTGCTCGCCACCGCCGATGAATCTCTCGACCGGTTGCATCGGCTCGTTGACAACCTGCTCGACATGAGTCGCATTCAGGCCGGCGCCTTGTCCATCCGGCGCCAGCCGGTGGCACTGCACGAAACCGTGCCGATCGCTCTCGATAGCCTCGGTCCAGCGGCGCGCGATATCGAACTCGACATTCCCGACGATCTGCCGGAAGTCGAGACCGATCCGGCCTTGCTCGAGCGGGTCATCGCTAACCTCGCGGCGAACGCCTTGCGATATTCACCCGCGGGGATACCCCCGCGGGTTTCCGCAAGTACGCACGCCGACTCCGTCGAGTTGCGCATCGCCGATCGCGGGCCTGGGATTCCCGAAAGTCACCGCGAGCGAATGTTCACGCCATTCCAGCGCCTTGGCGATACCGACAACACCACCGGCGTTGGGCTTGGGCTCGCGCTGTCGCGTGGCCTGATGGAGGCGCTCGGTCACGAGCTCACGCCCGAGGAAACTCCAGGCGGCGGGCTCACCATGGTACTCGCCATGAAGATCAGTGCAGCGGTGGACGACGACGGGCTGGCACCGTCCGTCGAGCCGAGAATGAGCCCGGCCGTGAGACGGCAGTGAGCCCGCCGTGAGCCCGCCGTGAGCCCGCCGTGAGCCTCCCGTGACGAGAGTGCTGGTCGTCGATGACGAGCCGCAGATCTTGCGTGCGCTGAGTATCACCCTTAAGGCGCGTCTGTATGACGTCGTGGTCGCCGTAAGCGGCAAGCAGGCGCTCGCCGTCGCCGCTCAGTCGTCGCCTGACATCGTGGTTCTCGATCTCGGGCTTCCCGATCTCGACGGGCTCGATGTCATCCGCGGGCTGCGCGGATGGAGCGGGGTACCGATCATCGTGTTGTCGGGGCGGGGTCAAGGCGCCTCGAAAGTGGACGCACTCGACGCGGGTGCCGACGACTACGTCACCAAACCGTTCAATATCGACGAGCTTCTTGCTCGCCTCCGGGCGGTTACCCGTCGCGCGCCGACCGGCAGCGACGAGGCGCAAGCGATCATCGGGGAAATCAAGATCGAGTTGCCCGCACGCCGACTGACGTCGTCACGAGTCGGCGAGAACGGCCGCAGCACCGACGTGCGGTTGACTCCGACCGAATGGCAGCTGCTCGAAGTGCTCATCCGAAACCCGGGCCGCCTGGTGTCGCAGCGCGAGATGCTCCGCTCTATCGATCGCGCTGACCTCGGCGATCAAAGCCACTACCTGCGGCAGTTCATGAACCAGCTGCGGCGCAAGCTCGAACCCGATCCGGCCCGCCCTCGGTTCCTTATGACCGAACCCGGGATGGGGTACCGCTTCCAACCGTGAGATCGCCGGCAATGCCGGAGGGCAGTTCTGAATGTGCTGCTAGCGCAGCGATAGCCGCAAGATTGGCCAGCCGGGCGATCTCACCACGTCGGAACTGGGGCCCGCTCGGGCGAACGGCTAGGAGCGCCATGTGCGAGGCGCCTACCGGCGCCCCGGCGAGCTGCGGGTCGCTACCCCACTCGTGCGGCAGCCAGGACGGATCGGCGTCAATGACGGCGGCCGAGTCGAGTGGCAGCCATGGCAACGCCGCCCACCGTACCCACGGTGCGCCAGCACTCGCCTGCGTGATGGCGACCCCGCCGTTGACCTCGTCGATGATCACCACCCACCGGGCCCGCAGTACCGCGGGTGCGATCCGGGTGATCGCGGCGAATGCTCGCGACGACGTGGAGCCCAGA
>Ga0080027_10000507_pt1 | contig 16580 bp, 21 predicted proteins | sample OrgsoiDNA2013046_FD_70962 | JGI IMG/M metagenome (GOLD analysis project Ga0080027, IMG submission 70962) | Permafrost soil microbial communities from the Arctic, to analyse light accelerated degradation of dissolved organic matter (DOM) -... | ecosystem: Environmental > Terrestrial > Soil >... | reverse complement strand
GGGGGCGTTGTCGGGAAAGTCGACGAAGGCGAAACGGATGAGGGGCTGGCTGTTCGGGGCCTGGGCGCTGAAGCGCAGAACCTCCGGACGCAAGGCATTGAGGGCCGAATACAGCTGGCTGGGGTCACCACCGAACGGATCACTCATCGCCGAAGAGCGATCCAGGGCGATCACCATTTCGGGAGTCTCTTGGTTGAAAAACAACGGCGGCGGATTGCCGAAACAGCGCGCGTCGTTGGACGAGCTGTCGCTGGACGAGCGATCGCTGGACGAGCCATCCTTGGGCGAGGAGGTACCGCCGTCGGCGATCTGATCCTCGAGGACGACGGTCTGCCCGCAAGACCAAACCGAGGCCCCGGCAAGCAGGAACGCGAGCGCGCTATCGAGAGAGATCCGACCCCGACCCTGCACGGCCGCCTCTACTGGGGGCGCGCGCGCCCGTCGACGGACCGCGCCCCGTCGCCGACCAGCGCGGCCGCCTCGGTACGGAAGCGTCCAGTCGGGTAGGTGCGGAGGTAGGCGCGCGCCGCCTCGCCGCCGCCCGCGTCGCCGAGCCGGACCAGACAGGCGGCGCGGCGGAAGCTGGCGATCTCTACCACGTCGCGCGGCCGCGACGCACCGAGCACGATCTGGTAGGCGCCGACCGCGTGCCGGCAGTCGCCGCGCGCGCGATAGAGGTCACCCGCCAGACGCGCGATCTCGGCGCGGCGTTCGCTGTCCGGGTGTCGGCGGAGGAAGTCGTTCGCCTCACCGAGCGCATCGTCGGCGTCGCCGGTGCGCGCGAGCGTCTCGATGATCGAGACGTCCGCCTCGACGCGCAGGATTCCGTCGGGATAGTCGGCCCGATAGCGCCGCCACGTCGCCACCGCGTTTGCCGGTTGACCCAGGCGTTCGTTCTGGACCTTTCCCGCTTCGTAGGCCGCATTTTCGGCCGCCGGTCCGGTCTTCAGCGCCAGGGCTCGGTAGATCTGAAGCGCCCTCGGCGCATCGCCCGCGGAGAGGGCCGACCGTGCGGCGTTGGCCGATTCGTCACTGGCCGTCGAGAGCCCCGCCGGCGTGGACGTGATCGCCGCGCGTCCGGCGGTCGCGGATCCCTCGCCGGGCGTCGCCAGCGCAAGCGCGCGCGCTGCGGGCCGCGCTGCTTGCCGGTGGTCATGGATGCGGACATGGACATGACCGGGCTCGGGTGCGGATGCCGGCGCCGACACGGCCGGAGAGACGGGCAGGGCGGGCGCCGGTGGCTCGGGCGCCGGCGCGCCGCTCGTTTCCACAGAGACGTCGGCGCTATGCCAGACCTGGCCCGGCGACAGGCGGGCGAGCCGTCGCTGGGTCGCGGTCTGTCGGACTTCCACGATGCCCTCGTCGACGTCGACGCCCACCACCTGGTCATTGACGACAACCCCGAACCGCGTGCCGACCACGACGACGCTGTAGTCGTCGGCGCGAACGACGAAGGGATGTCCGGGCGGCCGATGGGGCACGCTGAACCGGACCTCGCCCTTTTCCACCCGCGGCGCACCGTCTTCGATGCGCATGACCCCCGACGAGCCGAGCTGGGCTTCGACCCCACCTTCCAGCGTCAGTCGCCGCGCTCCGGGGGCCACCTGCGCGGGCGCGCGGGGCGTCGTCACCGGCGAGATCAACGTCAAGGTCGCCACCGCGCGCGGCCACAGCCAGAGGCCGCAGACCAGGGCGAGCGCCGCCGTGGTCGCGACGCCACCGGCGAACCATGACCAGCTTCGCGACCAGCTCCGCGCGCGGGGCGGTTTCACCGGCTCCGCCACCGCGGTCCAGCCGCGGCGAAGGGTTACGTCGTCGGGGGCGCGCAGCGCCGCATCGTCGAGCGCGCGGCGCAGAAAGACCTCCGCCGGATCGGACCCGGACGTGCCGGGCCAGCTCCGCTCGTTCAACGGATCCTCCGCCGCGCCATCGCCGTCAGCTCGGCCCGCGCGTAATGGAGGCGAGACCAAGCGGTGTTCTCGGGGCACCCCGCGATCTTCGCGACCTCTTCGATCGGTACGCCCTCGATCTCGAACAGCACCAGCACCAGCCTTTTTTTAGGCGAGAGCTTGGAGACCAGATCGTCGAGGATCTGGAGGCGCTCGCTCCGTTCGGACGGATCCGGTGCCGGCGGCGGAGGCGGCTCGCGCACCAGCAGCGTCGAGAGCAAGCTCCGGACGCGCCGGCGACGTGCGGTGCGGGAAGCATGGCGCGCGGCGATCCGGTAGATCCAGGTCGACAGGCGCGCCTCGCCGCGAAAGTGGCCCAGGCTCCGGTAGACGGCCACGAAGACCTCTTGGCAGGCGTCTTCCCGATCCTCCAGCGGGACCCCGAAGGCGGACAGGAATCGATAGACGACCGGCGCGAAACGATCGTAGAGCGTGCGCCAAGCGTGGCTGTCGCCGCGCCGGCAACGGGCCGCGATTTCCATGTCGGCGATCGGGCTTCCGCCGATCGGCACCGCGTGCAGGTGGGCAGGCGTATTCACAGGACCTTCTTGCATGATTAGTGACCGCGCCTGTTTCGCTTCATCACGGAAACCAGAAGCCCAATTCTAGTCCAAGGTCGAGGTAGAAGCGGGGTGTACTCCAGAATGGCGTTTGGTTCTGCGTAGTTACGAAGTGATACGGGACCTCGGCTCCCGCATCACCCAGGAGGCGCAAATAGAGGCCGGGCCGGAACCGCACCGCCCAGCCGATGGCCGCGTCGACCCCGGGACTGCCGGAGAGGTGCGTCCGGGAGCCCGAGGTGTCGGTGACCGCCGCCGAGATCACGTCGAGGTCGACACCGATCCCGGGCTCGAGCTGGCCGGGACCGAGCGGCACGGCCAGGTAGGCGCCCATGCGAACCGGAAACTGGCGCAGCGTGACGTCGTCGGTCGCGGTCTCGGTCGACCACTGGTAGGTAACGCTGGGGTCGGTCGCAGCGGACAGACGGAGGCCGACACGAGGTGGTCGGATCGGACGTTCCACCGTGAAGGCGATCGAAGCCGAGCCCTCGCGCGTGCTGGCGTCGCCGAGACGCCCGCCCGCCCCGGCTCCGATCCACCAGCGCGGCGGAGGCAGCGGCACGGGAGGCGATGGCGGCGGCCCGCGCCGTTCGACCACCGCCGCTATCGGCTTGGCGCTCGGCTTCGCGGAAGGCTTCTCGATGGGCGCCGGCGGTGGTCGGGCGGGTGGCTCGGGCGGCGGGCTTGGCGCCTCGACCGCGACGTCGTACCCGACTTCGTGCCAGTAGCGCTCGACGATGAGGGCGGCCGTCTCGGCCAGTGCCGGACAATCGCCGCCGTGGCCGTGCCCGATGGCCGGCAGCCATCGGTGCAGCAGCGGAACGCCCTCGGGGTCGGTCAGATCCATCCGCATGGCGCCGGTCGCGTCCGTCGTCACCGCCAGATCAAGCGTGGTGGGCCCGGTCGCGTGTCCGAGCGGAAGGACTATTCCCGGTAGGTGCGCGCCGAGCGCGTCGCCGATCTGTCGAGGCGACGGGCAGCCGTCGTCGGGCCCCGCGGGCATGAGGATCGCGATGGCGTAGGCGGGAACCAGAGCCGCGAGCACGGCGCCATTATCTCAGGGCGGCGTCCACTCGGGCGACAAGACGCGCGATCGCCGTTCTGAAAACCTCGGGTCGGGGAAGCAGGCTCACGACCAGGAACGTGCCACCGCTCAGATCGAAGAAATAGCCCGGGTGCGTGAGGACGCGGTCTTCGACGATCAGGGCGGTCGCCCAGGCCTCGTCGCTCTGGCTGGCCGGAAGGCGCAGGATCGCCGACCAGCCGCCTTCCGCCGGCAGCAGCGTGCAGGGGCAGGTCGCTGGCAGCGCCTCGGCGAGGGTGGCGCGGTTTTGGGCGACGCGGGTCGCGATCGCCGCGCGCACCTCGACGCCAAGCGCGAGCAGATCGCCGGCAACGGCCTGGACCGGCGTCGCGACCGAAAGGTAGGTGTCGGCAATCAGCTCCAACGCGGCGACAGAATGCGAAGGCCCGCTCCCGCCGACCACGATCCACCCGAGCTTGAGCTGCGGTAGCCCACAGGCCTTCGACAGCCCCCCCAGGCTGAAGGCGGGGCCGGCCGCCTCGAACAGCGGTTCGATGGCGAGGGTGGACACGCGGGTCGAATCGGGGGCCGACGGGTACGGCGCGAAGACCTCGTCGGAGATCACCGCCAGATTGGCCTCTCCGCACAGCGCGGCCAGGCGGTCGAGCTCGTCGCGCTTGATGAACGAGCCGGTTGGGTTGTTGGGGTTGACCACGATCAGGGCGCGGGGTCGCTGTCCCGCACGGCGGGCGGTCGAAAGCGCCTCGCCGACGCTGGCGAAGTCGATGTGCCAGACGCCGTCGAACGCCAGCCGATAGCCGAGCGGGACGACCCCATCGAGACGCGCCAGGTACTCGAAGAGGGGGTAGCTCGGCTCGGGCACCAGCACCGCGTCACCGGGATCGCAGCAGAGCTTGAACAGAAAGCCGTACGATTCGCTGGAGCTCGCGGTGAGCACGATCCGATCCGGATCGACGGCGACACCGGCGCATGCGTAGTCCGCCGCCACCGCCGCCCGCGCGCTCGGAAGGCCGAGGGGCGCCGGCGCGTATTGGGCCACCGGCGCCCGAGCCAGCGCGGCCGCGAGCGCCAGGGTGGGATAGGGGAGCCCGACGACCGTCGGATTCGATTCGGTCAGATCGAGCAGCGCGCCGCCGGCCGCCGCGGCACGCGCGACGGCGGCCAGCGCGTTTTCCGGCGGGTCCCAGGGCAGGCGCGTGGAGCGCACCCGGCCAGTATCGCCCGGAAATGGGCGCTCGGGTCGCGGGCCCGCTAGGCGCCGCGGCCGCCTGGACGTAAAATGCCATGTCGATGGCTCTCGATCTGCGCGACGTTCTCCGAGGCGAAATGCGGGTGCACCCGCGCCTCGTGCAGCAAGGGCTGTTCGGCCGGGTCGATGCGGGTCCGCGAATCGCGGCGGCGATACCGCCGCTCGTGCCGTTCGGCGACGCCGAGTATGCGGGCGCGCTCTGGGTCATCGACTGGGACCACCGACTCCCGTCCCGCCACGCGGCGCTGCGCCTTTACGCGTACTACACCGCCGAGGGGCGCCGCGAGCTGGACGAGGCCTGCGCCGCACGCGAGCGGGCCATCACCGCCGAAGATCTGTTTCCGGAGTTCGACGTCTCCGACTTCGCCGGGCTTCCCGCCGACGAGGCCTACGAGGCCGAAACGGATCTGGGTGGCAGTCCGGCGCGTCTTCGACTGGTGAGCGAATGGCGGCGCCAGATCCAGCCCGCGGCTTCGTCGCAGGCCATCGACATCGTGCGGGCCTCGACGCCTTTCCGCGAGCTGCGTGTCAACGGCCGCATCCGGGCTCCGGGCCTCGGCGATCTCGAGCCGACTGAGTGGTCGCCGCCTTGCGAGAGCGGCCACGTCCGCTGGGCCCTCGACGTCTGGTACCTGCTGACCTTCAACGGCATGGTCGGCGAGGGGCGCGCCTTCCTGGTCGACCTGGTCGAAAAACAGGTCGTTCGCGAGCGCGACTTCCAATTCAGAGCGGGCTGACACGTTCGAGGCCGTCAGGAGGCCAGCGCCGCGGGGCCGCCGCCCGCGCTGGCTCGGCGCACGCCCCGCCCGATGCTGCGTCTACTTGGCGACCTGGCCGCCTTTGGCCTTGCAGTCCTTCTCGGACATCTCGATCCAGCCCTTGCCCTTGCAGGCGTTCTGCCCGGAACAACCGTTGGTGGCGGTGGAGCAGGCGCTCTTGCCCTTGCACGCGTTCACGCCCAGACAGTGGATCTTGGCGGAGTCGGCGGCGGACGCGACGAGGGGCGCGCCCGCGCTGAGCAGGCCGGCTGCCATCGCGGCGATCATGACACCCTTGGCACCCTTGGTACTCTTGTTCGTCATGGGATCTCCTTGATCCGTTGTTTTACCCGAAAATCAGGGGCCAGCCCACAGGACGGACCCGCACGAGCACCTCATGCGTGGGTCGTGACCGATCGCCCTGGACTGGACGAGCACTAGACCCTCACCTCCCGGTGCATACAGTAAGAGGGTGGAAACCATCGTCCAGCAAGAGACAGGCCCGGAGCTGAGCCTTTCCCGTCCGAGCATCGAGCTCGATGTGGGTGGGAGCGACTTCCTGCTGCGGGGAAAATTCGAGGACTGGGAGTCGGGATTGGCCTTCGGTCCCGACCTCGACCGGGTGAACGTCCGGCTCGCCATTGACGCAACCAGCGGCGTGAGGAATGGCCCGAACCTGTTCGCTTTTCACAGCCGGAACGTCCAGGCGGAGGGAAACGGGTCCTACCGCGCCGTTGGCACCTTTACCGGACCCCAGGGCGCTCGGTCGACGGAGATGTTCATCGAGAGCCCGCCCGGCCATACGGCGCTGGTCGCCTTGACCTTCACCGCCAAGAAGCAGGACTTCGGCGACGGCTGGCACGATCTGATTCAAAATGCTGTTCCCTTCGTTGGCAGGGCCGAGGAGGGCCCGGTCCGGTCGGCACACGCTTGGTTGATCGCGCCCGATCTCGCTGCGGCCTGAGAGATGACGGGCTTGGCCGTGTGCGTGCACGGCGTGACGGCGTCACCTATAGTAGCTGGCGCTTTGCGACCTTCGACCGAACGCAGCCGTTGCAAGGGAACGATGCGGGTGGTGCCGATTCTGGCCGGTGCCAAGGTGGCGCTTTGCCCCTACTGCCACCGCACGGTCGAGATCATGCGCCAGGTGCGTGACGGCGCCGCCGGTACGCTCAAGAGTCACCCCAGCCGCAGATACTAGCCGCCGACGGACGCGGTGGGGTCGGAGGTTCAGGCGGATGTCGCGCGTCGCGTCCCGTGGGTCAAAGCGATGACGAAATTTCGAAAAAAGGTGGTCACCTCTTGCCTCAATCGACGAATGGGTCCATCTACTCCAGCGGGCAAAAATGACGGGCGCTGACAAAGGAACCCTGGAAACGGCGGTTCCCCGTTCGAAGGAAAAGGTCCGCACGATCTGGGCGGTGGTGGCGGCGTCGGTCATTTCGCTGGTGGTCTGGGGTCTGGTCGTCGTATTGAACGTGCGCTAGATCCCACGATCGGATCGGTGTAAGATGCGAGGCACCCTTCGCAAGGAGTCCGCGCATGACGAATGGCCGGCCGAATCCCGGTGGCGGCGTGGTGATCCCCACCATTGCACCGGCATTCCAGCACGAGCAGGTCTCGGTGCGCCGCAGGCGTGCGCGCCGCGGACATCGGGGCGCGCATCGCAGTGGCCGCTGGGTTGTTCGCACGCGCAATAGGTGGATTCGGACCTTAGCGCTCTGCACGGGTGTGCTTTTGCTGATGGCGCTCGGCCTCTATTTCGGTCTCGCACACCAGGAGTCCGCCCCTTCGGACGGCGCGGCGCACGGCAGCCCCCTTCGAGCGGCCGGCATCGCGTAGCCGGGAAGGTCACTCTCGCGGGTTGTTGGGACGGAGCAGTGGCTCGCCCGCCGTCGGGGGGTGACCGAGAACCTCGAGGAGCCGGCGCACCATCTCCTGGAAGGTCGCCTCGAGCCCATCCTCCGACGTGAAGGTGGCGAAGAGCCGCGCACCGGCCATGGTGCCATGGCCACCGGCCGCACCGTCCTGCGCGACGATGTGACGCATGACCGCGCCGGCGCGGGCGTTGTCGGCCTCCATCCGGAGCGACAGGTACGCGCTCTTCTCGTATTCGCCGATGCAGAGCACCATCCGCGCGCTTTCATAGGAGAGCAAGAGATCGGCGATCTCGGCGACCAGGTCGGGATATCCCAGGGTCCCCAGGTTCACGGCCACGACCTCACCGAAGACCTGGGCCGATCTGAGCGCGCGATCGAGCGCGGCGAAGTGCGCGCACGGCACCTTGGGATGGCTCATTCGGTAGAGCAACCCGTGATCGACCTGCGTCACCAGGGCCAGGTAGGCGTCGCGCTCTGCGTCCGTCGATTCGCGGCCGAGGTCGCGGGTTTCCGTGCGCAGCGCGAAGAAAAACGCGGTCGCCAGCTTCACGTCGAGCGGGGCGCCGCGCGCCCGCAGGTACTCGAACACGATGGTGGAGGTGGCGCCGAAGTCGGAGCGGACATCGCACCACGCCGCCCGCGCGCTCCCGGGTCGCAACGGATGGTGATCGATCACCACGTCGATGCGGTGTCCGACCGGCAGCGAGTTGTTGCCGGTCTCGGGCTGGCTGTCGACCAGGGCGATGATCTCGAAGGCGTCGGGGTCGACATGCTCGACCGGCATGAGCGCCACCTTGAGGGTGTCGACCATGGCCCGGTTCTGGGCGCGCCCCACGATCCCGCCATGCGCCAGCGTGACAGTCGCGCCCAGCTCGTATTCGAAAAGGGACCCCAGCCCCATCCCCGCCGCGAGCGCGTCGGGATCGGGGTTGTCGTGCATGTAGATGAGCGCGGTCTTGCGCCCTTTCAAGCCGGCGAGTGCGCGGCCGAGATCGAAAGAGGGACTTGGCGGAGGTTCGCCCATCGTTCCTACGGCGCTGGCCGGATGTTGAGGTTATCGAAGGTCACGTCGGCTTCCCAGTCGTTGACCGCGAAATATTCGTGCCCCGCGCCGCCGAAGGGCGCCGGATCGGTCCAGGCCAAGAACGGGCGGCCATCGATCGCCCAATCGATGGCGCCACCTTTGCGCGCGATCGTGAAATGGTAGCGGCGGAAGGGCTCGACGCGCACGTCGTTGCGCTCGGCCTTGCGGCCCTCGCCGTGCTCGTCCTGCCGGCAGATGACCGACAGAGAATTGTGCCACCCACCGAAGATCAGCACGTAACCCGTCGAAGTGTAGCCCCCTTTGTCCGGATCGAACGATTCTCCGTCGCCGTAGAGCTCGACCTTGATGTCCCCGGCCGGGCTCTTGGAGGCCACGTCGAGGTCGATGAGGACGTTCTGCGGCAGCGGGCGGCGCAGCCAGGCCGGGTGGTTGTAGCCGTTCGTCACCTCGAGCTGTCCCTCGGCGATTCGGTAGCTGGGACCGGTGGCGTTCCAGGCCGGGCCCAGCTCGGCCCGTTCGAAATCGTCTGTGAAGGGCGCGTTCGGGGCCGGCGTCCGAGTGCGACACCCAGCCGCGGTCGCGGCCAGCCCGAGACAGCAGATCCAGGGCCACCAAGCGCCGGGCATGGCCAGAAAGTACCGTCGGGGACCCGCCGGTTCAAGCGACGCGACGCGACTCCGCCAGCTCGTGCAGGAGCCCCCAGCGGATGCCGCGATCGCTGACCCGCACCTCGGCCACGCCCGCGGCCGCGGCGATCCGGTCGAGGATCAGAGCGCCCGCCAGGATCACGTCGGCCCGGCGCGGATCGAGGCCGACGATCCGCTCGCGCGCGGCCTGGTTCGCGGTCGCCAGATGCGCGATCTCGCGCGCGATCGCGGCGCGCGACAGCCGGTACCCATGCACCCGCAGCGGATCGTAGCTGGCCAGTGATTCGGCCATGGCGGCCAAGGAGGTCACGGTACCGGCCACGCCGACGAGCGTGACCGCCTGGCCGGTCGGAAACGGCACCTCGGCGATGGCGGCGTCGATCGCCTGCATGATGGCGGTCGTCTCCGCGGGCTCGGGCGGATCGTGCCGAATGAACCGCTCGGTGAAGCGGACCGAGCCGAGCGGCAGGCTCACCTTGAACGTCACCTCGCCGCCGGACGCGATCACGATCTCCGTGGATCCGCCCCCGATGTCGACCACCACCAGAACGCCGGTCAAGGCGTCGGGAAAGGCGGTGGCCACCGCCCGGAAGGTGAGCGCGGCCTCGCGCGCGCCGTCGATCACCTCGATCGGCGTGCCCAGAATCTGCGCGGCGGGTTCCAGGAACGCGACGGCGTTGGGCGCCCGCCGGAGGGCCTCCGTGCCGACTGCGGCGACCTCCGCTCCGTGTCGGCCGGCGATCGCCGCGTAGGCGCGCAACGCCGCCAAGGTCCGCTCGATTCCCTCGGTGTGGAGCGCCCCGTCTCCGCCGATTCCCCGCCCGAGGCGCGTGATCTCCGCGCGCTCATCCAGAGCCTGGACCGTCCCGTCGGGGCCGATCCGCGCCACCAGCAGCAGCGCCGTGTTCGTCCCCACGTCGATCGTCGCCAGGTTCATGGCCAGGCCGGGAGCGGCTACGGTTGTCGTTTTGCCGGGCCCCAGGACGGCGATGAGGCGCTGCCGCGCCAGATCAGCACCTCGTGATGGGTTTCGGGGTTGTTCACGAAGAGGCCGCCGCGGCTCGAGGTGTAGGCCAGCAGCTTCCCGTCGGGTGACCAGGTCGGATCCAGGTTCGAGCCTTTGCCCTGCGTCACGCGATCGACCTTGCCGCTCTTGACATCGAGAATGAAAATATCGAACACGCCGCGCTCGTCGCGCCCGGTGAACGCGATCTGCGACTTGTCGGGGCGCGGGCTCCAGCGCGGCGTCTGGTTGTATTTGCCCAGGAAGGTGAGGCGCTTGGCGGCGCCCCCCGAGGCCGGCATCACGAAGATCTGCGGCGAGCCCTGCCGGTTCGAGACGAACGCGATCTGCGATCCGTCGGGCGAGAACGCCGGCGAGCTGTCGATGCCGAGATTGTTGGTGAGCCGCGCTTCGACGCGCCCGTCGTCGGGGCTGATTCGGTAGATCTCCGAGTTCCCCTCGTAAGACAGGGTGAGCGCCAGGCTATGCCCGTTCGGCGACCAGGCGGCGCCGGTGTTGAGCCCGGGCTGTTTCGAGACCCGACGGGCGCGTCCACCGCCAGCGGAGACGATCCAGAGATCGGGGTTCTGGCGCAGGTACGAGGTGAAGGCGATCTCGCCGCCCGTGGGTGAGTAGGCGGGCAGCAGGCTGTCGGCGCCCATCTTGGTGAGCACCGCCATCCGGCCGCCGTCCACGTCGACGGCGCCGATCTCGTGCTCGCTGTGGCCGGTGAACCCGAAGGCGATGCGCGAGCCGAACACGCCGCGTTGGCCGGTGAAAGACTGGACCACGTCGTTGGCAAATTCGTGCACGGCGTCGCGGATGTCGCCGGCGCGGTAGCTCTTCGACAGCACGGCGGCATCACCGCGCGCGACGACATAGACGCGCCCCTCCAGGCTCCCGCCCGAGGCCTTCATCTTGATGACCGCCTGCGCGCCGACCTGCGTCCAGAGCGCCGACGAGATGTTGAGCCCCTCGTTTTGAAGCTCGGCAGGGAACGACGTCTGGTCGAGAATCTTGAAGAGGCCCGTGATGTCCATGTCCTTGGACAAGGTCTCGGATGCCGTGCGCGCCGTTTCCGCGTCGCCTTCGGCGCGCGGCACCGCCAGCTTGAGCATCTCGATGCCACTGGCGGAGATCCGAATGGCCGGCAGATCCTCGTCGCCGTTCGGCGCCTCGGCCCGGGCCGAGGCTGGCGCGACAAGCGCCGCCGCGAGCAGCGTGGTCGCCAGTCGCCTCAAGACTTTTCGCACGCGACCCTAATACCATGGATGCTCGAGGGCGGGGGCGGGACCTTGCGCGTGGTCTGCGCCGAGCTCACGCAGGCATCGTCGACGAAGCTGTTGCCGGATGTCTTGACCAGCTTGATGTCCGAGAGCGTGCCGTCGGCACCGATGTGAAAGCGGATCTCGGGCGGGTTGGCGATCTGGTTGGGCGCAATTCCGGCCGGCAGGTCGAAGTTCTGCGTGAGCAGGCCCTTGACCTGCGCGAGGTACTGGTCCCCCACCTCGTGGTTCGAGGTCCCGAGCTTCGATCCGCTGAGCGATCCTTCGTCGGGCTCCTCGGGCGTGGCCAGCGCCTCCAGCTTCTGCGCCCGCTCGAGCGCGCGCTTGAGGTTCTTCGAGATCAGTGGGTCGTTGGGACGCGGCGCCTCGGCGGGCGCCGGCTTGGCGTTGGGATCGTCGGCCAGCTTGATGGCGTCGGGCGGCGCCGTCGGGCGCGGCGGTTGCACGATACGCGGCAGCCAGAATTTGTCGCGCGGCTTGCCGAGCTTGACCATCTCCGCTTCCACGAAGTCGTGCTGCACGATGATCGGCGTCTCGTCCTTGCCGTGCGCCCGCGCCACCGTCAGCAAGATCGCGCCGTGCAGCGCCACCGTGACCAGCAGCCCCGCGAAGTTCCGACGCGGACCGCGTCGCATCCCTTCTCGCGCCATGCGCTACTCCAGTGGATCGGTGACCATGCCCAGCTTGTCGACGCCGGCCTGCTTGACCGCCGCCATCACCTTGACCACGTCGCCGTAGCTGAGCGCGCGGTCGGCGTGCAAGTAGAGCTCGTGGTCGGCGTTGAGCTTGGCGTTGTTTTTGAGGATCTTCTCGATGTCGTCCCACGGGATCTGCAATTTGCCCAGGAAGACGCGCTTGTCCTTGGTGACGGTCAGGATCAGCTTGCCCTCGTCGTCGGGGATGGTCTGGGCCTTGGCCTGCGGCAGGTTCACGTCGACGCCGGTCTGGAGCATGGGCGCCGTCACCATGAAGATGATCAGCAAGACCAGCATGACGTCGACCAGCGGGGTGACGTTGATCTCCGTCAGCATCGAGCCGCCGCCACCGCCCGACATCGCCACGGCTAGAAGAACCTCCGGCGGACGATGTTGAGGAAGTCGCTCGAAAAGGTCTCCATGTCGGAGCTGATGACCCGGATCCGCCGCGAGAAGTAGTTGTAGAAGATGACCGCCGGAATCGCGGCCATGAGGCCGATCGCCGTGGCCACCAACGCCTCGGCGATGCCCGGAGCGACCGTGGCCAGGTTGGCGGCCCCCTTGGCGCCGATGTTGCGGAAGGAGTTCATGATGCCCCACACCGTACCGAACAGACCGATGAACGGCCCCGCGCTGGCGGTGGTGCCGAGAAGCGGGACCCGCGATTCCATCTCGGTGATGGCGGTGGTGCTCGCGCGATGTAGCGCGCGCTGGATGCTCTCGATGTCGCCGAGCATCGCCTCGCTGGCCCCGTCCGCGTTCTCCTGCCGGCGTTTCTGCAGCTTGGCCAGCTCGGTGTAACCGGCGCGAAACACCTCGCCCACCGGCGAAGGCGCGGCCGCCTCGCTCATCCGCCAGATCTCGTCGAGGCGCCCGGTCTTCCAGAAGGCGTCCTGGAATTTGGCCGATCGCGACGACGCGCTCGACAGGTAGAGCGCCTTCGATCCGATCACGAACCAGGAAGCGGCCGACATGAAGATGAGCAGCCCCAGCACCCCCTTGACCACGGGAGACGCGTTCAAGATGAGGGAGATGATGTCGAGCCGCGCCTCCCCGGCGCCGGCCTGCAGGATGAGCGGTAGCATCAGAGGGTGACCTCCATCGGTGGCCCGCAGTTTGACATGATCGGGCGCCATTCCTACCCTTGAGTTTCAGACCACGGTCGACCGATGACGAAATCCACACTGGCCACCACGACCGTCCTTGCCTGCCTGGCCGGTCTGATCCCGGCCTGCGTGAAGATCGACGGCGGGTCGGTCGAGATCAGCTGGGTCGTGATCGCACCCGACGGTCGGGGCATCACCGACTGCAGCTGCGCCAACCCCGCTATCGCGAAGGTGCACTTGAAGCTGGTCCTGGTCGGTGGCGGCATCGACGCCGGCGGCATCGACGGTGGCGACGGTGTCGACGCCTGTGCCGGTCAGGCCCAGTGTGACTTTCCTTGCGAGCGGCAGACCGGATCGACGCCCTTCGACATCAAGCCGACCCAGAACGGCCAAAGCTATAGCGTCTCCGTGGTCGCTTTGGGCGCCGATGGCGGCCCGCTTTCGGGGGTGATCACCCCGGCACCGATCTTGCGTCAGGTCGTGTACGGCCAGCCGACCGAGGTCGAAGCGTTTACGCTGGTAGCCCCATGCGCAGACGCCTGCAATGGAAGCGTCTGCGCCACTCCCTAAGAATAACGAAGGAGATTCGAGATGGAGACCACCAGCAGAATTCGAAACGTCGCCCGCACGTCCTTTCGCGTCGCGCTGCTGGCGGGCGCGGCGGCGCTCGCGGTCACGACGTCGGGGTGTATCGTCGATGATTCTGGGTACAATTCGGGCTACGGCTCCGGCTCGTGCCTGCCCGACCTCCTGGTCGACTGGCAGATCCAGGACAGCGCCGGCGCATTTGTGACCTGTGCTGCTGCGGGCGCCGCGACGGTGACCGCGACGGTCAACAGCTCCGTGTTCCCGCAGACCTGCCTGCCCGCCCAGTCCTTTGGTTCGATCGACGTGCCTCTAGCCGGGGTCGGATCGTACGACATCACCGTGAGTCTATTTGCCGCGAACGGCACTTCCCTCGCGACGCCGCAGGAGTACTCGCCCCCCATCGCGATCAACAATTGCGGCACGAACGAGACGCCTACCCCGGCGGTGCTGGTGGTTTCGCCTGCGTCCCAGTAGCAAGACGGTGCTATAAGCCGCGCCATGCCGCGTTCACTGGCGCTCGGGCTCTGCGTGACGGCCGCGCTCGCGATCGCCGGGTGCACCCAGGATGGAAGCTATCGGGTAACCTGGAATTTTCTGGCGACGGCGGACCCGGGCGCGGCAGTCCAGAGCGCGGCCGAAGGGTGTGGCCAGCACGGGGTCGACGCGATCTTCGTGACCGCGAGCGACACCAACGCGGACGGCGATCAGGTGCTCGCGATCTGCACGCTGGGGCAAATCACCCGCCCGGTTCCGGCTGGAACCTGGAGCATCCAGGTCCAGGCGGTCGACGCGCAGGCCACCCTGATCGGGTCCATCGCGACCCAGATGGTCAGCGGGGTCGTCGCCGACGGGGCGGTGACCGAGCTCGGGTTGGTGACGCTGACGCCTCGGCCGGCCTGCGACGACGGCATCGACAACGATGGCGACGGACGGGTCGACCTAGACGATCCGGGTTGCGACGGCAATCCCAGCGGAACCCACGAGTGACCCGCCGGGTGGCAGGCGGCGCCTCGAGGCACCGTGAGGTAAAATCAGGCTGATGCCCGATCTGCCTCCGCGGCGGCGTCCTCCGGTACGGCCGTCCTGGTCTCAGCCCATCGCCGAGCGTTTGACGCCGGCGATCAAGGCGTTCGTCATCGCCGACGCCATCGTCTACGCCCTCTACGTCTTCGTGGCGCAGGCGCGGCCGGCGATGATGGCGCACCTGGCCCTGGGTCCGGGGCTGTTTTCGGGCGAGCTCTGGCAGCCGGTCACGTCGCTGTTCGTGCATTTCGATCTGCTGGGGTTCGTCTTCAACATCATCGGGCTCTGGTTCGTGGGCGCGTTCATCGAGAGGACGCAGGGGACACGCAGGTTCGTGACGCTGTTTCTGGCCGCCGGTGTCCTGGCGAATCTCACGCTGGCCGGGGTCACGCATCTCCGCCCGTACCGCGCGGGCACCGTCTTCGACGGCTGCTCATTCGCGGTGCTCGCTCTGTTCGTCGCCTTTGGTCGGATCTACGGACGTGCCCCCGCCCAGATCCTGGGTGGCCTCACCCTGCAGGCGCGGCACCTGGCGCTGATCTTCGTCGGGTGGGGCGTCCTGGCCAGCCTGCTGCGCGCGGACTGGGCCCAGCTGGCGGCGACGCTGGTGACCTCGGTGGTCGGGTACCTGGGCGCGGCGCCCGGTGGCCTGTCCGAGGCCTGGGGCGCGCTCAAGGTCCGACGGCTCCGCCGTCGCTACCGCGTCATCGACGGCGGCGCCGCTCGCCCGTCGAAGAAGTACTGGAACTGACGAAGACCGCCCGTCGCGTTTCACCGCCTTTGCATTCCGCGACGGGTGACGCTAACTTGCCTGTTCTTCACAAAAAGCTGGGGGAGCTGACCGAAAGGCTGAGAGGCGCCGTCTACCCGTTTCGGGTGGGCAGGCGCGACCCCTGAACCTGCTCCGGGTAATGCCGGCGAAGGAAAGCGAGATCAGATGAAAAACGGAAGTGAGACGAATGGGGGCAACGAACGCCGTTCGTTGCCGACGGTCGAGGATCCAGTCGAGGGGCTCGCGGCGCTGTCGGAGTTGCCGGGTTCCGAACGGGTGTTCCTTTCGGACGGCGACGTCCGGGTGCCGGTGCGCCGGATCAGCGTCGGTGCCGGCGAGCCGCCGATCGACGTCTACGACCCGGCCGGGCAACGTTCGGTCGATCCGCACCACGGGTTACCGAAGCTGCGCCAGCTCTGGATCGACGAGCGGGTCGCGCGGGGCGACACCAACTTCAGCCAGATGCACTACGCCCGCCTCGGCGAGATCACCGAGGAGATGCGCTTCGTCGCCCTGCGCGAAGGGGTGAGCCCCGATTTCGTTCGCGACGAGATCGCGCGCGGGCGGGCGATCATCCCGGCGAACCGCAAGCACCCCGAGGCCGAGCCGATGATCATCGGGCGGAATTTCCTGGTGAAGATCAACGCCAACATCGGCAACTCCGCGGTCTCCTCCTCGATCGGCGAGGAGGTCGACAAGCTGCGCTGGTCTGTGCGCTGGGGCGCCGACACGGTGATGGACCTGTCGACCGGAAAGGATATCCACGAGACCCGCGAGTGGATCATCCGCAATTCGCCGGTCCCGATCGGCACCGTGCCGATCTACCAGGCGCTCGAAAAGGTCAAGGGCAAGGCGGAAGATCTGAATATCGACATCTTCCTGGAGACGCTGGCCGAGCAGGCGGAGCAGGGGGTCGACTACTTCACGATCCACGCGGGCGTGCTGCTGCGCTACGTGCCGCTCACCGCCAAGCG
>Ga0080027_10000505_pt1 | contig 16600 bp, 16 predicted proteins | sample OrgsoiDNA2013046_FD_70962 | JGI IMG/M metagenome (GOLD analysis project Ga0080027, IMG submission 70962) | Permafrost soil microbial communities from the Arctic, to analyse light accelerated degradation of dissolved organic matter (DOM) -... | ecosystem: Environmental > Terrestrial > Soil >... | reverse complement strand
GTTCACGGCGACCGTGACACCGAACACAGCAGCTGGTTCAGTGCAATTCAAAGACGGCACGAACAACCTCGGCAGTGCCGTGACGGTTGCCAGCGGCACGGCGACGCTCACGACAACGATGCTTTCGCAAGCGACGCATTCGATCAGTGCCGTGTTTACTCCGACAACATTGACGGCTTTCAACACCTCCACGAGCGCGTCGATCAGCTACCAAGTGAACGCATCCTCAACGGCCCTGACGACGACGACCGCACTCGCTGTTAGTCCGGCGACCACCGCCGCGACCGGCACGACCGTGCAGCTCACGGCGACGGTCACCTGCACCGCAACCTGCACCCCGGCCGGTACCGTAAACTTCTGGGACGGCGGGAGTGTGCAGATCGGCGCGACGCAAACCGTCGTTAGTGGATCCGCGACCGTCTCGACGACGACACTTGCGATCGGATCGAGCCACAGCTTTGTCGCGATCTTCACTCCGACTGACCTCACGGCTTTCGCTGCCTCGCAGAGTGCAGCAGTGCCGTACTCGATCACGTCGACCGACAGCGGGTCGGCAACCGTCATTGACTCGGCCGGCACCGCGCTCGGCGCCGATCCGACGCTTGCGCCGGGGCAAGTCGTTACGGTGCAAGCTGGCGGATTCACCGCAGGTGAGAAGGTGTCAGCAACAGTGCACTCGGTTCCCGAGACGCTGATTCCGGCAACGGCGACGTCGGCCGGAGCCGTGGCGTATCCCTTCACTGTGCCGACGGACTTGGCTGCTGGAGCGCACTCGCTCGTCCTCGTGGGCGCAACGTCATCGCACACAGTGACGATCAACTTTTCCATCGCTGCGCCCAGCGTTCTCGGCGAGCCGCCGGCGACCGCCAGCAGCGGCTCGCTTCCGTTCACCGGAACCGATGTTCGGTTCCTTTGCACGATCGCAGCGCTATGCATCTGCGCCGGAATGGTGATCCGATTCGGCGGGCGTGAACCTCAGTTCTCCGGAGGCGCGCACGCAAGGCGCGGTCCGGGTGCGCATGCTCGCGTCGGGGCGAAGCACTCACGACACTGAATGAAGCGCCGGCGGCCTTAGCCGACGGTGACCGTCAGGGTCGACGAGTAGATCCCCGGCGGTGTCGATGTTGGCGCCGTCAGCGTGAGCGTGCCGCAGATGCCGATCGAGCCCCGACCGCCGTGGGGCGTCAAAGCGAACATGTGTGGCCCGTTCTTCAAGCCTCGTGAACCCGTGTCCTGGGGGCCGAGGGCGACCGCCGGAGCAAGTTCGACAGTCTGCAATTCGGGTTCATGAATCGTGTTGCCCACTGTCGCGGCGTCAAGCGGTCGGAGCGTGAGGTCGGTCAATCCGAGGTTCTCTCCGTTGATCCGCTGCGCAGCAAGATTGGTGAAGTCGCTCGCGCTTATGTACGCCGACCAGTTGGGGTTGCTGCCTCGGGCGTCCGTCACGTAGATCGCGTTCTTCTGGCTGCCGACGCAACCGAACGACGTCGATGCCGACAACGCAGTTCCGGAAGCGTCCAAGACCAGCGGGCCCAAATTGAGTGGATGTCCGGGGCTGTACGGCGTGGTGATCGTCAACCCACCGACGTCCGTCGTGCTGTTTTGGCCGCTGCCTAACGAGGAGGGCACCGACAGCACGACGTCGACGGTCGGTGTTGACGATGGCGCGAACGCGGTCGGGTCCGCGGGCTGGTAGGTGGCCGAGATCAGATGGTCGCCACCAGCGAGATCGACGATGGTGACCGTGGCAGAACCGTTCACGAGCAGTGGGGTCGCGAGCGATCGCGCCGTGGTGGTATCCGTGAGCTCGACATGCCCCGCGGGGACGTCGTGGCCGACCGCGGCCTGCACTGTCGCGGTCAGCGTCACCGGGCTCGGCGCCGAAGCCTTGGCCGGGTTCGCACTGAGGGCGATCGTGGTACGCGGCACCAACGAGCCGACCGTCGGTGCGGCGCTCGCCGGCGCAGACGCCAGCGCGTTCGGCGAGTTGCCCGGCTGCCCCCACTGGATCAGTGTCGGATGGAACGGGGCCGGTGCGATCTGCGCCGAACTCGAGCCGTCAGTGTTCATTACGTAGATACCGCCCTGGTTATTGCCCAGGTCGGTGTAGTACGCAAGCTTCGTGCCGTCGGGTGACCATGCGGGCATCGCACAGCACGGGTTTCCGCTGAATACCTGGCGCCGGTGAGATCCGTCGGTACCGATGACGTCGAGACTCTGGGTGCTGCCGTATCGAATGAACGCGAGCTGGGTGCCATCAGGCGATAGTGCCGGGCCGAGATCGCGCACCAGCGTGGTGCCCTCGTAGCAGTCGTGCGTCAACGCTGTGACGGTGTCGGTTGCGAGCTGCAAGAGTGCGACCGAACTCACCTCGCTGTCCGGGGTGGTGGTGTCGCATCCGGCTGTTCCAGTGAAGGTGCCGACGAGGGTCGTGCCGTCTGCCGACCAGTCCGTCGGGTCGAACTGTCCGCCCAATACCGAACTGGCAACAGCACTGGCGTCGGTGCCGTCAAGCGACTGAATGAACACGGCCGGGCCCTTGCCTGGGAGCTGTCCGAGAAAAGCGAGCGCGGAGCCGTCGGCATTCCATACCGGTCGGCCAGCACTGGCGCCCGCCCACACGGTGACCGCGCTTGTCCCGTCAAGGTTCGCAACTCTCAGTTCGGTCAATGGTCCGGTTGTAGGCGCGTCCCACGCGACCTTGGTGCGGTCGGGCGAGAGCGTAACTGTTCCGCTGACCACACCCGCCAGTGCCGTGTATTCGGTCGCTGACGTTCCGTCAGGGAGCACGGACTCGACGGGCGCGTCGCCGAAGTAGACGGCACCCGGGTCGCCGACGGGACTCGGTTGCGCGTGGGCGGGCGCCAATCGGGCGCTCAGTGCCGCCGCTACGAGCGCGGTGATCGAAAGCGCTCTACCCAGGGGTCGCCGCCGGACGGCCCCGTGCGTCGTCACGTCATCCTTCCGAATTCAGGTTCACGCGCGATCGATCCACGATCACAGATTCATTGTCGACGGCATCGGTCGTCTGGTCGGCCGGACGACGAAGAATTCATCCACCGCTCACCGCACGGCTACGTTCGCACCGAACGTGATTGGGCCCTTTGGCTGCTCAGATTCGCGTCCAGCCAGCCGATTGGACGGCTGACGACAACGGTTCCCGGCGCTGCTCCATCGCCGTGATCGAGGAGCGACACGATGCGGGGTTTCCGATACCAGGCAACCGGTGTCGCCGTGCTTGTGGCGACAATGGGAATGACCTCGGCCACGGCACTCGCGTCGTCGACGTTGACGCGACCGGGTACAGCCGAGAGCGCGGCGGCCTCGGCGCGGACATCGCAACAACACGGGAACGTCGAGCTTCTCGTTCCGCCGGCTGTCATTTCGTCATCCGATGGTCTTGGCACATTGATCACCGGTGCGACCTACCACCTTGTCGTGCCCGTGTGGTTGGCCGCAGGGCAGCCGCAAACCAATGCCAGGATCGACCTCGTCGGTGCCCAGGTGACCCGCTGCGGCCGCACGCGATTGATGGCCGGCGCGATCACAAGACTCCAGTGCCGCGTCGTTCCGATCGCTTCTGGGCAACCGAAGGTCTTGTCGTGACCGTCGTCGTTGACGTCCACGAGGCCCCGTCAGTCGTCGCGACGTTCACGCACCGAGTGCAGGCCTACACGACCAGCTGACTTAGGGTTCGAACTTGTAGCCAAGCCCGCGCACGGTGACCAGGTGCTTGGGTCGCGCCGGGTGTTCTTCGACGCGGCTGCGCAGGCGTTTCACATGGACGTCGAGTGTTTTGGTATCTCCGACATAGTCGCTGCCCCACAGCCTGTCGATCAGCTGATTGCGGGTGAGCACCCGGCCGGCATTGCGCAACAGCAACTCAAGCAGTTCAAACTCGCGCAAGGGCAATGTCACGGTCTCGCCGCGGACGCTGACGATGTGCCGTTCGGTGTCGAGCCGAACCGGCCCGGCCTCGACGATGCCGGATACGACCACTTCGGTGCTGTCACTGCGCCGGCGCAGGACGGCCCGAATGCGGGCGACCAGTTCGCGGGCGGAGAAGGGCTTTGTCACGTAGTCGTCGGCACCCAGCTCGAGGCCGACGACCTTGTCGACCTCACTGTCACGCGCGGTCAGCATGATGACCGGAACGTCGCTGCGCTCGCGAAGGCGGCGGCACACCTCCGTGCCTGGTAACCCCGGCAACATCAGATCAAGGAGTACGAGGTCGGCTCCGTGTCGTTCGAACTCTTCGAGTCCAGCTGGTCCGGTGGTGGCGACTCGCACGTCGAATCCTTCGCGAGTGAGCATGTACGCGAGCGTCTCGGAGAACGACTCCTCGTCTTCGATGACGAGCAAATGCGTCACGGCTCCTGGCCTTTCGGGTGTGAGGGCTGACCGCCGGTCGAGGTGACCGGCGGTGCAGGTAAATGCAGCGTAAACGTTGAACCGACGCCTGGTGAGCTCCATAGCCCTACCCGGCCCCCGTGGTTGTTGGCGACGTGCTTCACGATCGCGAGACCAAGACCGGTACCACCCGTCGCGCGTGACCTCGCCGTATCCACCCGGTAGAACCGTTCGAAAACCCTTTCCTGGTCCGATGTTTCGATCCCGACGCCCTCGTCGGTGACGGCAATCACCACCCCGGCAACGCCATCTTCGGTGTCGCTGGTAGCGCCGATGCCCACTCGCGACCCCGGGCCCGAGTAGGCAATGGCGTTCTCGATCAGGTTCGTGAGTGCGGTCGCGAGCTGCCGACGATCGCCCCACGCCGAGAGTCCTGCCGTCGAACCGATATCTAAGGAGATGCCGGCTGCATCGGCTCGCACCTGCAATGGATCGGCGGCATCCGCCACGATGTCGCTCACTCGCACCGCCTCCATGGCGGGCAGCGGCTCGCCGCCTTGCAGACGCGACAAGTCGAGCAGTTCCTGAACGAGCCGCGACATCCGGCCAGCTTCGCGTGTCATCCGGTCGGTGAATTGCTTCATCGCGACTGGATCGTCGGTCGCGTCGCGTAAGGCTTCAGCGAGCAACAGGATGGCACCGACCGGCGTCTTGAGTTCATGGGAGACGTTCGCGATAAAGTCGCGGCGAACCGCCTCCAGTCGCCTCGACTCCTCGAGGTCACTCAGCAAGAGAACGACCTGCTTTGTCCCTGGGACTGGAGCAGCAACCACCCGCACGGCACGAGAAGAGGCGCCCCACGGCAGGTCGACGTCTTGGGTGATGCGGTTGCCGGTGCGGCGTGCGTCGCGGGCGATGCGCGACAGCATGCGCGACGTGAGCTCACGGCCGTACACGACGCGCAGGGCGCGCGCAGCCTCGTTCGCGAGCAGCACGTCGTCCTCGTCGAGGAGGATGGCCGCGGTTTCCAATGCGGCAGCCACCGTGGCAAGCACGGCCGCCGTCTCAGACGGCGGTTCAGGCTCCGCAGGAGTGAACCGCACAAGCCGCATGGTAGGGAAGTCTGCGCGGGCGGCCAAACCCGGGCGCTCCGTTGGCCCACTGTTCACCTGTCGTTTGGGCCGTAGCTTCCTGACTGCCCGCCGGTGTCCACTCGCGTGAAAGACTCTGCGGTGAGGCATGCGAAGATGCGGCCCACCCAGCCGAACCGAAGGGAGTAGGAGTGCGCGACGCCTATCACGACGAGCTTGACGCGATCACCGAGCAGCTGGTCGAGATGGCCGGACTTGTTGGCGAGGCAATTACGCTTGCCACGGAGGCGCTGCTGTCCTCGAACCTTCCTGTCGCCGAGAGTGTCATCGACGGTGACCTAGCCGTTGACCTCCTGCGCGAGAACGTCGACCGGCGCACGGTCGACCTGATCGCCCGGCAGCAGCCGGTGGCCGGTGACTTGCGTGCTCTGACCACGGGGCTGCGCATTACCTCCGACCTGGAACGGTCTGGCGATCTGGCCGTACATGTGGCGAAATTGGCTCGCCGGAAGTTTCCGGCCTGCGCCGTCCCTGACGAGCTGCAAGCGACGATCCGCAAGATGGGCGAGGTTGCGGCGACAATTGTCAGCAAAGCGGGCGAGGTGGTCGCGTCACGCGATGCGACGCGCGCGATCGAGCTTGAGGCTGACGACGACGTGATGGATGACCTGCACCGCACGTTGCTTCGCACCATGCTTGCGCCCGAGTGGCCGTACGGCGTCGACACTGCGATCGATCTGGCGTTGGCGGGCCGCTACTACGAACGCTTTGCCGATCATGCCGTGGTGGTCGCGCGCCAGGTCTTCTTCCTGGTGACGGGCGAGCCCAGCTTGCGTACTTGAGACCTGCTGCTCAGTCGCTGTTCACCGCTCGTTCATGTGGACGCCGTAACCGGTCCACCTCGTCGACCTAACTTCAAAGGCGAGCGGCCAACGGGTGCCGGTCGACCGACCCTTGAGGAGTTATTTCGTGAGGACATCGCGCATCGTCGTGACACTGCTCACCGCGAGTGGGCTGCTGGCCGCCGCCGCGTGTGGCACCAACAAGAACAGCTCGGCATCGTCTGCGACTCCGTCCGCACCGGCGACCACGTCTGCCGCGGCACCGTCGTCCGCGGCACCGTCGTCCGCGGCACCGTCGTCCGCTCCTGCGGCTGCTTGCGCGACCGGTTCGCTGAGTGCGCAAGGCTCCACGTTCCAGGCCAACATGGAAACCCAGTGGGCCAAGGACTTCGGCGCGCTGTGTACGGGCGCTCAGATCAACTACCAAGGCACCGGCTCAGGTGCCGGAATCACCGCGATCGAGAGCGGCACTGCTGACTTCGCCGGCTCGGATGTGACCATGGCGGCGGCGGACCAGACGAAGGCGAACACGGCCTGCGGCGGCACCGCGCTCACGGTCCCGGTGACCTCCGGTGGTATCGCGGTCACCTACAACTTGAGCGGCGTCACGTCGCTGAAACTCTCGGCAGCAACCGTCGCGGGCATTTTCGACGGGAAGATCACTAAATGGAACGACCCCGCGATCGCCGCTGACAACTCGGGCGCCACGTTGCCGGCGACAACGATCAGTGTCTTCTACCGCAACGACAGCTCAGGCAGCACCTCGGTCTTTACCTCGTTCCTCAAGGCCGACGCCCCGAGTGACTGGACTCTCGGTGCCAGCAAGACGATCACCTTCTTCGGTGGCGCCCAGGGCGCCAAGGGTTCGGCGGGTGTGGCGGCTGGCGTCAAGCAGACTGCCGGTGGAGTCACCTACGTCGAGACCTCGTTCGCCAAGGCGCAATCGCTGCCCACGGCGTCGATCAAGGGTGTTGGCACCGCGTACGTTGACGCTACGGACGCCACAGTGTCCGCCGCGATCGGCGAGGGATTCTCGGTGACGGGAACGGGAAGCGACTTGGCGGGCAGCATGGCGTACGAGAAGATGATGACCGGCTACCCGATCTCGACTGTCTCGTACGCGATCGTTTGCTCGAAGTACAAGGATGCGGCCAAGGGCGGCCTAGTGAAGGCATACCTCTCCTACGCAGTGGGCAAGGGCCAGGCTGCGGCCGCGGGCCTGGGCTTCGCGCCGCTGCCGACTGACCTCGCCGCGAAGGCCGGAGCCAGCATCTCGGCGATTTCGTGACCCAAGGCACACCCGCGGTCGGCACCCCGCCGATCATGACAGGGACGCCCCGGAGGGCTCGGAAATTCGAGCTCTTCCGGGGCATCACCCTGACCGCCGCGTGGCTGGTTCTGCTGCTTCTCGGCGCGATCGCCGTGTTCCTTGTGGTGAAAGCGATTCCGTCGCTGGGCAAGGACCAGAAGAACTTCTTCTTTACGAAGGTCTGGAATCCCGACGCCGATCCGCCGCTGTTCGGTATCGCCGTCCTCGCATTCGGCACGATCTTGTCGAGCGCGATCGCTCTCGTGCTCGCCGTCCCGGTCGCCCTGGGGGTGGCGATTTTCGTCGTCGAGTACGCACCGCGCCGACTGGCGACCTGGCTTGGCTATCTGATCGACATGCTCGCGACCGTTCCGTCTGTTGTGTACGGGCTGTGGGGCCTGATCTACCTGGTGCCGCACATCAGGGGCTTTCAGCATTTCCTCGCGACGAAGTTCGGCTGGATCCCGATCTTCTCTGACCCCAACAACCGCACATCGGTCGCCAGCAGGTCGATCTTCGTCGCGTCCGTGGTGCTTGCCATCATGGTGTTGCCGGTGATCGCCGCGATATCGCGCGAGGTGCTCCGCCAGGTCGACCCGAATCTCAAAGAAGCCGCGCTCGCCCTCGGCGCAACGCGGTGGGAGATGGTGCGCACCGCGCTGCTGCCGCCGAGCCGGCCCGGCATCATCGGCGGCATTATGCTCGGCCTCGGACGCGCCCTCGGCGAGACAATCGCCATCGCGTTGATCCTGGGCACCAGTTTCGTCGTGAGTCTGCACATTCTTCAACCTGGCGGCAACACGATCGCGGCGAACATCGCCATCTACTTTGGCGAGGCTGGTGCGACGGGCCGCTCGGCACTCATAGCGAGCGGTCTGGTGCTGTTCGTTCTGACCCTCGGCGTCAACCTCATCGCTCGCACGGTCATCTACCGTGCGGCGGTTCGGCAAGGCAACGCGCGATGACCACGGCGAACGGGGTGATGAGCCCGGCGGCGGCGTCCCCTGTTGTCTGGAAGCTGCGCGGTCGCCGCGCGATCGTGAACCGGATCGCGACTGCGGCCATGTACCTGGCGTTTCTCATCGCGGTGATCCCGCTTGCGCTGGTGATCTGGTACACGATCGGCAAGGGCCTCGCCCGCTTCAGCTACGGGTTCTTGACCCACTCGATGGCTGGCGTGGGATCTGAGGACGTCAACGGAGGGGTGTACCACGCGATCCTCGGAACTGTCGAGCAGTTGTTCCTCGCCTCGATCATTTCGGTGCCGCTCGGCTTGTTGGTTGCGATCTACCTGAACGAGTACGGAAGACGGGGATTCTCGACCATTGTTCGCCTGCTAGTCGACGTCATGACCGGCATCCCCTCGATTGTGGCGGGGTTGTTCGTGCTCGCCTTCTGGGTCATTGGGCTGCACAAGGGTTACTCCGGATTCGCCGGTGCGATGGCGCTGGCGATCCTGATGCTGCCCGTCGTGACTCGCGCGTCGGAAGAGATGCTGAAACTGGTGCCCGACACATTGCGGGAGGCCGCCTACGCGCTGGGCATCCCGAAGTGGCGGGTTATCCTGTCGATCATTCTGCCGACTGCGCGTACGGGCATCACCACGGGCGTCATGCTCGCCGTGGCGCGGGTAACTGGCGAAACTGCACCCCTGCTGCTCACTGCCTTTGGCACAATCTTCATCAACAGCAGTCCATTTCACGGACCTCAGGAAGCGTTGCCCTTGTACGTCTTCAGCTCGGCAGCCGCGGGCACGCCCGCCGATGTCAACCGTGCGTGGGCCGGTGCGTTGACCCTGATCCTGATCGTCGTCCTGCTCTACATCGTGGCACGGCTGCTCACGCGGCGCGACGCCCTCAACCGGAGGTGAACACCCACATGGCCAAGCGCATCGAAGCGCTCGGTCTTTCGTGCTACTACGGCGCTCACAAGGCTGTCGAAGACGTCACGATGACCATCGAACCCAAGACGGTCACCGCGCTGATCGGGCCGTCCGGCTGTGGCAAGTCCACGTTCCTCCGCAGCCTGAACCGGCTGCACGAGGTCATCCCTGGCGCCCGAATCACCGGCCAGGTGCTCCTCGACGATCAGGACATCTACGCTCCCGGCGTTGACCCGGTTGCCTTGCGCCGCACGGTCGGCATGGTGTTCCAGCGACCCAACCCTTTTCCGACGATGTCGATCTTTGACAACGTCGCCGCCGGGTTGAAGCTCGGCGGCAGCAAGGGCAAGGACCTGGAAGCCGTCGTCGAGCGCGCCCTCAGGGGCGCGCACCTGTGGGAAGAAGTTAAAGATCGCCTCAAAAAGCCGGCGCTCGCGTTGTCGGGCGGCCAGCAGCAGCGGGTATGCATCGCACGGGCCATCGCGGTCGAGCCTGAGGTGCTGCTGATGGACGAACCGTGCTCGGCGCTCGACCCGATCTCGACGCTGGCGATCGAAGACCTCATCGCTGAGCTCAAGGACCGCTACACGATCGTCATCGTGACGCACAACATGCAGCAGGCGAGCCGGGTCAGCGAACAGACCGGCTTCTTCACCTTGGCCGGTGCGGGCAAGCCAGGTGTGCTGGTCGAATACGACGCCACCAGCCGGATCTTCTCGGTGCCGAGCGACAAGCGCACCGAGGACTACATCACCGGCCGGGTCGGCTAATCATGCAGGTTCTTGCGCGGGTTTCGGGCTAGCGCGCGTACTCGGCGATCACGGCATCGGAGAACGCCGGCCAGGCCGCCTTCGCCCATGGTCCGAACGTGACGCTCGTCAACGCCACGCATGCCAACCCGTGCGGCGGATCGACCCACACGAAGCTGCCGGTCTGGCCGAAATGGCCGAACGTCGAGCCTGAGTTGGTGTGCCCTGTCCAGTGCGGGGATTTGCCGTCGCGGATCTCGAAGCCCAAGCCCCAGTCGTTGGTCTCGAAGCGGCCGAGACCGGGGAGCACACCGGCCAGCCCGGGGAAGGCGACCGTAGTCGCCGAAGCCATCAGTGCCGGCGACACCAGCGTGGGTGCCAGCAGTTCGCGGCCTAGCCGGAGCAGGTCGGTCAAGGGACCGACGCCGCCAGCTGACGGCGTCCCTTCGATGACGGAGCCACTCATCGCGAGCGGCGCAAAAACGGCGTGCACGGCGTAGTCGGCGAACGTCATCGAGCTTCGTTCGGCGACGATATTGCCCAGCAGGTCGAAGCCGGTGTTCGAGTACACGCGTCGTCGTCCTGGCTGGCTCAGTGTGACCGCGCCGGCGTCGAACCCGAGGCCCGACGTATGCGCGAGCAGATGCCGCACGGTCGAGCCCGGGGGCCCGGCCGGTTCGTCGAGGGTCAACACGCCGGAATCGCACAGCCGCAACACACACAGCGCGGTGATGAGCTTGGTGACCGAGGCCCATTCATGGCGGTGGTCGACATCGCCGGTCGTCGCGATCGTGGCACGGGCATCGGTGACACCGGCTGACGCCAGCGGTGCCGGCCAGCCGGCGACCAACTCAAGCGCGGAGACCGACATGGCAGCAGCGTAAACAGCCCGACCGGGCGGCAGCCAATAGCTAGGCGACGGCCACTTGGTCGCGCCCCAGATCTTTCGCTTGATGCAGTGCAGTATCGGCGGCGCTCATCACGGCGTCGTAGCTCATGGCGGGTCCATGATCGGCCACCCCGACGCTGATCGTCGCATCCAGTCCGTGGGCGAGTCGCCACCATGGGTACGTCGCCACTGCGGCTCTGATCCGTTCGCCCACGACGACCGCCGCTGGGAGTTCGGTGGCACGCAGAACCACCACGAACTCGTCGCCCCCGTAGCGCACCAACACGTCGCCCTCGCGGGTTTCGCGGCGTAAGAGATCGGCCACTGTCTTCAAAACCTGGTCACCGATTGCATGGGAGAACACATCGTTGACCTGCTTGAAGTTGTCGAGGTCGAGGAACAGCACCGAGACTGGGCCCAGAGCGTCTTCCGTCAGTTCGGCGAGTGCCCAGTCGAGCCGTCGCCGGTTGCCCAGTTGGGTCAGTGCATCCTCCGTGACCGCTTGACCGAAACGCTCGTTCTCTTCGGCGAGTTCGAGCATCTGCATGCGGACCATGACCGCCTCGAGGCGACGTTCACGTTCTTCCCACAGCGAGTTCGCCAGCACGACACTCGCGTACTTGGCGATTCCGATGCCGGGGTGATCGCCGTGCTCCAGTCGCTCGACCTCGACGGCCTCGAGCACGACGGCGACCTGCCAGATGTGGGAGAACGTCGCGTCGACCCGGCCCGCTGTGAGGTGTAGGTGTGCGCGGCCCTCGTCGGCACGATCAAGCGCCGCGCAGGCACGGGCCAGTCCGAGCCTCAGGATGAGGGCGTCCTCGTGGTCCATCGGCGCCTCGTCGCGACCGAGGGCCTCCAACAGGGCAACCCGGCCGAGCTCGGGCTCACCGAGCGACGTCCAGGCAAAGCCTTCATAGAGGCGTCCGATCCGTCGCCAATGGCCGGTCGGCTCGCCGGCTTGGGCCCGGACGGCGGCGCGCAGCGCCTCCCGGTAGCGCGCGGCGGCATCGGCTGGCCGTCCGATCATCTCCAGACCAGCCGCGAGGCGGAGTTCGTTGCGCGCGACGGAGCCGTCGACCATCCGCGAGAGGAACGCGATGTTGACCTTGCCGGCCAAGTCCGCTGCGCGCCGCAACTGGCTGGCGGCCATCTCGAACAGTTCCGCCGCACTCGCCGCGTTCGCGACGGTAAGGAACGCGGCCGCACTGGCTCGGTTGCATTCACGCAAACGCGACAACCCGACGAGCGCTTCGGTCAGCTCGTCGAGCGCGGTGTTGAAGTCGCCCCGCGCGAAGCGCGCCGAGATGGTTTGGCCCAAGATCTGCAGCCTGGACGCCGATTGGCCGGCCTCCTTGTAATGCCGCATGAGGCCTTCGGCGACGGCGAGAGATTCCTGCATCCGCCCGGCCGCGGCCAGTGCGCTGACCATCACATCGCGGCACCGCCAGGCTGTCGCGTCGTCACCAAACGCCCGGGCGAGTGCTTCGTTGCTCGCGATATGGCGCAGGCACGCGTCGTCCGCGCCCTTGGCGAATGCATGGAAACAGTCGAGCGCGAGCCAGTTGGCGGGCCCGACGTCGGCCACCAGAACGAGATCGGTGCCAGCGATCCGGCTGCCCGGACGCTGGCTCTCGCCGTCCACCATCGCCCCTTTCGCTCCGATCCGAGCATCGTTCGACCGGTGTGTCCCCGGCGATTCCCTTGACCATCGGCACCGCCGGCGCGGAACTGGATCGGCCGCCTACCGCCGGGGCGAATGACATCGGTGTTGTTTGGGTCCTACGATGGGCCCACACCACCGCCTCAGGGCTGCGGGTCGAAGGGAAGGGCAGGTCGATGGAGGCCGCAAACGCCGCGAACGGCAGGCACGCCACGAAGGCCGCGGGTGCTCACGCCGACGCGCTCTCGGAGCGCGATCTAAAGATCCTCGAGTTCGAGCGCCAATGGTGGAAGTACGCCGGCGCCAAAGAGCAGGCGATGCGGGAGAAGTTCGACATGTCGGCGACCCGCTACTACCAGGCGCTAAACGCGCTGATCGATCGCACGGCGGCGCTTGAGGCCGACCCCATGCTGGTCAAGCGGCTGCGCCGGCTGCGCGCGGCCCGCCAGCGGGCCAGATCGGCTCGCCGACTGGGCATTGAGGCCTGATCGCGATATCGATCTTCTATGACTGACATCACTCCCGACCCACGGGCGACCGGAAGCCATCGGCGCACCGACCGGCGGCGTCTTCGGTTGCTCCTCGTCTCATTACTCGTCGTGGTTATCGCCGCAGGCGCGGTGATCGCGACGCTGCACTGGCGGGGTGAAGACAAGCATCACCCCACCCTCGCCGCAGCCAAGACCACCCACCCGACGCCGCCATCGAGCACGTCTGCGTCAACCCCGGCGGTGGCCTCGACGCCAGCCGCCGCGTCGTCCTCACCGCCGCTCCCATCAGCGACAGCCGGTACGCCGGCCGGGCCATCGTCTGCTGGGCCGTCACCCACCACCGCCGGGCCGGCCGCCCACCTGCCCGTTGACGTGCTGAACAACACCCACACCAGCGGCTTGGCGGCCCGCGCGGCGCAGAAGCTGACCGCAGGCGGCTGGACCGTCGCCGAGACCGGCAACTACCCGCACACCGTGTCGGCGACTACGGTCTACTACCCGGCGGGCGCGCTCGCCTCGGCTCAACTGCTGGCCAAGCAATTCCCTGCGATCGGCCGCGTAGTGGCGGCACCTGTCGGCGTCTCGACGACCCACCTGACGCTGGTGCTCGGCAAGGATTGGGTCTCCTAGGGGCCTGGTCAGGCCGATAGGGTCCGCCTGTGGTGATGCCCGACCCTGGTTCAGTGCGGCTGCCTGTGCCGACGACGGCGGCCGGTGTTGAGGGGTTGCAGGCGATCCTTGCCAATCCGGTTCGTGCGCTCGTCGCCCTCGACTTCGACGGCACGCTGGCGCCGATCGTGGCCGAGCCCGCGCTGGCCCGGGCTCATCCCGATGCGTCGAGTATGTTGCGCCGACTCGCTGCCTCGATCGGGACCGTCGCGGTCGTGACTGGCCGGCCATCCGAGGTGGCCGCCTCGCTCCTCGGATTCACCGCCGAGGCGCCGCCCGCGAATGTGTTCGTCGTTGGCCATTACGGCCTTGAGACATGGACGCCGTCAGCTGGCGTCGTCCGCGTCGCTGGTGTCGACCTCAGCCACATCGATGGTGTGCGGTCGGCGTTGCCTGACCTGCTGCGCGATCTCGCTGCACCGCCGGGAACCGTGATCGAAGACAAGGGCGCGGCGGTCGCCGTGCACGTGCGAGGCACCGATGAACCGCGGGAGGCGTTGGAGCTGTTGCGGGCGCCGCTCGCGCGCCTCGCCGCCGAGCACGGACTGCAGCTCGAGCCGGGTCGGCTGGTGCTCGAACTACGCCCGCGGGGCACCGACAAAGGCACCGCACTTGCGTCGCTCGTGCATGCTCGGGCGGCGCAATCGGTGTGTTATGTCGGCGACGACCTCGGCGACCTGGCCGCCTTCGACGCACTCGTCGATCTGCGTTCGGCAGGCGTGGCTGCGCTCGGTGTCTTCAGTGGCGCGGTCAATCTGCCGGAGGTCGCGGAGGTCGCTGCCCGCACCGATCTGGTCCTTGCCGGACCACCCGAGGTGGTCGGCTTTCTGGAGGCGCTTTGCCGCGGCGTCCGGCTCGGAAAAAGGGCATAAAAAAAACCGCGGCCGGGAGCATGCCTGCCCGATATGCTCCCGCCCGCGGTTCCCCTCCAGTGACTACGACGATAGTCAGTTGGGCGCTCCGTCAGCCTCAGCGAAACGGTCGGACTTGGTCAGCCGTTCGGCCCATCCGAACTCGCGCTACCCTTGGGGGCAGCGCCCTGAAACAACGTGGCGGCAGTACCGCATAACAACTGAATGCAGCTCATCAAGAGGGGCAGAGGGACCGGCCCGTAGAAGCCCCGGCAACCATTTCGACGCAGTGCCCGCGCAGCCCACGTTGGTCGCGCGGTCGTGCGAGACAGGTGCCAACTCCGGCCCGTGGATGGTCCGCGGGAAAGATGAGGAGAGGCTTCACCGTGTCCGCTTCACCCCTCACCGCCCACGCGGTTCTCGGATCCGCAACCTCGCTGTCGTGCCGCGAGTGTGGCGAGCAGTACCCGATCAGCCCGCGCTACGCCTGCGAGATGTGCTTCGGGCCGCTCGAAGTGGCCTACGACTACGCCGGCGTGAGCCGTGAGTCGATCGAAGCCGGCCCGCACAACATCTGGCGCTACAAGCAATTGCTGCCCGTGCCGTCGAACGTCGCGTCGATCCCTAACCTCGAACCCGGCATGACGAAGCTGGTGCGCGCCGACAATCTGGCCCGCGAACTCGGCATGCGCCGACTGTGGGTCAAGGACGACAGCGGCAATCCGACGCATTCGTTCAAGGACCGCGTGGTGGCGGTCGCGTTGGCGGCGGCCCGCGAGTTCGGGTTCTCCGTGCTGGCCTGCCCGTCGACGGGCAACTTGGCGAATGCGGTGGCAGCGGCGGCGGCCCGGGCCGGTATCAAATCGGTGGTGTTCATTCCGGCCGATCTCGAGCAGCAGAAGATCGTGACGACGGCCGTCTACGGCGGCACGTTGGTCGCGGTGCAGGGCAACTACGACGACGTGAACCGGCTGGCGTCGGAGATCGCCGGCGACGAAGAAGACTGGGCGTTCGTCAACGTGAACGTGCGGCCCTACTACGCCGAGGGCTCGAAGACGCTCGGGTACGAGATCGCTGAGCAGCTCGGCTGGCGGTTGCCTGCCCAGGTCGTGATTCCGATCGCCTCGGGTTCGCAGCTGACCAAGGTCGACAAGGCGTTCACCGAGTTCGGCAAGCTCGGCATTGTCGACGCGACGCCCTATCGGGTGTTTGGTGCGCAGGCGTTCGGTTGCTCGCCGGTGTCGGCGGCGTTCAAGGCTGGCTACGACGTCGTACAGCCGGTGCGGCCGTCGACGATCGCCAAGTCGCTCGCGATCGGTAACCCGGCCGACGGGCCCTACGTGCTCGACGTGTGCCGGCGGACGGGCGGTGTGGTCGACGACGTCACCGACGAGGAGATCGTTGACGGCATGCGGCTGCTCGCCCGCACCGAGGGCATTTTCGGCGAGACCGCGGGCGGGGTCACGGTGGGTGTGCTGCGCAAGCTGTTGGCTTTGGGCGCTCTGGACCCCGATGCCGAAACCGTCATCTTCAACACGGGCGACGGGCTGAAGACGCTCGATGCGGTGGCCTCGGTCGTCTCGCCGTCGGTCACCATCCCGCCGTCCGCTGACGCGTTTCGCGCCTTCTTGGACGCCGAGGGCCTCGCCTAACTCCGTCCCGGCGGTTGGGGCGATGAGGGCGGTGAGAGCGGTGGTGGGGACGACGCCGGCGGTGGCGCTGACCCCTGGACGAGCGCGCTGTAGATGTCGGGCTCGAACGGCGAGATATCGACGCCGTCGCCCGGGTCGTTCGGGCCGCAGTATTCCGACACC
>Ga0080027_10000504_pt1 | contig 16606 bp, 13 predicted proteins | sample OrgsoiDNA2013046_FD_70962 | JGI IMG/M metagenome (GOLD analysis project Ga0080027, IMG submission 70962) | Permafrost soil microbial communities from the Arctic, to analyse light accelerated degradation of dissolved organic matter (DOM) -... | ecosystem: Environmental > Terrestrial > Soil >... | reverse complement strand
ACGGAGCCACCCGCTTCCCCAGCCGCCGCGGCTGCCGAACCGGAGCTGATCGAGGAACCGGTACCGGAGCCGAAACCGTTAACCCAGGCAGCGGTCACTTTGGACGCTGTAGCGCCGCTCCCACTGGCATCCGCCATCCGGCATCCGGCATCCGGCATCCAACCCCCGGCATCCGGCATCCCATCCCCCGCGGTTCCCGTCTGGCTCCTTTCCCTCTTCACCCCCGCGCCCGCCGATGCTGTCGACTGGCGCCGTGGCAACTACACCGTGCTCGCCCGCGGCGGCCGCGTCGACAGCCCCGCCGGTTCCGGCGAGCTCAAGAAACAACTCCAGATGGTCGTCGAAGGCTCGGTGCTGTATGCCGAAGGCGATCCCCACGGTGCGGCGCCGGACGTCGCGCCCGAAGGCTTCGCGCACCCGGTCTTCCGCGCCGGATTCGCGCTGGCCATCCCGCTGCCCGAGGTGAGTTGATGGAGGTGAGTTAATGCGCTACCGCCTCACATGCCTGACCCCGCTGCTGGTCGGTGACGGCCGCAAATTGGCCCCCATCGACTATATGGTCTGGAAGGACCAGGTCAACGTGCTCGACCAGTGGCGCATCTTCCGGCTGCTGGCCAAGGGACCGCGCCTGGAAGGCTACCTGACGCAACTCAAGAACGCCGAGAAGCTCGATTTCGCGTCCTGGGGCGGCTTCGCGCAGAATTTCGCCGGCCGCCGCATTCCCTTCGAAAATGCGGCTTACTCGACTTACTGGAACCGCGCCATGGGAGAGAGCCTGCACATCCCCACCTTCGCCGCCGGCGCTTCCGGGCCGTACCTTCCTGCCACCGCTATCAAAGGTGCGTTGCGCACCGGCATGCTCTTCGCCAACTGGCGCGACGGCATGCTGCAAGACGCGCTCGCCCGCGTGAAAGGCGAGCGTTCCCCGCGCCGCCCGGCCGAAGGCGTCGAGGAGCACGCGCTCGGCCCCGCCGGATCGAACAAAATGCGGCTGGTCGGCGCCGGCGATTCCGCGCCCATCGAGACTTCGCAGTTCAAGGTCTACCTGCTGCGCACCTCCACGCTGATGCCGCGCGGCGACAACTTCGCGCTAGGCTGGAAGCGGAGCCCGAGCGGGTCCGTGGATGGCGCGCGCCCCGACGACAGCACTCCCGTCTTCGCCGAAATGGCCAACCCCGGCACTGCCTTCCACGGCGTGTGGGACGAGAAGACATTTTTCCTCCAGCCCGAAGTGCGCCGCCAGGTGCGCTGGCCCGAGTCCTTCAACCGCGCCAGGATGTTCGAGGCCGTCAACGTCTACGCCGCCGGCCTGCTGGCGCTGCAACGCAACTACGCCGCCCTGGCCGGCATGGGTCTCCTGGATAAGAACCTGGACGAACTGGAGCAGCGCCTGGCCGCGGCCCGCGACCGCGGCACGTGCTTCCTGTGCATGGGTTGGGGCGGCGGCCTCTCCACCAAAATCGCCTGGCTCGACACCACCAACGCCGACTACCGCCAGATCCTGGAACAATTCCAGATCTACAACCGCGCCCTGGCGACCAATCTCCCCTTCCCCAAAACCCGCCGCATCGTCTTCCTCGGCAACCGGCCAGCGACGCTGCCGGGGTGGGTGGAGTTGGCGGTCGAGTAGAAGGGACCTCTTGACCACATAAGCTCTGACTTGCCCGCCTTGACCCGCACTCGCACGAACCCTGCGATGCCAGGCCTCCAAGAACGTCCCTGGTGCGAAGGGGATTTCGCGACAGCTATCGGCGTAGATCGCGGGTAACATGGGCGGCGACGGTCAAGTGGTGGTCGGATTTGCACATCGCGACCATTATGGCGGACCACCCTTCGTGATGTTTCGTCCGGCTTTTCGCTATCCTGTGATCCTCTCAGAACGATCCTCGCTGTCAAGGGTTCGTTTCGCCGCGCCAACAACGGCGCGCCCTGACGGCTCAGGGCCGTTCTGAAAAACGCCTCCTCTAGAATCTCCGCGACTGCCTTACCTGTTCCAGCGTAGGTTGTCGGGCTCGAGCGAACGTGCCCGACCTAGTAGCGTCTCGCCGAAAGCTTTGCTTTGTCGGACCTCGTCATTGTCATTGAGGCGATTGGTTTCTCGGACCAGCCACTCCCCGGTCGCGCCAACTAGAGCTGCGTCCGTGGACATCTCCAATTCCGTCTTCAACTGAAGGGAGGCGGGCAATGGCAGCCAGAATCCAAACCAGCGTGACCGGCGCCCGAAGCCGGCCCGCTCGCGAATCCGTTCGGGGCCGCCCGCGAAGGCCGCGCGAACGGCCAGGTGGTACGTATCTGCCAGCCATTCGACCCATTCGGAGTTCGTTGGCTCGATGCGACGCGCTCGCCGAACCAGTTCCAAGGCCGCCTCTGGCTCCGGATTCATCAGTGCGACAGCCGCGTGCGCGATGATCCTCGTGTCCGCAGGGAGACGCTGTACGTGTGCCAACCAAAGTTTCTTGGCCTGCTGGTAGGTGTCGGAATCGTTCAAGCCGGACCAATCCGGCGCTATGGAAAACCCGGGGCCCGTGCGAAACACGTCCGCTTCTGGATGATTGGCGATCAGCCATAGAAGGTGTTTGACCCGGGGCGCTGGCTGCATCCTCTGGTAGTAGTGGCTGAGCAGTCGAATGCGGGCTTCCACATTATCGGGATCGCGCTCCAACTGCGCTTCGAGCCGGTTGGCTTCATCGGGAGTGACTTTCCAGCCCTCTGACAAAATCGTTGCCTGCTCGGCCTCTTTCAAGAAAGGGCGGTGTGAGATCGGATCGGTCCCGCGTATTTGTAGCGCCGTGGCGGCATAAACCAGCGGAAAGAGCACGAGCAGGATTCTAAGGCGTACGCCTCGGCTTGCGACACTTTTCCAAAGAGCGCGCTCATCCAAAATGCGCTCAATCCGACCTCCTGCTTTGCTCGACCGCGCCATCGCGGTCGCAGGCCATTCTAGCCCTGGTTGCACCGAAACGGCGAACTCCAGGACTACTGCCGCGTACCGGTGCGTGTCGTGCATCGAACGGATCGCCGCGGCATCACATGCCTCCTCCGCCACTCGCCGTAGCTGCCGTTCGAGCCACCAGGCTACCGGGTGATACCAGAAGATCGCACGATTTAGAGAGGCCAGGATCGCGGTGCGCCAGTCATTCCTCCGCACGTGTGCCAACTCATGCGCCAGTACCGAGCCGATCTTGAATTCATCCCACTCTCGCCAGTTGGCCGGCAACACGATGACCGGGTCCCGCCAGCCGGCAACGAACGGGACTACTTCCTCAGGCGACTCGAGCAGTTCGGGTAGCGGGTATGCCATAGCATGTACTACCGCTAAGTCACAAAGCAGCGCATTCGGCGGCGCAGCCGTAATCGGCGCACATCTCTTGACCATCCGCCTTGCTTTACCAACCGCCCTTGCGGAGCGCAGCAATTGATACCCCGTTGCGACGCTGTAACCCGCTAAGAGCAGCATGGGCCAGCCCGGAAAGGAACCAACCCGGGGGAGGGGCGCGACGGTTAACGATCCCTCAGGTTCACTGCGAGGACCACTCGGCGCCGCAGACGGCGTCGCCACAGGGAACACCGCGTTAATTGAAGAATGGTTTCGGATTTTCGAAGCCGGGAGGAGCCGCACTACTGGCAGTAAAACCATCAGTAAGGGCAAGGCGATCATCGCCACCAGCACGGCCGCCAGGGCGAGGTGCTGAATCTCGGCGCTCCGCCGCCGAAGCAGTCGCGTCGCCAGCAATCCGATTGCTCCTAATGCCAGCGCCCGCAGTGCCAATTCTCCCAGGTAAATCAAATATTGCATGGCTCAGCTATCCTCTCCGGAACGCGGTTTTTCCAGCCGCTTGGCCAACCGCTGTAACTCCTCCGAATCGATCACCTCGTGCTCCACCATACCGGCTACCAGGTTCGGGGCAGACCCTCCCCAAAACCGGTCGATGATCTGTCGAAGCGCCCGCATCGCCAGATTCTCTGGCTGGGCCAGGACCGTGTAGATGTACGTGCGGACTTGTTCGTGATGCCTGATATAACCTTTCGTTTCCAGACGTCGCAGGATCGTGCGGACGGTCGCTTCTTTCATCGGATGCCGTTTGGAGAGGCCCTCTCGAACCTGTTCCGCCGTGGCGGGCCCATGTCCCCACAGAAACTCAAGGACGAGACCCTCGAGATCGCTGGGATCCTTGACCGGAACACGAGTGTTACGCATTGTAATGCTACAAATGTAACAGCAACTCGCCAGCGTGTCAATCGAAATCGTTTGGGACGTTTCGCCGGAGCGCTGGGTGGGGCGTAGCGCCAGATAATCCGAAGTGACTTCGACTCGCTTGGACGCCCCTGCCAGATTCAGATAAGGGAAAGAACAAAACGGTCGGATCTTGTTTGGACGGCTCACACCCAGTAATCTGTTGTCCCAAACAAAGCCGGCCTTGGAAAGCCTCTATGAAGATTACACTCCGGCGAAATGATTCGTGGCCGTCGCTTGCCATCGGAGAACTCTTCCCTGCGCCCTGTCCAGGATTCCTGGCGATAACAAATCAGGGCTGTATCGGCAGTGCGGCGGCGCGAGGAAATCGGTGGAACGGGGGCAAACGCACGTGACTCGCCGCCGACGATCCGGCGGTTCCGGAACAGGCGTCCCGACTCTCCCCGGTCCGAACACCTTTAGTCGAAAACGTGACGTTCGCGCCGTCCTGCATCACTGCCAGCCCAATGCGCAAGCCCGACCGCCAACCTCACGCAACGGGGGCGCCGCGGACGCCAACCTTGCGCAACTCGATCACTAGGCGCAGGGCGTCATTCACGGCTTTCTCGCTCCGAAAGGCCTTTCGAATATCGGGATCTAACAGCACGAGGTTCGTGCCAGCGTGGTACCGCTTCGCGTACTTCCCACGCACGCCATTTTTGAGCAACCGGGTGAGATCGTACTCGGGGCGTAGCTCGTCACTCAACTTATCTTTGGGCTTCTTCATAGATTCTTTTCTCACTTCGGGTCAACCTTCGAGCGCTGATGATTCGAATCCGTTCCACGCGTTCTGCGTGGGCCACCATGAGAACGCGACCCCGGCTGGAAAGGCCGACGGTAATGTACCGGTGCTCCTCCGCAGAGTGATCGGGGTCGGAAGCAGTGGTTCCGAAAAAATCGCCAAACACAGTAGCTGCCTCATGGAAAGACACCTTGTGCTTGCGGAGGTTCTGGGCCGCTTTGCTCCGATCCCAGTCGAACTCCATCTGCCCAGTGTAGACGGAAACTCGGGAGAAGGGCCCACCGGGCTGCGGACTTGAAGCCATCCGGGAAGCCCCGTAATCCATTCCTGGACCCTCGGTGGCGTGCGTGGCTGAGTCAATTCCCTCAAGACGGCTGGCGGGATCAAGATCCGGTCGTAGAGTGCCGGCAGGATGTCTATCTCATCGATCAGCACCAGGTAACGCAGCGGCGTCGCATCCGCTACGACGATCATCGATTCTGCGAGTCCAGCCCAGCCGCGCGTTCCGCTTCGCGCTTCTGCCAGAGTCGCTCGCCCAACGCACGTTCGCGTTGGAAATCCTGGATCGAATGGTCCAGATAGACCCCGTGCTGCTTCAGGAAACCATCCAGTTCGTAGTGATTCAATCCGAGCAGGTCGGCCGCCTGATCGTCCGACAATCGATCGCTGCCGCAACCCTCGGCCACCAAGGCCTCAAGCGCCGTGCGAGAGAGGTCTTGGCCAGCCGACAGTTGCCGAGCAATCTCGTCGGGCACCTCCACAGTGATCTGCATCTTCACTCCCGTTAACATTATCGCCGACGGTTGGCGGATCGGTACAGGGGCGCCCCATCTGCTCGCCCGCGGCGGCCGCCCGTTGGAGAAGCGAACGGCATAGCCCCGCCGGTTCCGGCGAGCTCAAGAAACAGCTCCAGATGGTTGTCGAAGGCCCGGTGCTGTATGCCGAAGGCGCCCTTCCACGGAGCGGCGCCGGACGTCGCGCCCGAAGGCTTCGCGAATCCGGTCTTCCGCGCCGGATCGCGCTGGCCATCCCGCTGCCGGGCGCATGGTTCAACGGCGAGACGTCAGGCCGAAGGTGGCCGTGAGCGTGCGCCTCGACGCGCTGGTTTTGGATTGGCTGAAAGGTGGCGAAGGCCCGGGACGTCAATCCGGAAGAGCGGTCAGAAGGGCGACCGGAAAACGGCGCAGAATCGCCGCCAGCGGCGCGCGTCCCGTGCCCGGCAACTCCACGTTTTCGCCGGTGAAGAGATTCGACCAGCGGCGCGGCGCCGTTGCCGGAAAACTCAACTCCGTATTGGCCCACGCGCGCCGGCCTATGGGCGGTCCCGCCGACCTCGAAAGTACGGCCGGAAAGCGGGGAGCCACCGCGATGACCCATCCCATTCCCGCATGCCGGCCGCAGGAGATCACGTGGTGCGCACGCTCTCCGTGGGCTTCCAATGGAATGTACTCGCCGTCGCGAAAGACCGCCGCATGGTCGCGCCGCCAAACCAGCGTCTTGTGAATGATGTACTGTTTCAGGCCGCCAGTGCGCCAGTTTTTGAGCAAGTCGGAAATCTTACAGTTCGTCACTTCTTCGAGCAGAGTCTGCCGATTGACAAAGTCCACGGGACGCCGGTTGTCCGGGTCCACTAACGAGAGTTCCCAGAGTTCGGAGCCCTGGTAGATATCGGGTACGCCGGGAGCGACCATGCGAAGGAGCGTCTGCGACAAGGAGTTGAAAGCTCCGTACGAAGCAATGCGCTGCTGGAAACCGGCGAAGTCCGGCAAGAAGCGGTTTTCGGAACCGGCCGTCAGAATGGTTGCCGCAAAATCGGCCACCGCGTCCTCGTACTCTTTATCGGGATTCGACCAACTGGAATGCAACTTGGCTTCCCGCCACGCCTTGACGAGACAGGCCTGCAGCCGCTCCTGGAACGTTCCCATCTCGGCAGGATCCAGCGGCCATGCGCCGGCCATGGTCTGGTAAATGAAATACTCCTCGTTGGCGCCCGGAACGGACGTGCCCTTCAGGACCCGTTTGCAACGCGCGTTCCATTGCCGCCAGCGCTTCACGTGGCGCGTCCAGGCTTCCGGCTCATCGGCAAGCACGTCGATTCTGGCGCGGACGTCCTCGCCTCTCTTGGTATCGTGAGTGGATCCGGCGTTCAGCGAGTGGGGCAAGGTCCTGGCCCTGGTCTCCGCGAAGCGATGGAAGTCCTCGAGCGGCCGCGGTTCGTTCTGTCCGCCGACCTCGTTCATGGAAATCAACCGGTTGTAGGTGTAAAAGGCGGTGTCCTCTTTTCCTTTGGCCATCGCCGGTCCGCAGAACTGCTGCCAGCGCTGGACGAATTGCTTCCAGCGGGCCCTGTGCCCGTTGGAAACGGAGGATGGACATTCGAGCAGCAGTACGCGCCGGACAAAACTCCAGATCGTCTCGCTCACTTGACGATTGCGCCGCCGGGCCTCCAGAAAAGCGCTTTCGATCTGGAGCAGGTCTTGCGGACGAATCTGGAACGAGCGCGTATAGGTCCGGTACACCGGCAGACAGGCGGTCACTTCCACCAGCGCCGCGTAGAGCGCCTGCGGGCTGGCATCCTTGGCATAGCGATCCATCTCGGCCAGCAGGTTCAAGTGCAGGCTGAGAGACAGCGCCTCGCCCGCGAACAACTGCTCGATCACGCGTTTCTTCTGTTCGTAGATCACATCGGCGAAGCTCTCCTCTCCGCCGACAATCTGCCGATAGGTCCCGGTAATCCGATCGACACCTTTGGAATCGACCATCACGCTGCCTATGGCATCGATAAAATCGTACCCCGTGGTGCCGGAAACCGGCCATTCCTGGCTGAGGGTTTCTTTCGGTTCCAGTATTTTTTCCACGATGATGTAAGTGTCGGGCAGCCTTTCGCGCAGCCGGCGCAGGTAGTCCGCGGGGTCGTAAAGGCCGTCGATGTGATCGATTCGCAGACCCGTGACCCAGCCTTCGTCGACCAGTTCAAACACCAGCGCGTGGGTTGCCCGGAATACTTCTTCTTCTTCGACGTTCACTCCGACCAGGCCCGAAATATCGAAGAAACGGCGGTAATTGACCTTTTCCCGGGCAACCTGCCAAAACGACAAGACGTACGGTTGTTGCCCCAATAGTTCGTCGAACAAATCGAAACTGCGCGGATCGCCGGCTTCGCCGTTGAACATCCGAATGACTTCGTCCAGACGCGCATGAAAGCAGCCGTTGGTGGAGTAGAGCTTCCATAAACGGCGTTTCACATCCTCTTTCTCGCGGTAGCGCCGGCCAATCTCTTCGGCGTCCGTGGCAGTGCTGGGCGGTAGCGACTGAATCAGGCTGCCTAGAACCGAGATTTCTTCCAGCACCGGACCGCAGGTTTCTGCGCCGTCGGGAATTTCGGGTGGCAAACGGGAGACGATGGTTCCATAGGTGGCGGGATCGATCGGCAGGGACCGGTCGAAGTACTGGACCGCAAAGCCATCTTCCGAAAACGTCAGGACGAGTTCCCGCTTTTCCAGCGCTTCGGCGTAAGGAGCCCCCAGAATCGGCCACAGAATTTTCCCGCTGCGCACGCGTGACGTAGGGTCCCACTCGATGTCGAAGTAACTGGCGTAGGGTGAGCAGGGGCCATTCTCCAGGACGTCTCTCCACCAACGGTTGGACGTGTGGGCGGCCATATGGTTCGGCACGATATCCAGCACCAGCCCCATGTCATGCCGCTTCAACTCCGTGCAGAACGCAATGAATTCGTCGCGCGCGCCAAGGCTTGGGTTCAGGCTGGTCGGATCGATGATATCGTAGCCGCTGGCGGTATCGGAGTGGGCGCGGAAAATCGGGGAGGCGTACACGTCGCCGATCCCAAGCCCGTTCAAGTAAGGCACCACGCTCCGCGCTTCACGAAAGCCGAAGCCGCGGCCAAACTGCAGCCGGTAAGTGGAGAGCGGTATCCTCAATTCAATTCACTTGCGCCGCCAGACTCTCTCCTACACGCCGGAACCGTTCGATCCAGACGGCCGCCTCCGCGTCCCCCGCCGCGGCCCGCTTGGCGAACCCCTCGAAGACCGTGCGGTGCATGGCAAACCAGACGTTCTGCGGCTTCCAAAAGACCATTTCAAACGGCAAAGAGCGCGCCAGAGCGACCCGCGCTTCGATCCGGCCGAGAAGGTCTAAATCCTCCGGGTTGCCTGCGAACTGCTCCCACAGACTCTCGATGGCCGTTCGCAGCGTGAACTCCAAAGTAGTGGCGTCCAGGGTCACGTTCGCCGTACGAACCTGGTCCAGAAGGTTGTGAATTCGGTCGGCGTCCATCGGCTCCGCGGCTAGTTCCCGGCGCAACAATCCATTTAAGGCAAATTCCGCCGCCGTCGTTATGGGTTTCGGCAATGGCACGCCCAAATCGCGCAGGAAGTGGATCAGCGCCGCGTGATGCTCGTAAATCTGGCGGTAAGCGGCCTCGACTTCCGCCAGCGACGCGTCGAAAATGTGCCGCAGCACCATGCGCTGGTCGTCCCGGAACAACGACTTCATCGAATAACTGGTGGGGCCGAGCTCCCTGTCGAGAGCGCGCACCGTATCCGGAATGTCTCCCTTGGAAAACACTTCCGCGGTCCTCTGCGCCATCGCTTCGTATTCATCGCGGTCGCCGCAGGCGCGAACGCCGCAACTCAGATTGTGATCGCCCAGGTGCAAGGCACATAAGACGAAGCACGCGGATTCCCGCGTAATCTCCGAGGACACGGTGATGCGGGCCAACGCCAGCCTGCTCCTTCCCGCTTCGAAGTTGCGATAGTCCTCGGCGTGAATCGTGTAACAATAAATTCGCTCGGGATTGGCATGCGGCTTAAACAGGGAGCTGATTCCATAGTGCGCTGCGACTTGGTCCAGGGTCACGATCGTCGGCTGCACCCATTTTTCGTAAATCACCCTGCCGTCACTATGCTCCGGGAGATTGCTCTTGGCCTTCGATAACCCTTCCAGAAAGGTTTCCTTCACCCCGTCGCCCCAGAGTTCTTCGGCCAGTTGGATTGCGCGCCCTGCGTATTGGATCACTTGCACCGTTTCGAGACCGGAAATTTCGTCGAAGAACCAGCCGCAACTAGTGTACATGAGCATGGCGTGACGCTGCAGTTCCAGGAGTTTCAAAACCTCGGTCGCCTCGGGCCGGGTCAGTTCGTGCGTGGCGTGCCGAAGCAGGAACCGGCCGACATTCTCCTCGGACCGGTCGAGCAAAACTTGCACATAGTCGTTGCGTGCCGCCCATGGATCCTTGAGCAGTTTACCCGCCGACTCTTCGAAACGCTTGGCCAGCGTGTCGCGGAGCGTGTCCATGGCTTCACGCAGCGGCGCGCGCCAACCCTGATTCCAGCCGGCCCTCCCGGAATTGCAGCCGCAATCCGACCGCCACCGCTCAATGCCATGGGCGCAGCTCCAGGAAGTATTCTCAAAGATCTCCACATCGTGTGTCGGCGGGTGCATCGCCAGATAGCGGCCGTAGTTGGTAATCTCAGCCAGCTCCTTGGACTGAATGTAATCCAGGGCATAGGTGAGCGCCATCTCCCCCTGGTGGTGGTGGTGGCCATAAGTCTCGCCGTCCGTCGCTACGTGCACGATCTCGGGCCATGACCGCTTGTCCGAGAATTGTTCCACCAGCCGCTGTGCGAAGCGCTCTCCATTGTCGAGAAGGCCCTCGAAAGCAACCCCATGCGCGATCGGTCCATCATAAAAGAAAATCGCGATAGACCGCTGCGACCGCAGCCGAAGGCGGTACGGCATGGTTGGGTCAATCCGGCCCCCGTCCACGTCCTGCCACTGGCGGGTGCTGATGCGGCGAATCCGCGCCGCCTGGTTGGGGCTCAGAATCGTGAATCGGATTCCCTGCTGCGCCATGAGATCGAGCGATTCCAGATCGACAGCCGTCTCCGGCAGCCACATGCCTTCCGGCGCCCGGCCGAAATGGTGCCGAAAATCCTGGATGCCCCACACAATCTGAGTGAGTTTGTCTCTTTTGTTGGCGAGCGGCAGAATCATGTGGGAATACGCCTGCGCGATCGCCGAACCATGGCCGGAGAAGCGTTCAGCGCTCTCTTTGTCGCCCTCTAAGATTGCCCGATGCGTATCGCGGTCGGTCGTCTTCAGCCAGGACATCAGTGTCGGTCCAAAGTTGAAGCTGATCCTGGCATAGTTGTTGACAACCTGGGCGATGCGGCCGTCCGGATTCAGGATTCGCGAGGCGCTGTTGGGGGCGTAGCACTCAGCCGTAATCCGCTTGTTCCAGTCGTGATAGGGGTACGCGGAATCCTGCAACTCTACCGCCTCCAGCCAGGGGTTCTCGCGGGGCGGTTGGTAAAAGTGACCGTGGATGCAAATATATCCCATCTACGGTCTCGGCTCTAAGCAAGCGCAAAGCCACTCGGTTATCTTTTCAGGAACTGCCCGAAAATCAAGTGCGTTTCCTCACCTATGCCGCTACTCTCGCGTACGCCACAATCGATCTCGGGTTGAGCCCGATTCGGCATTCGTCCGATGAGACACTCAAACCCGCCGGCATACCGCCAGGTCCGCTCCAGCGAGGGTCCGAGGAGTCGAGCACCTTGGTCCACGCGCCCGGTTGCAGCGGGACGGCGAACTCCGTCCTGCGGCCGGAAAAGTTAAGCAGCAGCGCCACTTCGCTCGTGCCATACCCGCGTCGGACAAACAGAGTTTGCTCGTCCAAGGGAAGCGCCTGACACCGTTCCATCGCCAGATGCGACAGCGCGGGCGTTTCCTTACGCAGGCGAAACAGTTCCCGGTAGAAATCGGACAGCCGTTGTTGGGACTCGTTCCGCGAGTGCTCGGGCGTGAGCCGGGAACGCAGGAACGTATTCTCCTCCTGCGGATCCGGCACGTCCCCTTTCCAGGAGAACGCGGCGAATTCCTCTCTCCTCCCCCGTCTCACGGCATCGACGATCGCCGGATCGCTATGACTGGTGAAGTACAGAAACGGGGCGGTCTCTCCATATTCCTCGCCCATAAAAAGGAGCGGCAGATAGGGCGAGAGCACCATCGCGCCCGCCGCCAGCTTGAGCGATTCGAACTCGAGCAGCACGCTCAGCCGTTCCCCTTGCGCCCGGTTGCCGACCTGGTCGTGGTTCTGAATGCAGACCACGAAACGCTCGCCGGGGGTTCCATGCGCCGAGTTGCCGTAGCGCCTGCGGCGAAACGGCGAATATTGTCCGGAATAGACGAAGCCCTCCGAATAGGCTGTTGCCAGATTGGCGACCGTCCCGAAATCCCGATAATAGCCGTCGCTCTCTCCGGTCAGCATACCGTGCAGCGAATGATGGAAATTGTCGCTCCACAAGGCATCGCAGCCCAAACCCCCGCAGCCCGAACCACCATCCGTCTCGGGTCGAACCACCCGAACATCGTTGAGATCGCTCTCGGCAATCACATACACCAGGCGGTTGAGCGCGCGCGCCTGTTCACGCGCGGCACGTGTCAGTTCTTGCACAAATGGCCGCGCCGACGAGTCGACAATTGCATGGATGGCGTCCAGGCGCAATGCATCCACGTGAAATTCCGCGATCCAGTAAAGAGCGTTCTCGATGAAGAACCGGCGGACCTCATCGCTATCCGGGCCATCGAAATTCAGGGCGTCGCCCCACGGGGTTTTGTAGCGATCGGTAAAGTAGGGGGCGAAATCGCGCAAATAATTGCCCTCCGGCCCCAGGTGATTGTAGACCACGTCCAACACGACTGCCAGACCCTCGCCATGGGCGGCGTTCGCAAATTGCTTGAGGGCCTGCGGCCCGCCGTACGAATTCTGAACCGCGAATGGAAACACGCCGTCATAGCCCCAGTTCCGGCTGCCGGGGAATTGCGCCACCGGCATCAACTCGATCGCCGTTACACCCAAGTCCTTGAGGTACGGCAGGCGTGGAATGATGGCTGCCAGTGTCCCCTCCGCCGAAAAGGCGCCGGCGTGCAGTTCGTAAAAAACGTATTCCGCCAAAGGCGGATTGATCCAAGCCTGGTCGGTCCAGGGAAAGGAGGGATCGACTACTTCCGAGGGACCGTGCACCCCCTCCGGCTGAAACCGGGAGGCGGGGTCGGGACGGCTCTTGTTTCCGTTCAAGAGGTAGCGGTAGCGAGTCCCGGGGGCAACATCCGGGACCATTAACCGATAGTACCCATCTGGATCGCGGGCCATGGGCACGTGACTTTCCCCGTTGTGTTGGAGCCATATACCAAGGCTGTCTACATACGGAGCCCAAACTTCGAATTGGCATCGCCCATCGCCCAAATACCTTGCGCCGGGACCGCGAGTCGGAAAATTATCCATGCGAAGTCGGGTTTCCTTTCTCGTCCGATTCGAGCAATCGACCGGCCACATGGCCGCTCCGGCCGCTCTCAGCGCATTGACGGCCCCGGCGTGGAGCGTATAATCAAAATATATCGGTGTTGGAACACGCTCCACCAAGCTTAACGGTGGAAAGGAGTCCCTGCCTTGCTGGAATCCGTGTTCGCATCGTCATGGGCGCATTCCATCCTAACGCCCGGAGCCCGCGCCCGGACCAGTCGTAATCATTCAAGGGGGAGCCCAAATGTGTCTAGCCGTTCCAGGCATGATCTTGGAAGTCGTAGAGCAAGCCAGTAATCGTGTGGGAACCATCCAGTTCGGCGGCATCACGCGCCAGGCCTATCTGGATTTCGTGCCCGAGGCGACCGTGGGCGACTACGTGATTGTGCACGTCGGCTTTGCCATTAGCCGCGTGGACGCCGACGAAGCCCGGCGTACGTACGACATCCTGGAAAAGATGGGCCTGCTGGCGGAAGAGGGTCTCCAGCCGGACGAGGGTCTCCGGCCGGACGGCGAGGGAAGTCAATGAAGTACATTGATGAATACCGCGACCCCAAGATCGCCGAGGCCCTGGTTCAGAAACTGGCCAAGCAGGTGACGCGCCCGTGGGTGCTGATGGAGATCTGCGGCGGTCAAACCCACACGTTAATGCGATACGGCATCGACGAACTCATCCCCAAGCAAGTTGAGGTAGTGCACGGGCCGGGCTGTCCGGTCTGCGTGACGCCGCTCGAAATGGTGGACAAGGCGATCGAGATCGCATCGCGCCCCGACGTGATTTTTGTCAGTTACGGCGACATGCTGCGCGTCCCCGGCTCGTCTTCCGACCTGTTCCGTGTCAAGGCACAGGGCGGCGACGTGCGCATCGCCTACACGCCCATGGAGGCGCTAAAAATCGCGCGCGCCAACCCGGACCGCAAGGTCGTGTTCTTCGCCATCGGTTTTGAAACCACTGCGCCCGCTAACGCCATGACGGTCTGGCAGGCCAGGCGCGAAGGCTTGAAGAACCTCTCGCTGCTGGTCTCGCACGTGCTCGTGCCGCCCGCCATCCGCCTGCTGCTCGACTCGCCTGCCAGCCTGGTGCAGGGTTTCATCGCCCCGGGCCACGTGTGTACCATCATGGGATACCGCGACTACGAAACGCTGGCCGCGCAATATCGCGTGCCCTTCGTGGTTGGCGGATTCGAGCCCGTCGACCTGCTGGAGGCCATCTCCATGCTGGTGGCGCAATTGGAAGAAGGCCGCGCCGAGGTGGAGAACCAGTATGTGCGCGCCGTGACTCGCGACGGCAATCCGGCCGCGCAGCGCATTCTGGAGCAGGTATTCGAAACGGCCGACCGAAAATGGCGCGGCATCGGAAACATACCGATGAGCGGCTGGCGCCTGCGTCCCGAGTTCGATGCCTGGAACGCCGAGAAGATTTTCGGGCTCTCCGAAGCCGAAGTGCAGGAGCCGCCCGAGTGCATCAGCGCGCTGGTGCTGCAAGGCTTGAAAAAGCCGGTCGATTGCACGGCGTTCGGCACGGGCTGTACGCCCGAGAACCCGCTGGGCGCCCCAATGGTCTCGGCCGAAGGCGCATGTTCCGCTTATTACCGGTACCGCCGGCACCAGGTGGCGGCGTCATGAACGTCTTGAGTTGTCCGGTCCCGCTGCGCACGAAGGACCAGATCCTGTTGGGGCACGGCAGCGGTGGTACGCTCAGCGCCGAGCTGATGCGCGACATCTTTCTTCCGGCGTTCTCGAACCCGGCTCTGGACTGTCTGGACGACCAGGCGGTGGTCACTGTCAACGGCGTCCGGCTGGCCGTCACCACCGATACGTTCGTGGTGAAGCCGCTGTTTTTCAAGGGCGGCGATATTGGCTCGCTGGCCGTTCACGGCACGGTGAACGACCTCGCCATGGGCGGCGCCACGCCGCTGTTCCTCACCGTGGCGTTTATTCTGGAAGAGGGCTTGTCCACCGAAACGCTGCGTCGCGTGGTCGCCTCCCTCGCCCGCGCCGCTGCGGAGGCTGGCGTGAGCGTGGTCACCGGCGACACGAAGGTGGTCGAAAAGGGCAGTGGCGACGGGCTCTTCATCAACACCACCGGAATCGGCGTGGTTCCCGAGGGAGTGTGTCTTTCGGCCAGTCGGGCCAAGCCGGGCGACCGCGTCATCCTCAGCGGGTCCATCGGCGAGCACGGCATCGCCATCATGGCCGACCGCGAAGGGCTTGAATTCGAGAGTCCGGTAGGAAGCGATTCGGCCGCGCTCCATACCCTGGTCGCCGATATGCTGGCCGCGGTGCACGGCATCCGCTGCCTTCGCGATCCCACGCGCGGCGGCGTCTCGAGCACCCTCAACGAAATCGCCCAGCAGTCCAAGGTGAGCATCCGGCTCGACGAAAGCGCCATCCCGGTGCGGCCGGAAGTGCAGGGCGCCTGCGAACTGCTGGGGCTCGATCCGATGTACGTCGCCAACGAAGGCAAGCTGATCGCTATCGTGGATCCCGCCGACACGGAGCCGCTGCTGGCGGCCATGCGGCGGCATCCGTTGGGCACAGGCGCGGTGGCCATCGGAGTGGTCGCGGAGGGACACCCCGGCATGGTCACCATGCGGACGGTGTTCGGCACCTCGAGAATCGTGGACATGCTCGCCGGCGATCAGTTGCCCAGAATTTGCTGAACGAGTTGCCCCTTGTGGGGCAGGTTGGTCTCCTCCGGCGGATTGGCAATCCGCCCGCCGGCACCTGCGGTTTGCCCCATGCGTTGACCGCTATTCTGGAAGCATGGAACCCCGGTTAACGAAGCGGCTTCGCATCCTTGCGCTTTCTCTCGTGAGCCTGCTGGCCGTGGCGTCCGTGCTGACTCCGCCGGACCAATCCGGTGACGCCGGCCGTCCGCTTTTGGCGGGCGCGACTGTCGATCCCAAGGTGCTGTTCCTTCTGGAAAGATCCTGCGCCGATTGCCATTCCGAAAAAACGGTCTACCCCTGGTACAGCTATGTTGGGCCGGTCTCGTGGTTGGTGCAGAGCGATGTCGCACGCGGCCGGCGCCATCTCAACTTGTCCCGCTGGAACGACTCTCCTCTGGTGCGCCGGGAACGGAGTCTCTCGGAAATCGCCAACCAGGTCAAGGACGGCGACATGCCGCCGCTTCAGTACACCCTGATCCATCGCAATGCCAACCTATCGGCCGCCGAGGTGAGCGCCATCTTTCAGTGGACTCAGGCTGAACGTGCCCGCTTGATTGAAGGAAGGTGACTTTATGTCGCGAAACTGCCGTGGCGGAGAAGTAACCACTCCCTCACGGTCGTGGCTCCGATGGCCT
>Ga0080027_10000503_pt1 | contig 16621 bp, 16 predicted proteins | sample OrgsoiDNA2013046_FD_70962 | JGI IMG/M metagenome (GOLD analysis project Ga0080027, IMG submission 70962) | Permafrost soil microbial communities from the Arctic, to analyse light accelerated degradation of dissolved organic matter (DOM) -... | ecosystem: Environmental > Terrestrial > Soil >... | reverse complement strand
CAACCGACCGCGGTCAACGAGCCAATGAATGAAACGGCGACACACGTGCGCACGAGCAGCTGGGTGATGACGGCTTTGGTCTTCATGTTCATGGCTCCCATCCCTCCCGAGGTCAGCAGCAAAGTCGAAGCATTGCCACGAATCATTTTTAATAGCGAGAACATCCCTGCGGTGGTTCTCGTTGCGCGGCGAGCCCGACCGATGCACACCCCTGCGGGCTGGTCGTCCGGTGATCGCGCTCCTCGCGATCACGCGAGGGCGGCGGGCTCGGGGGAGCGCCTGCTCGACGCCCATCGGACGTCTAGCCGCCGTCTAGCCGTGCTGCGGTTCATGACATTCCGAAGCAAAGGTGTACGCAGATGCATCACGCTTGTAATCACGGCGGAATCTGCGGCGGATCCGACCGCGTGGCAAATGCCCGTGGCGCGTTTCCATCCATTTTCGCTACGGTGGCGAATTCTTGTAGCGAACCGACTTCCAGGCGGGATCGACGCACAACCCGCAGCTGGCCGCCGGATAGAACATCGCCCTGGCCTGGACGTCCCCCATCAGCTTCCAGCGAAACCAGGCGACGGTCGGCCCGTGCATCTCGACGTTCATGGCGTCCTCGTGAATCCCGATGAAGGCGGCCTGCACGAGCTCGGTCACCGCGCCCGCGTAGATCGCGCTCGCGTAGGCACCCGTCGGATCGTGCTCGTCCATGCTCGCGTTGACGTTGAACATGGGAACGAGCTGGCGTGAAACGATCGTCTGATCGCTTTCGAACGACAGAAGCGGCATGAGCGGCAACGTGACGGTTATTCCGGTCGGCCCGGGTTTGTTGGCGCCCGCGGCGATGGTGGCGCCGCCGCCTTGCGAGTGCCCCGCCGCGCCGATCTTGCTGGGGTCGAGCACGCCGAAATAGGGGCTCCCAGCAGTGCCATTTTGTGCCACCAGCCAGTCGATGCCGGCCTTGAGGGTCGCTCCCCCCGCCGTGGCGTTCGTGTGCCCGGCGATGACGACGAACCCGTGGGACGCCCAATGCGACAGCAGCGGCTCGTAATCGTCGACGCTGTACAAGGTCCCGTTCGCCCAGCTGATGATCGGGTGCTTGCGTCCTTGGGCGCCGAGCACCGTGGGCCGGAAGACATCGTACGCCGCGCTGGGGCCAGTATTCATCACCCGCATCGGGGCGAAGAAACCGGCGGCCCCGTAGTCGGTGACCGCGGGCCACGGCGCCGAGCCAACTGAGCCGCCACTGCCGCCTCGCGACCCTGCATCCGCGGCCTGTGTCTCGCGTCCCGCGTCGCGCTCGCCGCCTTCGCCTCCGTCCCGCTGGCCCGCGTCGGGCGCCGCCGCTCCAGCCCCCGAGGTCGTCCCGGTGCTCCCCGATGCGCCGCCGCCCGCCCTGATCGCGCCCCCTCCGCCCGACGCGCCACCGCTGGCTGCCGAGGTCGTTCCGCCGTTGCCCGACGGGCTGCCACCGGCCGAGCCGCTTGCCGGTTGGCTGCCGTCGGATCCTGGCGGCCCCGCCGATCGGCCGCCCGAGCACGCCACCTGCATCAGCGCGCCCGTAAGGATCGCCGCCGCGGGGCCCAGCCACCTGAATCGATAACGCCGACCAGTCACGCTCGCCTCCAGTTGCTCCGAGAGCCGCAGGCAACCTAAGTCTCGCGGACGATAGTCCCAGCGACGAAGTAGTCGCGAGCGGTAAGTCGAGAGGCTCTGCGATCAGCCTCGTCGCCGAGCTCGGCGGCGCCTGAGCGCGGCGAGCAATCCGACTGCGCCGAACGCGATCGACCAGCTCGAAGAGATCGGGCCGGCGACGCTGCAGCCGCCACCGCTGCTGCTCCCTGTTGGGCCGGTGCCGCCGCCGTCGGTGCCCTTGCTGCCGCCGGTGCCGCTCCCGCCGGTCCCAGAGCTGCTGCTCCCGCCGCTGCCGCTGGTTCCGGCGCTGCCGCTTCCGCCTCCGCTACCGCCGCCCTTGCCGGCCGAGCCCGAGCCGGGGGCGTCGCTCGGCTTTGTGAACGTGCAGTAGACGATCACGCACTTCGCTCCTTGTGCCGCGCACTTGCAATCGGAGTCCTGCGCGCACCACCCGTCTTGCCCCTTCGGGGCCGAGCCAGCGGCAGTACAGGTCTGTCCCGCGTTGTAGTTACAGACGTCGCCGCCGCACGAGGGTGTCGCGACGCAATCGATGTCGTTGGTGCAACTGGCGGGGTTGCTCGCCGCGCGGGCGCTTCCGGCCGCAAGCAGGCAGACGAGCCCGGCAAGACATGACCCAAGAAACGGGCCAAGAAACGACCACCGAAACCTATTTGCGCTTGCTGACATGTTCGCGGGCCTCCCTCTTCGCCTCGAACCCTACCAGCTCTCCCAGCGCCCCGCCAGCTATGGCTTTCAACGTGGACCCCGTGGATGCCTTCGACTGGCTCAAGCCCCTGCGACCGGTGGCGCGGGTCGGCGCCTCGCTGCGCCTATACTAGGTAGCCGAGCGATGATGGCCGCGCCTGCCGCTACCGTGGAGTACACGTACCAGCAACTCACGGTCTCCGACGTGGCCGTTCTGAAGGCCCTGCTCGCGGTCTTTGGCGAAGCGTTCGGGGAGCCCGATACCTACCAGGGTTCCGTGCCGAGCGACGCATACCTCCAAGCCCTGCTCGGCAAACCCCACTTCATTGCGCTCGCGGCATCGCTAGGGGGCGACGTCGTAGGCGGCCTGGCGGCGTACCAATTGGAAAAATTCGAACAAGCGCGGAGCGAGATCTACATCTACGACCTCGCGGTGCGCGAGAGCCATCGCCGAAAAGGCGTAGCCACCGGCCTCATACGCGCCCTCGGTCGCATCGCGAAAGCCCGCGGCGTCCATGTCATGTTCGTACAAGCAGACCGGACGGACGCTCCGGCCATTCGCCTCTACGAATCCCTGGGAACCCGAGAGGACGTGCACCACTTCGACATCCCTACGGAGTAATTCAGACGGACCACTTTCGGGGGTCGAAAGCAGACCCCGATCCGTCGCGCGGTGGCGTAAGGGTACCGTCGCAGGGCTCGATCGGGGTGTCGCCAGGTCAGCCGACGCGGACCACGTAGTTGTTGCGCTTGCCTCGCCGGAGGATCAGCAGGCGATCGTCGATGAGATCGTGCGGTGGCAGGCGCGTGTCGACGGACGGCGACGCCAGCGGCGTCCCGTTCACCGAGATCGCGCCGGCCGCGACCTGACGGCGGGCGTCGGATTTTGACGGACAGGCGCCGACCTCGACCAGTAGATCGACCAGCAACGCGCCGCCCTCCCCTTCGAACCTGTCGCGACCGACGGTGATCGACGGCGCGGCGGAAAGCGCTTCGTCGAGCAGATCGCCGCCCACCGCGCGCAGATCGCCGCCGCCGAACAGCGACTCGGCCGCGCGCAGCACGCGCGCGAGCTCGGCCTCGCCGTGAATCTGGCGGGTCAGATCCGCGGCCAGCGCCTTTTGCGCGACACGGTCGCCGGAGCCCACCTGGGCGCCGTCCTCCAGCGCTTCGATCTCCGGCTGCGTCCGCAGCGTGAACCAGCGCAGAAAACGCCCCACGTCGGCGTCCGCCGTGTTGAGCCAGAACTGGTAGAAGGCGTACGGCGAGGTGAGCTTTCCGTCCAGGAACAGCGCGCCCTTTTCGGTCTTGCCGTACTTCTTCCCTTCGGCGTTGGTCAAAAGCGGCATCGTGAATCCGTGGACGGCTTCGCCGGCCATGCGGCGCACCAGATCGACGCCCGAGACGATGTTCCCCCACTGATCGGATGCCCCGCACTGGAGACGGCAGCCGTAGCGGCGGTGGAGCTCGACGAAATCGTAGGCCTGCAGCAGCATGTACGAGAACTCGGTGTAGGAGATCCCGGCCTCGCGCGTCTCGAAGCGCTGGCGGACGGAATCCCGCTGCATCATCTGGTTGACGGCGAAGTGCTTGCCGACGTCGCGCAGGAAGTCGACCAGGCTCAGCTTTCCGAGCCAGTCGAGGTTGTCGACGATCCGGATCGGGGGACCCTCGCCGGTTTCGAAGAATGAAGCCAGCTGCGCCGCGAGCTGCCGGGTGTTCGCGCCCACCTCGTCGGCGTCGAGCAGCTTTCGCTCGCTGGTCTTGCCCGACGGATCGCCGATCATCCCGGTCGCGCCGCCCACCAGGGCGATGATCTGGTGACCGTGGCGGCGCAGGTGCGCCATGGTCATGAGCGGCACCAGCGTGCCGGCGTGCAGGCTGGACGCCGACGGGTCGAAGCCAGTGTAAATGACAGTCGGGGCGGCGAGCAGCTCGGCCAAGTTGTCGGAGGTCGTCTGCTGGACGAGACCTCGCCAGGTCAGCTCTTCGAAGGCGCCCATGCGGCGATCTTTGACTAACATCGCCCGTCGGCCGAGACAAGAACCGGCCCCGCGCGGTAAGTTGCGCGCCGCCAATGTCAGCGTCAGCCGGACCCCGCATCGTCGTCGCCAAACACCTCGCCGAGCTCGTCGAAATCGCGGCCGGGCATGTTCGCGGCGCGGCGGCGGCGGCCATCGCCGCCCGCGGCCGGTTCCGGATCGCGCTGGCCGGCGGGTCGACGCCGCGGGCGCTCTACCCGGCGCTCGTGCACGGCGTGGACTGGACGCGAGCGGCGGTCTTCTTCGGGGACGAGCGCGCCGTGGGTCCCACCGACCCGCAATCGAACTACCGCATGGCGCGCGAGACGCTGCTCGATCCGGCTGGCGTGCCGCCGGCCGACGTGTTCCGCTGGCGTGGGGAGGATCCCGACCTCGACGCGGCCGCGCGGGACTACGAATCAAAGCTGACCGCGAACGCCGCGGCCCCATGGCTCGATCTCGCGCTGCTGGGCCTCGGCCCCGACGGCCACACGGCATCGCTCTTCCCAGGCACCACGGCGCTGGCCGAGGAATCGCGTCTGGCGGTGGCGGTCGACGTTCCGGCGCAGGCCACCCGCCGCCTGACCCTCACCTACCCCGCGCTCTGTGGCGCCGGCGACGTCTGCTTTCTGGTCACTGGCCGCGAGAAAGCGTCGGCGCTGGCGGCGGTGCTTCGCAGAAGCGCGCCCGACCTTCCGGCCGCGCGGATCATGCGCCGCGCAGGGCCGGTCACCGTATTCTGCGACGCGGACGCCGCTCGCGGGCTTTCGAAAACTGAGGTTCCATGACCGTTCTCGCGGGCGACATCGGGGGCACCAACACGCGACTGGCGATCTTCGAGGCCGTCGCGCACGACAGCCCGATCGGCGCGCCGATCTTCGAAGAGACCTATCCGTCGCCCGCGTACCCGTCGCTGGACGTCATCGCGGAGGCCTTTCTGGCCAGCGCGGCGGCCAAGATCGGCGCCGCCGCCCGGGTCGGCAACGCCTGCTTCGGCATCGCCGGCCCGATCGAGAACAACATGTGCCGCGCCACCAATCTCCCTTGGATCGTCGACGGCCGCACCCTGTCGCGGCGGCTCGGAATTGCGCGCGTCACGCTGGTCAACGATTTCTATGCCGCGGCGCTGGGGGTCACGGCGGTCCGCAGCGACGAGCTGGTTCCCCTCGGCGGTGGCCCGCCCGTCGAGCACGGGCCGATCGCGGTGCTGGGGGCCGGCACCGGCCTCGGCCAGGCCTTCCTGATCTGGTCGCCCGCCGACAACCGCTACCAGGTGGTCCCGTCGGAGGGTGGGCACGTCGACCTGGCCGCGCGCACGCCGCTCGAGATGGGGCTGGTTTCGTTCCTCACCACCAAGTACGGGCGCGTCTCCTGCGAGCGCGTCTTGTCGGGTCAGGGGTTGGTCGACGTCTTCACGTTCCTCTCCGCGGAGCCGGCCTGCCGCGCCCTGCTGCGGCCCGAGACCTCAGCCGCGCTGGCGGCCCACGGGCCGGGTCAGGATCCGGCGGCGGCCATCTCGCAAAGGGCGCTGGCCGGCAGCGACCCGGTCTGCGAGATGGCGCTGTCGATCTTCTGTTCGGTCCTGGGCGCGACCGCCGGAAACCTCGGCCTCACGGTGCTGGCGACGGGCGGCGTCTTCGTCGCGGGCGGCATCGCCCCGCGCATTCTGAGCTACCTCCAGCGTGGCGCCTTCCGCGAGGCGTTCGACCGCAAGGGGCGCCTGCACACCCTGGTCGAACGCCTCCCCGCCTACGTCGTCACCAACGCCCATCCTGGCCTCCTGGGCGCCGCCCGAATCGCTGTCGGGGCGTAAAAACGCACTGCGGCACGACCTATCTGGTCAAGGTGGGCCGCCGAATGGTCGATGTCGGTGCCGTGGGGAACGGCTTTCCGGGCGCTCGCGCGGCTTTGGCAGTCGGCAGCGGACCCGTGCGCATCGATTCGGACTCGGGCGGCATGCGCGTCAGCGACGCCCGCTTCGGGCGGATGATCGGTCGATCGCCGGCGATGCAGACCGTCTTCGACCTGCTCGGCAAGGCGGCGCCCAGCGACGCGACGATCTTGCTCGAGGGCGAGACCGGCACCGGCAAGGAGGTCTCCGCCGAGGCGATCCACCGCGGCAGCCCGCGCGCCGCCAAGCCCTTCCTGGTGGTCGATTGCGGCGCGATGCCGCCCCAGCTCCTCGAAAGCGAGCTCTTTGGCCACGAGCGCGGCGCCTTCACGGGCGCCGTTTCGTCGCGACAGGGCGTCTTCGAGGCGGCGGGCGGCGGAACCGTCTTCCTCGACGAGATCGGCGAGCTCAGCCTCGATCTCCAGCCCAAGCTGCTGCGGGTGCTCGAGCGCCGCGAGGTTCGCCGGGTCGGCACCAACAACCACATCCCGGTCAATGTGCGGCTCATCGCCGCGACCAACCGCAGCCTGCGCGAGCAGGTGGCCGCCCAGAAATTTCGTTCGGACCTCTACTACCGACTGGCGGTGGTGGAGGTGAAGCTGCCGCCGCTGCGCGAGCGCCTTCCCGATCTGCCGCTGCTGGTCGACCATATCGTGCACGCGTTCGGCAACGTCGACGAGACGACCTGGACGCGGGTGCGGGCCCCGGAATTTCTCGCGGCGCTGGCGCGGCATTCGTGGCCCGGCAACATCCGCGAGCTGCGCAACTATCTCGAGCGCTGCCTGGCGCTTCACGACTTCGCCTCCCCCCGCAGCGTCACCGACATGTCGGCCGCCGTCTCCGGTCCGGAAAGCGCCGTCAACATCGGCCAACCGTTGCGCGAGGCCCGCGAGGCCTGGGTGAGCTCCTTCGAACGCCGCTATCTGGAAGAGCTGCTGCGCCAGCACGAGAACCGGGTGAGCGCCGCCGCCCGCGCGGCCGGCGTGGATCGGATCTATTTCTACCGCTTGCTCTGGAAGCACGGCCTGCGGACGCGCGAGCCGTCGATGCGCGAGCCCGACGACGTCGCGTGACGAAAACCGCTCAGGGTGCGGTAATACCCGTGCCGATGGATCCGCCCATCCCCATGCCGATGGATCCGTCGACCCGGGCTGAGACCACCTTTCGAGCGCTCTTCACCGGCTGTCTCATCGGCGCCGTGCTGGCCGCGGGGAACGTCTACACCGGCCTCAAGATCGGGATGATCGACGGCGGGAGCATCACCGCCGCGCTGCTCGGATTCACCCTGTTTTCGACGTTCACGCGGCTCGGCCGGCGGCCGTACACCGCGCTCGAGAACAACATTACCCAGACCACCGCCGCCTCGGCCGCCGTCATGGGCTTCGTGGCCGGGGTTGGCGGGCCGGTGCCGGCGATGGCGCTCCTCGGTCGCAACTTTCCCGGGTGGGCGCTGGCGATCTGGGGGATGGCGATCGGGATCATCGGGATCTTCGCGGCGACGCTGCTGCGCCGCAAGCTGGTCGTCGAGGACGCGCTGCCGTTCCCGACCGGGAACGCGACCGGCGAGCTCATCGAGACCATGTTCGCGGGGCGACAGAGCGCGCTCCGCCGTGCGCGATTTCTCCTGACGGGCGCGCTGGTGGCGATGGCCGTGACCTGGTTCCGGGACGGTCGCCCGTCGCTGATTCCCGGGACCACCGCCTTCGGCGGCGCGATCGCGGGCATCTCGATGGGCGCGCTGACCCTGGGGATGAACTGGAGCCCGCTGCTGGTCTCGATCGGCATCATGATGGGGCTGCGCGCGGCCTTCAGCATGGTGCTGGGGGCCACGATCTCCTGGGTGGTCTTGGCGCCGTGGTTGGTTCGCAGCGGGATCGTGGCGACCGCGGGGTTCTCCACCTGCGCCGGCTGGTTGGTCTGGCCGGGGCTCGGCCTGCTGATGGCGGGAAGCTTCTTGCCGCTCCTGCTCGACTGGCGTTCGTTCGCGCGTGGAATTCGCGATCTCGGCGGGCTCATCGGCCGGCGGCCCGTCGGCGCGCAAGCGGTGGAGAGCGTCGGCGGTCGTGCCGTGGTGGCGCCGCGGATCGGGATGCCGGCGCTCGTTCTGAGCCTTGTCACCATCGCCGCCATCGCCTACGGCGTCTTCGGTTTCCGCCCGTTGGGGGTGCTGCTCGCCGTGGCGATGGCCTTGGTGCTGGCCGTCGTCTCGGCCCGGGCCACCGGCGAGACCGATCTGGCGCCCGTCGGCCAAGTCGGAACGCTCACGCAGATCATGTTCGCCGGCTACGGGCCGATCATTTCGATCCTGGCCGGCTCGATCTCGATGGGGACCTCCTCGCAGACCGCGCAGACGCTGTGGGCTTTCAAGGCCGGCCAGCGGGTCGGGGCCTCGCCGCGCGCGCAGGTCGCCGCCCAGATCCTGGGCACGCTGCTGGGGGCCCTGATCGTCGTCCCGGTCTACCTGGTCATCGTCAAGGCCTATGGCATCGCGACGGAGAGCCTCCCCTCTCCCTCCGCGATCTCCTGGCGGGCGACTGCCGAGGCGGTGCGGGGAGGCCTGGGCGCGCTGCCCCGGCACGGCCTGCTGGCCGGCGCCCTGGGGCTGGGTGTGGGCGTCGGGTTGTCGCTCCTCGGCCGCGCGGGCGGTCCGAAGCTGGGGCGTTTCGTTCCCTCGCCCGCCGCGATGGGGATCGCCATGATCATGCCGGCCTCCTTGTCGGTGGCGGCGCTGAGCGGTGCCCTGGCGGTCTACGTCATCCGCCGCCTGCGTCCCAGCGTCGACGAGGCCTCCGTGATGTCGCTGGCGGCCGGCGGGATAGCGGGCGAATCGGTGATGGGCGTGGTCATCGCGATCCTGGTCGCGACCGGAATCCTGTAGCGCTCAGGCGCGGGCGGCGTCGGTCAGGTGAACGCCGGCGACGTTTTCTGCCGGCGCCCAATCGGCCGTGGACATGATGTCGCCGCCGACGATCTCCTTGCCGCCAGCTGCCTCCGAGGAATCTTTGACGACCGCCGGAGCGACGTGGACCGAGATATTGACGTGCACGCCCGCGTTTCCCGACGGCCGCCCGGCCAGCTCCTCGGCCAATTCATTGGCGACCGCCACAACCCGATCGCGCTCCGCAGCCCGGGTCGCGTCGTCGTCGGCCAGGACCCGCGCGCCGATGATGGCGCTGCCGGTCTGGAGCGGCAAGGTGAGGCCCGCGCCGCGGAAGCTCTGTTCCGCCGCATCCAGGATGGCGGAGGTATCGTCGAGCACCTCGTCGCTCTCGGCGTCCGCGTCGTCGGCGATCCGGACCTCGACGTGGATCGCGGCGGCGGTCGCCGCGACGCCGGCGTCGGCAGACTTCGCTCCCACCGCCTCGCGGAGCGCCTCGATGAAGGCCTTGACGGTCTGGTAGCGGCGATCGGCGGTCTTCTCCATGCACCGCAGAACGATGGTGTCGAGGTTGGGCGAGACCTGGGCGGCCTGGCTGGGGCGCGGCGGCGGCGCCTCCAGGTGCTGGCGCTCGATATCGGTCATCGTCTCGGCCCGGAAGGGATACTGCCCGGTGAGCAGGTGGTAGAGCACCACGCCGAGCGCGTAGATGTCCGTGCGCGGATCGACGCCGTCGCCACGAATCTGCTCGGGCGCCATCGTGTACGACGTTCCGAGGCGGGTTCCGACGACGGTGAGGCCCGCCTCGGCCGCGTCGGGGTGCATCAGCTTGGCGATGCCGAAGTCCAGCAGCTTGACGACCTTCTTGTCGCCCACCATCGACATCAAGATGTTGCTCGCCTTGAGATCCCGGTGGACGATGCCGTGCTCGTGCGCGACCTGCAGCGCGGAGCAGACCGGCTCGAAAATCTCCAGCACCTCGGCCGGCGAAAACCGGCCGCGTTCATTGAGCATAGACCGGACGTCGGTCCCGTCGAGGAGCTCCATGACGTAGAACGGCCGACCGTCCGGCAGCGTGTCGAACTCGTAGATGTCGACGATGGCCGGGTGTTTGATCATGTTGACGGCCTGCGCTTCACGCACGAAGCGCGTCACCATCTGCGGCGACGCCGCCAGCTGACGCCGCAGCACCTTGACCGCCGCCTTGCGCCCGAGCACCTTGTGCTGCGCCTCGTAGACCGTTCCGCCCCCGCCCGAGGCGATCTCTTTCTTGAGGACGTACGCTCCGCAGACCGTTCCGGGCGACAGCGCGTCCGCGTCGACGGTCTGGGTCAGGCCGACCTGGCCCTGGTTGGGACCGAGCGCTCGGGTCTTGTCGTAGTCTTCGGGTTTGGGCAGCACGGCCATTGGTCCTGCGCAGGGTCGAGCCCTGCCGCTTCCGGTGGACATCGGAAGCTATGTGACAAACATTTAGCGCATGATTGACTCGCATTGTCATCTAGATGCCGGCTACTTCGCGGGGGAGCGGGCCGGCGTCCTCGAGCGCGCGCGGCGGGCCGGCCTGACCGCCTTCGTCTGCGTCGGGGTGGGACGGGGAACGGCCGCCGCCCAGGAGGCGGTTGCGCTGGCCGCCGGGGAGCCGGATGTCTTTGCGACGGTGGGCGTTCACCCCCACGACGCGGCCGTCACCACCGAGGCGGACTGGACCGAGCTCGAGCGGCTCTCCCGGGCGCCTCGGGTGGTCGGTGTGGGAGAGACGGGACTCGACTACCACTACGAGCATTCCCCGCGCGACGTCCAGCAACTGTCCTACCGGCGGTCGATCGCGCTCGCGCGGGCGACCAACCTGCCGGTCGTATCGCACGTTCGGGACGCCCACCTCGACGCGGCGGCGATCCTGGCCGCCGAAGCGCCGGCCGCCGGCGGCGTCATCCACTGCTTCACCGGCGGCGTCACCGAGGCGCGCGCCTACCTGGATCTGGGACACCACCTGTCGTTCTCGGGGATCCTGACCTTCAAGAACGCCGGCAACGTGCGCGAAGCGGCGACCTTCGCGCCGCTCGACCGCATCCTGGTCGAGACCGACGCGCCCTATCTGGCGCCGATCCCCCACCGCGGGGCGCGCAACGAGCCCGCCTTCATCGTCGAGACGCTGCGCACGCTGGCGGGCCTGCGTGGCCTCGCTGTGGCCGAGCTCGATCGCGCGACCTCGGAGAACACCCGGAAGCTCTTCCGCTTGCCCCAAGACGCTGGCGTCGGTTGATGTCGCCCGCGTCGATTGACGGAACCGGAGCGGTCGGCAGATACTAGAGGGTCTTCGTGAGCTCCGCCGATAAACTCCCAGGCGCCCCACCGCCCGCGCCGGTCCGGGTCCGTCTTCGCTACGCCGCCTTCGAAACCTTCATCGAAAAATTCGCGCCCAACGTCACGCGGGGCGGCGTCTTCTTGGCGAGCCGCACCCCCCGCCCTGTCGGCGAGATCTTCGCGTTCGAGGTGCTGCTCGAAGGGGGCGAGGTGGCGCTGGCGGGCGACGGCAAAGTAACCTGGGTGAAGGCCTACGATCCGGCGGTCCCCAATCGCCCGCACGGCATGGGCGTGCAGTTCCTGCGCCTCGATGCGCCTTCGCGCGACGCCCTCAATCGTATGCTGGCGCGCAAGGCCTCCGGCAATTCGGGCGCTGTCCGGGGGCCCATGGCCATGTCCGGCGCGGGCTCGGGCGGCCACCGAAGCGGCTCGAACGGCGCCGGGCCGGCCGTCGCGCGCGTCGACACCAACGTCGACCTGGCGGCGGAGATGGGTATCGATGAGACGCGCATGCGGCGCGCCGTCGATCGGAACTGGCTCGGAAGCAATCGCGCCTCGGGCGAGATCGACGATCTCGAAGCGTTGCTGCGGCCGGAGCCGGTGGAGGCCGTCAGTCTCGAGCAGGCGCTGGCCGAGCTGCCCCGCCTGCTCGATCCCGGCGCCCGCCGTCGCAGCGGCGCCTTCCGCCCCCTGGGCGAGATGGTACCGGGCGGCACGCCGCCGAAGAACGACGACGAGCCGCGCTGAGCGACGCGCTGGCGACGCGCCCGTTAACGAAGCTTCAAATTCCGGCGGATCCGCGCGATGGGCTCTTCGGTGTTGGGAACGAACTTGCGGCCGGTGATGAGCTCACAGACCTGGATGTAGCGGCGCGCGGCCTCCATCCGGACTTCGTCGGTCAGCTTGGGGGCAGGACCGTCGCCGCGGTACCCTTGCTCGGCCAGGGTGCGGCGCACGTACTCCTTGTCGAGCCCGCGCGGCTCCTCGCCGCGGCCGAAGCGCGCGTCGTAGTCGTCGGCATACCAGAAGCGCGACGAGTCCGGGGTGTGGATCTCGTCGATGAAGCAGAGCGCACCGTCGGGCCGGCGCCCGATCTCGTACTTGGTGTCGACCAGGATCAGGCCCCGCCGCAGCGCCTCCTGGCGGCCGAACGCGAACACCCGCGCGCACATCTCGGCGGCCCGATCGAAATCCTCCGCCGACAGGACGCCCATCTCGAGGATCTCCGCGCGAGACACCGAGCGATCGTGATCGCCCTTGCCGGCCTTGGTCGACGGCGTCAGGATCGCCTTGGGCAGCGCCTGGTTCTTGCGCATGCCGTCGGGCAGCTCGTGTCCGCAGAAGGTGCGCCCGCCATTTTGGTAATGCGTCCAGATCGACGTCGACGTCACGCCGGTCATATAGGCGCGCATGACGAATTCGACCGGGAGGAGCTGGCACTCGCGCGCCACCATCACCGACGGGTCGGGGACATTGATGACATGGTTGGGGACCAGGTCGGCGGTCGCCTCGAACCAGAAGGCCGCCATCTGGTTCAGGACCTGCCCCTTGAACGGAATGGTCCCCAGTACGACGTCGAACGCGCTCAACCGGTCGGTCACGATCAAGGTCCGCCGCCCGTCCTTGACGTAGCAATCGCGAACCTTTCCCTCGTATTTTTCGCCCAGCTCGGGGAAGTCGGTGGCATCCAGGGTCTTGCCGAGCTGTGCGGCCAGAAGCTGTTCGTCGATGGGCGAGGTCGATTTTTCGGTCATGGCGCATCCTTTTCGGCGAGGGCGCGATCGATGACGGCGCCGACGTGGCGCAGGTGGTGCGCGAGATCGAACGCGCGATCGATCTCGGCGGCGTCGAGGCGGCTGGCGATGTCGGGGTCGGCCCCCAGCAGGGCGCGGAAGCTCCCCGAGCCGGAGGCGGCGGCGAGCGCGCTGCGCTGGACCAGCTCGTACCCGGCCTGCCGGGCCATCCCCTTGCGGACCAGCGACAGCAGCACCGCTTCACTGAAGTAGAGGCCGCCCGTGCGATCCAGGTTCTCGCGCATCCGGGCCGCGTTGACGACCAGCCCGTCGACCAGGCCCGCCGCGCGCCGGACCATGAAGTCGGCGAGGCCGGTGGCGTCGGGGCCGATCACCCGCTCGACGGACGAGTGCGAGATGTCGCGCTCGTGCCAGAGCGCCACGTCCTCGAGCGCCGCCGAGGCGTACGAACGCAGGAGGCGCGCGATCCCGCAGAGGTTCTCGGAGAGGATGGGATTCTTCTTGTGGGGCATCGCCGACGAGCCCTTCTGCCCCTTGCCGAAGGCTTCCATCGCCTCGCCCACTTCGGTGCGCTGCCAGTGGCGCACGGTGACCGCCAGCCGCTCGACCGCCGTGCCCAGGCGTGCCAGCGCCATGAAATAGCCGGCGTGGCGATCGCGCGCCACGATCTGCGTCGGCACCGTCTCGGCGCGCAGGCCGAGCGACGCGAGGGCCACTTCTTCGAAGGCGGGATCGAGGTTGGCGTAGGTGCCGACGGCGCCCGCGATCTTGCCGACCGCGATCTCGACGCGTGCGCCGACCAGCGCGGCGCGCGCGCGTCCCAGCTCGGCGTAGAAGCCGGCGAAGACCAACCCCGCCGTGATCGGCTCGGCGTGGATGCCGTGCGAGCGGCCGATGGCCGCCGTCGCGCGGTGCTCTTCGGCCCGGCGCCGGCAGGCCGCGCGCAGCAGATCGACGCCGACCAGGATCTGGTCGGCCGCCTCCACCAAGTTGATCGCGAGCGCCGCGTCCAGCACGTCCGACGAGGTCATCCCCAGATGCAGCCAGCGGGCCGGCTCGCCCGCCAGCTCCTCGACGTGGGTGAGAAACGCGATCACGTCGTGCCGCGTCCGCTCCTCGTGCTCCAGGATTCGCGCCGGATCCAGCTTGCCCACCGCCTTCGCCCTGATCTTCGCCGCGGTCCCGGCCGGCACGGTGCCGGCCGCCTCCATTGCCGTGCAGGCGGCCAGTTCGACGCGCAGCCAGGTTTCGTAGCGGTGGTGGTCGGACCACAAACGGGTGAGCTCGGGACGCGTGTAGCGGGGAATCATCTAGGGGGAAACGGTTCTAACGAAATCGGGTCGGCGGTTCAAGGGAGCAGCAGCGTCGATCCGGTGGTCCGACGGGCTTCCAGGTCGCGGTGGGCCTGGGCGGCCTCGCGCAGCGGGTAGGTTTGGCCGATCTCGATCTGGACGGCGCCGCTCGATACGACTTCGAAGAGGCGGCTGGCCGAGGCCAGCAGCTCGGGCCGCGTCGCCACGTAGTGTCCCATCGTCGGCCGTGTGACGAAGAGCGATCCCTTGGCGGCGAGCTGCGACAGATCGAGGGGCGGGACGACGCCCGATGATTGTCCGAACAGGACCACCAGCCCGCGCGGACGCAGGCAATCCAGCGACGCCGCGAAGGTGTCCTTGCCGACCGAGTCGAACACCGCCGCGACGCCCGCGCCGCCGGTCAGCGCCTTGACGCGTGCCGCGATGTCCTCGCTCTTGGCGTCGATCACCTCGTCGCAGCCATTCTGTTTGGCCCGCCGGACTTTGTCCGCGCCGCCGGCCGTTCCGATCACGCGCAACCCGAGCGACCGCCCCCACTGGCACGCGATGCTGCCCACGCCGCCCGCCGCCGCGTGGAACAAGATCGTGTCGCCCGCCTGAACGCGCGCGCACCGGAGCAGCAGGTACTCCGCGGTCATCCCCTTGAGCATCATGGCCGCCGCCGTCCGATCGTCGATGCCGTCCGGCAAGGGCACCAGGCGCTCGGCGGCGATGACCCGGACCTCCGCGTAGGCGCCGTTCACGCCCGCGTAGGCGACCCGATCGCCGACGGCGATCTCCGTGACGCCCGGACCCAGCGCCTCGACCACGCCGGCACCCTCTTGGCCGGGGATGAAGGGAAACGCGGGCGCTTTGTATAGGCCCGTGCGCAGGTAGACGTCGATGAAGTTGAGCCCGACCGCGGTCTGCCTCACCCGCACCTGTCCGGGTCCGGGGGTGGGCTCGGGTATCGATTCGAACCGCAGCTGCTCAGGTCCGCCAACCTCATGTAGAACGATCGCGTTCGGCATGTGCGGAGTCTATCTGATCGGGGGACGTCGCTCGCTGCGCTCGCTTTGGTCCCCCGCGCCCCCGCTCGCTACGCGTGGCGAAGCCACGCTGCGCTCGTATCGCGGAAAGTCAGGCGAGGCCGAAGAGGGCGCGCAGCTTGACGGCGACGCGGCGGCCGTCTTGGGGGCGGCGGGGGGCGACGAATACCGTGTCGTCGCCCGCCAGAGTCCCCATCACCTCGGTGAAGTTCGCCTCGTCGAGGGCGCGGGCCACGGTGCCAGCGGCGCTGGACTTGGTCCGGACCACGACCAGCGCGCCGTTGGTGTCGATTCCGTCGACCAGGCGCCGCACCGGATCGAGTGGGAGGGTGCCGCCGGTCTCGACCAGGTACCGCGGACCGTCGGCGCCGACCGCGCGTCGCACGCCGAGCAGCGCCATGTCGCGCGACAGCGTCGCCTGCGAGGCCCGGATGCCGCGGGTGCGGAGGCGCCGCAGGAGCTCACCCTGATTCTTCACCGCTGGCCGCTGGGCCAGAATCTCGCGGATCGCATCGCGACGCCCCTCGGCCTGCATCAGGTCACCAGGGTCCCGACGCCGCGGTCGGTGAACAGCTCCGCCACCACGCTGTGGGGCGTCCGGCCGTCGATGACATGCACGGCGCTCACGCCGTCGGCCAGCGCGTCCAAAATCGCCTGGGCCTTGACCATCATCCCCCCCTTGATGCTCTTGCCGAGGCGCGCCTCGAGATCGGCCGCCTTGATCTGCGAGATCAGGTTCCCCTCGTCGTCGAGGATGCCGGCCACGTCGGTGAGAAAGATGAGGCGTTCGGCACCGCAGGCCGCCGCGATCTCGCCGGCGGCCAGATCGGCGTTGATGTTGTAGCTGGCGCCGTCGACGCCGAACCCGACCGGCGAGATCACCGGCAGGTAGCCCCGCTCGAGGAACATGTCGAGCAGGTCGGCGTTGACCGCCTCGATCTCGCCCACGAAGCCCAGGTCCGGCTTCCCCGGCGCGGGCACCAGCTTGTGGGCCTGCAGCAGGCGCCCGTCTTTGCCCGACAGGCCGATGGCGTTGCCGCCCAGGCTGTTGATGAGGCCCACGATCTCGGTGTTGATCCGCCCGGTGAGGACCATCTCGAC
>Ga0080027_10000500_pt1 | contig 16692 bp, 11 predicted proteins | sample OrgsoiDNA2013046_FD_70962 | JGI IMG/M metagenome (GOLD analysis project Ga0080027, IMG submission 70962) | Permafrost soil microbial communities from the Arctic, to analyse light accelerated degradation of dissolved organic matter (DOM) -... | ecosystem: Environmental > Terrestrial > Soil >... | reverse complement strand
TATCCCGAGGTAGCTCTGCTGGCCGACGATCTCGGCGGCTATCTCGCGGAGGCGGGCCTGCACGACACGCGCGCCGAGCTGCGCCTCTATTTCGCGGATCCGGCGGGCTACGAGGCGGCGCTGCCCAAGCAGCTGGCGGCGGCGCTCACCGAGTCGGCCGCCGCGCATCTGGCGGCAGGGCGGCGGGTCAAGGCGCTCGAGCTTTGGAACCGGGTGCTGGCCTTCGATCCGGACAACGCCGTGGTCGTCGCGGCGCTGCGCAGACTGGAGGGAGGCCGGCGTCTGCGCACGGCCGCGGCCGCGCTGGGGATCGCCGCTCTGCTCGGCGGCGTGGGGGCGGCCGTCCTACGGCGCGTGCACCGGCATTTGGTCCGGCCGGCGCCGATCCTGGTCGCCCGGCCGGCCGGGCTGCCGCGGCCCGCGTCGCCAGTCGTGGCGCCCGCCGCGACGACCGGCACGGCTGCCGACGGAGCGCCGTCCCGTCGCGGGGAGCCGGCCGGCGCGCACCCGGCGCGGGCGCGCGATTCCCACGCGACGCTCGACCGCGAGCCCGCGGGCCGTGGCGGCGGGGGCACGCGTACCTTCACGCTCGGGCCGACGCCGCAGAACGTGGACGTCTACCTGGACGGCCACCGCCAGTTCGGATACGACCCGGACCACACGACGATCGCGGTCTCCTGGAAGGCCGATCACGTGATCGAGTTCCGCAGCCCGACCGGCTGCTGTTTCGTCGAGCGGGTCGAGGTGGGGCCCAACCACCCGCTGCCGTCGGACGCCATCATCGCCCGGCGTCTCAAGTGGCGGCCCGCGCACCTGCTCATCACCACCGAGCCGGCCAGCGGATCGGCACGCGTGATGGTGCGCGATCTCAGCCGCCAGGTGACGCCCACGGCGGGACACCCGGGAGAGGAGATCGACGTCCCCTTCTTCGCCGACGACGACGCCAGCAAGGAGATCGAGGTCGCGGTCGATACCGGCGAGCTGTTCGCGACCGAAAAGATCCGCGTCCGCGCCGGCGAGCGGAGCCGTCACGTCGTGAAGCTGCGCGCGGGAGCCAATTGAGTGGGCGCCAATTGCGCGGGAGCCAATTGAGCGGGCGCCAACGGATGGTCTCCCGCGGATGACGGTCGGCCTCCTCGCCGCGCTGGCGGGCGCGCTCTTCGCCGCGACGCCAACCCGACAGTCGCCGCACGCGACGCCCCGGGAGGCGTTCGATCGTGGCCGTACCGCGTTCGGCCGAGCGGAGTACAAGCGTGCGATCGAGATCCTGCACCCCCTGCTCTATCCGGAGGTCTTGCTCGACAGCGAAGGGGAGGTGGTCCAGGCGCACCGGATGCTCGGGGTCGCGTACCTCTTCCAGAATCAGGCCGATGAGGCGCGGCGCGAGTTCCACAAGCTGCTCGAGCTGCGCCCGGACTATCGCTTCGATCCGCTGCTGGACCCGCAGCAGGTGGTGGACGCCTTCAACGCCGTCGTCAAGGAAGAGGAGACGGAGATCGCTTCCTTCGAAGCCCGGCGCCAGCAACGCGATCGGGACATGGCCGCGCACCGCCTGCGCGAAGAGCGTCTGCACCCGCCCGTCACCAGCATCCTGCGGTATGAGCGGCACGCCTACCTGTTCAACTTCATCCCCTTCGGCACGGGGCAGTTCCAGAACGGCCAGCGAAGAAAGGGTTGGCTGTTCCTGGGCGTCGAAGGGGGCCTGGCCGCGATCTCGGTGGGCGCCTTCGCGACCAACCTCGCCCTTTACGGTCTCAACCCGCACCGCAAGTGCACGGTCCCCCAAACGGTGGATCCCGGCGGGGCGCTGGAGGCCTGTCCCGCGAACAAGATCGATCATGCGCAGGAGAGCACCTCCCAGGCGCTGACGCACGTCCAGGTCGTGTCCGGGGCGCTGTTCTTCGCGGCGGCGATCTGGGGCGCCGTCGACGCCATCCGACACTACCAGCGCGACGTCCCGATGCCCGATCCGACCACCGAGACGCCGTCACCCGCGGCAGCGGGCGTCCATCTCGGGCTCTTGCCCTTCGGCCTCGCGGGATCTTTCAGCTTCTGACAGCTCTGGAAAGGAACGAAGTATGGCCACACTTAAAATTCAGCTTCCCGGCAAGGGGACGCGGGTCTACCGCATCCACAAGAAGATCACATCGCTCGGGCGCAGCGCCGACGCGGACGTCTCGCTGGCCGAGCCGTCGGTCGCCGAGAGCCATGCCCACATCCATTTCGACGGGCGCGAGTTCAACCTGGCCGCCACCGATCGCGAGGAGCTCCACGTCAACGGGCGCAAGCGCAGCAAGCAGCGCCTGGTCCACGAAGATCGAATCCGGATGGGCGCCGTCGAGCTGGAGTTCTCGCTCTACGACCAGCCGGGCGCCGACGATCCCGACGACACGGGCGCCGCCACCGAGCTGGCCTCGTACAAGAAGCTCTATGAGTGGAGCGGCAAGCTGATGGCGAGCTACGAGCTGCCGACGCTGCTCGACCAGCTGCTGGACGTGATGATCCAGGTCTCGAACGCCGACAAGGGGTTCCTGGTCCTCATGGAATCGGGCGAGCCGGTGGTCAAGGCGGCGCGCAACCTGCGGCGGGAGACCATCTTCGACGCCGTTCGGCAACTGTCCGATTCGATCCTGGCGCACGTCATCAAGACCCGCCGCCCGCTCATCATCTCGGACGCGCTCCGCGACGAGGAGTTCAAGAACTCGCTGTCGGTGGTGAACCTCAAGCTCACGTCGGTCATGTGCGTGCCGCTGATCGAGCAGGGCAGCATGCTGGGGCTCATCTACGTCGGCAACGACAACGTGGCCCAGCTGTTCGCCGAATCGCACCTGGAGGTGATGTCGGTCTTCGCGGCGCAAGCCTCGCTGCTGGTGCGCAACGCCCTGTTGGTCAACGACCTCCGGCTCGACAACCGATCGCTGCAGAGCCGCATCGAGCAGATCCGCTTCGGCGAAATTCTGGGCTCGTCGCCGCGCATGCAGGAGGTCTTCCGCAAGGTTCAGAAGGTGGCGGCCACCGACATCTCGGTGCTCATCACCGGAGAGACCGGCACCGGCAAGGAGCTGATCGCGCGCGAGCTGCACAGCCGGTCACCACGCGCCAAGCACCCGTTCATCACCATCAACTGCGGCGCCATCCCGGAGAACCTGCTCGAATCGGAGCTGTTCGGTCACGTGCGCGGCGCCTTCACCGGCGCGGTCGGGAACAAGGTCGGCCGCTTTCAGTCGGCCGATCACGGCACGCTCTTCCTCGACGAGATCGGTGAGATGCCGCTGTCGTTACAGGTGAAGATCCTGAGGGCGCTGCAAGAAAAGGTGGTGGTACGCGTGGGTGACACCCACTCCGAAACGATCGACATCCGGATCCTGGCTGCCACGAACCGGGACCTGGACGTCGAGATCAAGGCCGGCCGCTTCCGCGAAGATTTGTACTACCGACTCAACGTGGTGCACCTGCACCTGCCGCCGCTCCGGGACCGGGGCGACGACATCGCGGTCCTGGCCCGCTACATGGTGGGCCGCTACGCGCCCGAATACGGCAGCGCGGTCCGCGGGCTCACCCCCAACGCGATCGCGGCCATCAAGCGCCACCGCTGGCCGGGCAACATCCGCGAGCTCGAGAACCGGATCAAAAAGGCGGTGGTGCTGGCCGACAAGGCGCTCCTCGGACCGGAGGATCTGGATCTGTCGCCCGACGATCTCCCGGCCATCCTGCCGCTCGCCGACGCGAAGGAGAAATTCCAGCGCGAGTACATCAACGAGATCCTGGCGCTCAACAGCGGCAACCGCACCAAGACCGCCCGGGACCTGGGCGTCGACCCGCGCACGATCTTCCGCCACCTCGAGAAGGGCGAAGGCGATGGGTCCTTGGATGATCACCTGCCCGAGGCGGGTGGCGGCACGGGAGAGGTTTGACGGCGACGCCCATCGCCGGAAAACGCATTTTCATGCCGATTTCGCTACGGGCTGACAGCAATGTCGGATCCGGGCTGGGGCCCAGCGCGGGAACCCGGCTCGGCCCGCGGCCTTCGCGTCTGGCACACTTACTGCTGTTGTCTCTCTCTATCCTTCCGGTCCCAGCAGCCCCAGTCGCTCTCTCCTTGATTATGTTGTCCACGTCAGCCTGCATTATTCCGCTCGGCCCCGACTTTCAGGATCCGGTCGCAGAGCCGAACGATCCGCCCTTTTTCGAGAGCGCCAGTCCCGACTTCGGGTCGATCGTCACCCCGCCGGCGACGTCGCCGCTGACGTTCGCTGTGACCTTGACCGATCCCAACGTCGGGGACGATCTGTACATCGAATGGCAGGCGGATTATCCGGGCGTAAACCATCGCCCGTTGGTCGGGACGAAGCCGTTCGTGCCCCACAGCCTCAACGGGACGCCGCTACACGAGACCGTGACGGCAAACGTCGATTGCATCGTCGACAATCTGACCCCGACCCCCAACGGGGAGCACCAGATCGAGGTCATCGTCGCCGACCGACCGTTCGTCGAGCCGGCGCCGCCCTCCACCCAGCTCGACTTAGTCGAGAAACCGGGCTTTGCGATTCACGCGAGCTGGTTCGTCGAGCAGCTCACTTGCCCGTCGTCGCCCACCCCATGAAACCGCCGCCTCACCTTCGAGTCGTCGCGCTGGCACTTTCGATTGCCGGCGTCGCAGCGTGCGCCGGGCTAGCCGAGAACAGCGGGGCGTCCAACCCTTCTCTTACCGGAAGCGGTGGCGGAGGCGGTTGCTTGACGAGCGACTGCGTGGGGCTCATCTCGATGCCAGCGACCTGGGCGATCGAGATCGATCCGCCGGGCACCGCCGCCGCCGCGCTGACGGAGCTGCTGCCCGGGAGCTTTGGCGTCGGGACGCTCGCCTTGACGGCCGATGCGCCGATGTCCGTGGGGACCAGCTTCACGGCCGGAGCGGGCGGTACCGTCCCGTCGGCTGCCAACGTGGTGCTGACCTTCGCGCCGAGCATCGGGGGTCGTCCGGACCTGACCTACGAGGCGCCCCCAAAGATCGGCTCCTCCACCAGCCTGACGACCGGCTCGCTGACGGTGCCAAGCGCCACCATGGGTCGGCCCGCCACGCTCCAATTGATTCCGCTGTCACCCGCCGATCAACAGATCCCACCGACCTCGTTCGCCGCGACCATCGCCTCCACCCTCGCGGAGATGCTTCCGGCCAGCTACCCGTCGATAAGCGGGTCGGTCGTGGCCGCGCTCGCTGGGACGCCACCAATCTTCATTGCCCGTGCCTTCCAGTCCGGGACGCAGGTCAGCAACGCGCCGGCGACGGGCGCGGACGGCACATTCCAGCTTTTGCTCTCCCCGTCTGCCGCCGCCGGCTCCGTGATAGTCGAGCTGACGCCTCAGAACCAAGGCGGCTCCGATCCCTGGTACACCTCTAGCGCCGTCCAGCCGGGCATCAACAGCCTCAATCAGATCGTGCTCCCGGCGTACAGTCAGCCGAACGCCTTCACCTTGACGGTGGAAGGGTCCGACGACCCCGCCTCTATCGTGAGCGGTGCCTTGGTTCGCGCGCAGGCAACACTCGCCTCGAGCGCCGCCGGCGCGACCGACTATTCGCGAGCCGGAACCACCGGCGCGGACGGGACGGTCACCCTCTCGCTGTTACCGGGAACGGCCACGACGGCGCGCGACTACGCCCTGACGGTGATTCCGCCGGCCGGCTCACTCTATGCGACCCGCTGCATCCCTGTGGTCGGCGTCACCGTCGGGGGCACGACGACCGCGCCGGTGAGTCTGCTGACCGTCGAGCTGGACCGGCGTCCGGTCTTGACGGGCACGGTGACGAACGCGGCAGGGGCGCCGGTCGGAAGCGTCGCGATCACAGCGACCGCCGGGCCCGGGGCGACCAGCGGCTGCGCCAACACCAACACCCAGGCCGTCTCCTCCAGCACGCACGCCAACGAGGATGGAACCTTCCAGTTGCCACTCGACCCCGGTACCTATCAGCTCGACTACGATCCCCCCGCAGGGTCGTCGGCGCCTCGGCTCACCGAGTCCGAAATGATTACCATCTCAGCGGGCGAAGGACAGATCTCTCACCCTGTGAACCTTCCCGCAGCCGGGGTGGTCCAGGGAACCGTCTCCGCGCCCGACGGCTCGCCGCTGTCGTCCGCGACGATTCGCATCTTCGAGGTGCGCTGTACCAGCCAGGCCGGCGACTGCTCCGGTTCGACACGAACGGCCCCTTGGTTGCGCGCCCAGACCGCCACGGACGCCACCGGGACCTTCCGCGCCGTCGTCCCTATCCCGGGCGCGGCGAACTAGAGCTTCGGCGACGACTTGGCGTTTGTCGCGAGATAGACCAACATTGGGTCCACGAAAGATGGGTAGCAGGGGGCTTCGGGTCTCGCTGGCGCTCGGCGCCGCACTGACGCTGCTGGCGATCGCCTGCGGCCGCAGCGATCTCGATCAGCCCTTCCTGGACGCCGGCACCAGCGGCGCGGCCGGTAGCGGCGGCCCGGTTGGCGGCGCAGCGGACGGTGCGGCCGGCATCGGCGGTGGCCACGCAGGCTCCGGCGGCCGGGGAGGTTCCGGCGGCGTCACAAGCTCTACCGGTAGCGGCGGCACCGGTGGCATCCCGGGCGGCGGCGGCTCGGGCGGCAACCTAGGCAACACGGGGGCGAGCGGCAGCTCAGGCGGTGGCGCGGGCACCCCCGGCAGAGGTGGAGGCATCGGTACGGGCGGCGTCGCAGGCAGCGGCGGCAGCGGCGGCAGCACCGGCAGCACCGGCGGGAGCGGCGGCACCGATACGGCCGGCACCGGCGGTGGCGTCGCGGGTAGCGGCGGGACTAGCGCGGGTAGCGGCGGGACTAGCGCGGGCAGCGGCGGTGGTACCGCGGGCAGCGGCGGTGGCGCGGCGGGCGCGACAGGAGCGGCCGGCACCGGTGCAACCAGCGACGGCGGACAGGGCGGCGCCGGCGGGTCGCCTGTGCCCATCACCTGCGGGCAACAGACCTGCGCGGCGGGCGCCCAGACGTGCTGCATTCAGTTTTCGGGTGGCGTCTCTACCGAGACCTGCGTCCAGACCGGCACCACCTGCCCTGGCGGGGCAAGCATCGGCTGCCTCGACGGCGCAGCCTGTTCGGGCGGCAACATCTGCTGCCTGAGCGTTTTCAGCGCCTCGACCGCCTGCGAAAGCGCGGCGGTCTGTGCCGGCAGCGCCGGGCTGGTCCTGTGCGCGGGGGACCAGGACTGCCCCACGAGCTCACCCAAATGTTGCAAGGCCGGCCGCACCGGCTTCTGCGCGCCCAGCCAATGTCTCTAGGCTCGATTTGACTTGCCCGCGGGCGCCCCGTAGGTTGCGTGGCGCTCCCCGGCGCTCCGGGGACGAACGCACCAGCGGCGCTCCGCTGGCTGCACACTGGTTCCATGGCCTCCGAATCGCTAGCTTCCCCAGGTGAATACCGCCGCTACCGGCGCTTCTTGTCCTGGCTGGTGCTCTGTTTCATCTCGCTGGGAAGCATCTACCTGCTGGTCTCGGTCGGCGTGACCATCTACCGCCGCCGCCACGCGGAGCCACTGGGCGCGCCGGTCGGCGCCTCGACCGACGATCTGGAGAGCTGCGCGGAAGAGCTCACGGATGTCGAGCAGGGACTCGAGCGCCATCTCGACAACTTCAGCCATCTGGTCGCGCACTACGACGCGGTCGAGGCGCAGCGCTGGGCCGAAGACCGCGACTTCTGGCTCGGCCAGTGGCGCGCGGCCGGCACCCGCTGCCAGTACACCGATCCCCGCCACGGACCGCTCGCCAAGGAATGGGAGCAACTGGCGGTCATTCACACCGATCTCCGCGACACGGAGCAGAGCTACACGAAGGAGTTGATTCGTTTCGGAAAGAACGAGGCCCCACGGTTGGATTTGCTCCGTGAGCGCCTCGAATCCGTCGCTCGCCGCATCGCGAGCACGACGGGCACCACCACCTCACGCGATTCTGGAGACACGACACCATGAACGACGATCCCGCTTTCCTGAGCACACCGACCCCCGAGCTTCCCCCCCTGCCCGCTTCGGCCCTGTCGACGGAGACCACCGTCCCCGCAGAGACGGCCGAGCCCGTGGCACCGTCCATCTCGTTCGCGGACCTCGGCCTCAACGCCGACGTCCTGCGCGCCCTCACCGAGATGGGCTTCACCGAGCCGATGGCCGTCCAGTCCAAGACCTACCCGCTCATCACGGCCGGCCGAGACCTGATGGTTCAATCGCGCACCGGTTCGGGAAAGACCGCCGCCTTCGGCATTCCGTTCGCCAACGGCCTGGTCAACCCCGACGACAAGTTCGTGCAGGCGATCGTGCTGCTGCCGACGCGCGAGCTGGCCCTGCAGGTGGCGGCCGAGCTGGCCAAGATCTGCGCCTACCGGCAGCTCACCGTGGTGCCGGTCTATGGCGGCGCGCCGATGGGCCGGCAGGTGGAGCAGCTCCACGCCGGCGGACAGATCGTCTGCGGCACGCCCGGCCGCGTGCTCGATCACCTGCGGCGCGGCACGCTCCGGCTCGATCGGGTCCGCTGTGCGGTCCTCGACGAGTGCGACGAGATGCTGTCGATGGGCTTCCAGGAGGACATCGAGGCGATCTTGGAAAAGACGCCCGCCACCCGGCAAACGCTGCTGTTCTCGGCGACCGTTCCGGACGCGATCCAGCGGCTCTCGCGCCGCTACCTGCGCAATCCCGAGTTCCTGAAGCTCTCCGCCGACTTCATCGGCGTCCACGAGATCAAGCACCTCTACTATTCGATCCCGGCCATCCACCGGGAGAACGAGCTCCTGCAGATCCTGGCATTCGAAGAGCCGAAGTCCGCCATCATCTTCTGCAACACCCGCGAAGAAACCGGCCGCGTCGCGGAGTTCCTGCGCCAGCATGGTCACGACGCCGAGGCGATCTCCTCGGACCTGGCGCAGAGCGATCGCGAGCGGGTGCTGGGCCGGATGCGCGCGGGCGGCATCAAGTTCCTGGTGGCGACCGACGTCGCGGCGCGCGGCATCGATATCGAGAAGCTGTCGCACGTCTTCAACTACACCTTCCCGGAGGCGCCCGAGATCTATATCCACCGCACCGGCCGCACCGGCCGCGCGGGTCGCCAGGGGACCGCGGTCTCGCTGATCGGGCCCACCGAGGTCGGGTCGTTCTACTACTTGAAGCTGCTCTACAAGATCAAACCCGAGGAGCGCGCGCTGCCCTCGGAGGCTGAGATTCGGTCGCACCGCGAGGGGGAGCGCGTGCTGGTGCTGCGGCGGGCGCTCGAGGCCGACCCGGGCCCCGAGTGGCGTGCGCTGGCGCGGCGCCTGATCGGCGCCGTCGACGGCGAGCGGTTGACGGCGGCGCTGCTGGCGCGCACCTTCGCCAGCCTCGAAGGGATGCCGATCGTGCCGGTTCCCAAGCCGGCTGCCGCGCCGGTGGTGGCCTCGACACCGCGGGCGACCACCTCGGAGGCGCCGCGTGGCGCGCCATATGACTCGCGGGATCGCCCGCGCGATCGGCCACGCTTCGGCGATCGGGATCGGGGACGGCCCGAGCGTTCCGGCCGACCAGAACGTGGCCGTCGCGACGAGCGGCCCGCGCCGCGCACCGAAGGATCGCCAGCGCGCGCGGAGGGATCGGCTCCGCGCTCGGAGGGATCGGCTCCGCGCTCCGAGCGACCGGCGTCGCGACCCGAGCGGTTCCAACCCCCGCCGCTGCGCAACGATGCGCCTCCGGTCGAGCGCGAGTTCTGGGAAGTCTGGAGCGACGAGCGGGCCCAGGCGAGCGACACTACCGCCGCGGGGGTGCCCGCGCCGGCCGCCGCCTCACCGACGGAGACGATCGCAACGGCACCCGCTTCCCCGGAACGCTCGCGAGAGCCGCGGAGCTACGAGCCACCGCGCGAGCCGGCGCGAGAACCTTCGCGGAGCTACGAGCCGCCGCGCGGCGACATCGCACGTCTCTATCTGAACCTCGGTCGCAAGGACGGCGCCTCCGAGCGCGAGGTTCGCGATCTGCTGGCGGCGCACGCCGGGGCCGTCGACGTCTCCGAGATCGACGTGATGAACACGCATACCTACTTGAACGTCGCGCCGGCCGACGCGGAACGGGTGGTCGCCGCGCTCACCGGCAAGGAGATCGGCGGCCGTCAACTGGTCTGCGAATCGGCGAAACCGCGCCGTCGTTGATTCTATTGGGAACCCTGGGAGGGTTCCCAAACCCTCCCGCGATGGGTCCCGCCGGGCAAAGCCCGTCGGGATCCCACGCGATCAGCCGGTATCTCTTCGCCGCGGCGGCGGGCGGCCAAGGTCCCGCAGGCCGCGGCGATCTCGGCACCGCCCGAGTAGCGGCGGACGACCGGCACGCCCAGGGCGACCAGCGCGTCTCGAAACACGCCCAGCTCCTCGGGCGTCGCGGGCCGGTATCGGCCGGTCTCGTCGGTGACATCGATGAGGTTCAGCTTCACCCGCAGCCCAGCCAGCAGCACACCCAGCTCCTGCGCGTGTCTCGGCGTCGCGTTGACGCCGCCGATCACGACGTAGGCCAGCGTGACGCGCGTGCCGCGTGCGTCGGCGTGATCGCGCATGGCGGCCACCACCTCGGGCAGCGGCCAGCGATCTTCGATCGGCATGAGCGGGCGCCGCTCAGCCGAGGTCGGCGCGCCGAGCGAGAGGATCAGGCGGTAGCGATGCCCCTCGGCCGTGAAGCGTCGGATCGCGGGCAGCACCCCGGCGGTCGAGATCGAGATCGCCTTGGCCCCAATGGCGGGCCCGCACGGATCGCTCAGAACGCGCGCCGCGCGGACTACGTTGTCGTAGTTCAGCAACGGCTCGCCCATCCCCATAAACACGGCGCCGCGCACCGGGCGGTCGGCCTCTGCGGCGATCGCGCGAAGCTGCGCCAGGATCTCCCAGGTCTTGAGGCTGCGAATTCCTCCCAGCCGACCGGTCGCGCAGAAGTCGCACGCGAGCGCGCAGCCGACTTGCGAGCTCAGACAGACGGTGTACTTCGCGGTCGGGAGCGCCTCCAGCGATGCCGCCTGCCCCGCCCGCCGACGCTCCTTGAGCGCGCGCGCCGCCTCCGGATCGGGCAGTGGAATCCGAACCGCCTCGATTTCCTGGTCATCCGCGGTTCGAAACAGATACTTCACGAATCCGTCGGCCGCGCGGCGGCGCTCGACGACCCGCAGATCCGGCCATTCGCAGACCGCCTCCAGGCTGGCGGCCGCGGCGTTCGGCAGCCCCCGAACCGCGCCCGCCGGAAACCCGGCGGCGCCATCGCGGTGAACCCGCGCGAAGATCCGGCGCGCCACCGCCGGCGGTACCCCGTGGGGCGCCACCGCCGCGACCAGCTCGGGCAGGTCGAGGTTGCGCAGATTGAGCACGTCGCCGGGAACGTAACACGGGGCTACGGATTGCCCACCGATGGTGGCAAATAGGTGCTCGATATTGCAGGAAACCGCCGGGCGACGGGCGGTCTGCCGATTGGACGATCGCTGGCGCGGCATGTTATTCGTTCAGGTGCATGGGGCGGACGGTTCAGTCGAGTCTAGTGGTGGGAGCTGCGCTCCTGGTGGGCATCGGGGCGGGCATCGGACTGGTCGGCTGCCACGTCGATCGACCCAACTGTGTTGGCGCGGGCTGCGCCTGGAGCGCCGAGACCTGGGCCCGCGTGCAGGGGCTCTCCCATTTGCCGAACCTGCCCCAGCCCGATCCGCCACCCGATCTCTCCAATCAATATTGGAGCAACGAGAAAGCGGCGGCGCTGGGACAACAGTTCTATTTCGACACGCGCTTCTCAGGCAACACGACCCTGATCGATGCGATCGGCCGGCCGGTCGCCGCCGCTCGAACGCCCAAAGGACAACCGGCGAACGTCTCCTGCGCTTCCTGCCACGATCCGGCCCACGCCGGCACGGATGACACCTCGGTGCCAAACACGGTGTCGATCGGCGCGGGGATCTACGACGTCAACGGCCAACAGACCTTGAACGCGGCGTTCTACACGTTGCTCTACTGGAACGGTCGCAGCGACTCGCTCTGGGCCCAGGCGCTCGCCGTCAATGAGTCCAAGTCGTCGATGAACAGCACCCGCCTCCAGGATTTTTGGACGATCGTCGACTTCTACCTGGCTCCGTACAATGCCGCATTTCCCGAGTATCCGTTGCCGTCTGTCATCAAGAAGGCGGACTACGCGGCGCTCACCGACGACAATCGGCCAACCGTCGATCGGGTATTCGTCAACTTTGGCAAGGCCATCGCGGCCTATGAGTACACCCTCATCAGCCGCGACTCTCCCTTCGATCGGTTCGTTCAGGACGGGCCAGGATCGGGTTGGATCTCGCCGGCTGCGGAGCGGGGCGCCATGTTGTTCGTCGGCAAGGCTTCCTGCATCGACTGCCACAACACCCCCCTGCTCTCGGACGGAAGGTTTCACAACATCGGTGTCCCACAATCTGGCGAGCACGTGCCAACGGTGGCCGACTGCCCCGTCGACGGTGGATGCGACTGTGCGCCCGGAGATGAGAAACCTTCCTGTGCCCCCTCGGGCGCCTGGGCTGGAGCGCTCAAGCTGAACGCCGCCAAGGAGGGAAAGAACGTAGAAACCGACTTCCGGCGCGATTCGAAGTGGAGCGACGGATTCATTGCGCCCGAGGCCTTCGCCACCACCCAGATAGCCGGATCGCCCGATGGCGGAGCCGCGCCCGATCCGTCCCTCAAAGGCGCCTGGCGCACGCCGAGCCTGCGAGACGTGGCGCTCACCGCCCCCTATATGCACGACGGCTACTACCAGACCCTCACCGACGTGGTCGAGCACTACAACATGGGGGGCGTGCAGAGCGCCGCGTCTGCGTTTCAACTCCCGGTCTGCGGTATCGCGGACGCCGCGCCACCCGGTTGCATGGATCCAAATGCGGGCGCGTCCGTCCCGCATCTGGCCGCCGAAATCAAACCGCTCGAGCTCTCCGACGACGAGGTCTCGGATCTGGTGGCCTTCTTGGGCACGCTGACCGGCGCACCGCTACCTGCAAAGATAGCCGCGCGTCCGCCGCTTCCGGACGCGAGCGCTTTGTCGGAAGCCGGCGTCGTGTCGAATCCCGGCGGTATCCCGCCAGACGGAGGCGCCCCCAACGCCGACGCCGGTGCGTCCCAGTGACCAGGAAGGCGGGCCCCGTCGGACGGCATCTTCTCGGCGCTCTCCCGCTCGCGGCGCTCTTGGCGATACACCCCCGCGCCGCGCGCGCCGAGGAGCCGACGGCCACCCCGCCGCCGCTGGCCGAGGCGCAGGCCGACGACGACGCCGCCGACGAGGTGCCGATCGACACCCAGTCGCAGATCAACGACCTGCGCCAGCAGATCAAGGATCTCGACACGCGGCTCGACCAAACCCGCCAGATCGCCACCTTGCGCCGTCCCATCGTGAACCTGGGCGGCTACGTGGACTTCGGGTTCTTCGCGCCCGAGGGGACCGGCGTGGGCATCATCCAGGACGAAGGGCCGAGCCGACTGTTTCCGCAGTACGCAAATCGATACGCCTGGGTCTTCCTGGGCGATCTGCTGGCGCCGACGGTGAACTCGCGCGGCGAGGCCGCCAGCCTGGGGAATTTCCCGGGGGTCAATCGTTTCGACAGTATCGACTCGACAGGTGCGCCCAGCTTCATCGTCAACGAGGTCAACATGACGTTGACCGCGGCGCTGGCGCCGAACGCGCTCGCCACCGCCAGCGTCAACTTCATTCCCCGCTCGGGCCACGACTTCTCCATCGGCGATTTCATGGAGGTCGACATCGCCCAGCTCGAATGGATGCCAACCCATTCGGGACGAACGTCGATCTTCGTCGGCAAATTCGATTCGGTGTTTGGCATCGAGTACCGGGATCGGAAATCCAACCAGCGGTTCGGCGTGACCCCGTCGCTCGTCGCCCGCTACACCACCGGCACCCCGCTCGGCCTCAAGTTTCGCAGCAAGCTCGGCGACGAGGAGCGCGTCGTGATCGCGGGGGCGTTCACCAACGGATCGGCCACCACCGAGCAGTTCCACTTCTACGACGAGATCGACAGCAACACGGGCAAGACGGTCAGCGGACGCGTTTCCGTCAAGCCGCTCCCGGTCGATCTGGAGATCGGCGCGTCGGGTTCCTGGGGTCCGCAGGACCACGCGCTCGATAGCACCGACGCCATGTGGTTCGTGGGCGTCGATCTTCTCGGACATTTCGGACCGCTCGACCTGAAGGGGCAATGGCTCAAGGGAGGGGCCCCCGGCGAGACCGGGCCGGTCTACGATCCGAACCACCGCCCCTACGGTCTGCGCCTGCACACCGGCGGATATCTGGAGCTCGACTGGATGGTGACGCCGTTCCTGGGGTTGCTGGCGCGCGGCGACCTGCGCGACGCGGAGGTCTGGCTCGGCAACCCGAACGCCCTGAGCGGCGCCGATCGTTTCTACCTGACCAAGGAATGGCGGGCGACGGGCGGGGTCCGCGTGGTCGTGAACGAACACGTCGTGGTCAAGGCGGAGTATCTTCACAACGGGGAATACGGCGGGATTCCGCAGATCCCCAACGATGTCTTCACCAGCTCTCTGCTCCTCACCTACTGAAATTCGCCGAGGTCGAACATGAACCGCGCACCCCGTCCTCGAACCCTGGCATCCCTGGTGGTTGCATCCGTGGCCGTCCTCGCGGGCGCGCCTTGCCTGGCGGTCGCCGCCGATGCGAAAGACAAGGCCGAGGCCGGGCCCACCGCCGCCGAGTTCGCCCGGCTCGAGCGCGAGGTCACCGAGCAGCGACAGCTCATCATCCAAATGCTGCAAATCGAACAGGACCGCTACAACATGCTGCTCAGGCTGCTGCAGACCGGTGGTCAGATCCCGCCGGGGACGACGCTGCCGCCCGTTCCGTCGATGCCGACGCCCGGGCATGCCGCGGGTCCCTCCGCCGAGCCGGAATCGCCCGCCGCCAAGGAGACCACACCGCTCGGCATCGTGACCGGGCACGTGCAGGCGCGGACCGGCGGCCTCAAGGATGCCTATGTCTACCTGGATCAGGTGCGGGGCAGCTCGGCCCACGGTCGGACGCTGGAGATCAAACAGAAGGACAAGCAGTTCTCGCCGCAGGTCGCGGTGGTGCTGCGGGGAACCAACGTGGTCTTCCCCAACTTCGATGCGCTCTACCACAACGTATTTTCCACCTCGGGGCGCAACAGCTTCGACCTCGGCGCCTATCGCGCGGGCGAGACGCCGCGGGCGGTGGTGCTCAACACGCCGGGGGTGGTGGATGTCTACTGCAACATCCACGCGCGGATGAACGCCGCGATCCTGGTGGTGCCGAGCTCCGTCTACACCAAGGTCGCGGCCGACGGCAGCTTCCGGCTGGAGAACGTTCCGGTGGGCTCGCGGAAGCTCGTCGCCTGGAGCCCCAGCGCCAAGCCGGTACAGCAGCGGGTCGAGGTGACGGCGACGGGTGGACAGGCCAGCTTCACGCTCGACACGCTGGCGCCCGCCGCCCACGCCAACAAGCTCGGGCAGCCCTACGGATCGTACAAGGACTAGACGAGCATGAACGCGCGCGGCAGAGCGACGGTCGGGTTGACGATCTGCCTCTGCGTCGCCGCCGCCGCCGGGCTGCGCGCCGCTGCGGGCTGGCGCGGCGGAAGCGCCCAGGCCGTCGACGCGAACAAGCTCGACGCCCGTGCCACGGAGATGCGCGCGCGCCTCAATGCGGCGCTCACCGCCCAGGAACAGACGCTGCAGACGGAGGTGGTGCGCGCGGCGCATCTGCAGGGGCTGCGCGCGGCCGTCGCGGACCGGGTGGACGCGGCGACGCTCCTGGATCTCTTCGACACCGAGGAGTGGTGGGCGCCTTTCAAGAAGTGGGACGCGGCGATCGTCGCCAGCGAACATCTGGTGATGGTCCGAGGCGACAAGGCGCTGGGGTTGCCTGCGGATCTGGTCGCGCGCGCCGCCGAGGCGGGCGTCGGGGCGGGCGTGATCGTCGGTGCGCACCCGGTCCTGGCCGCGGTCGCGCCGATCGCGCCCCTCCATCGCGCCGATCCGACCACCCTGATCTTGATGTCGCCCTTCGACGCCGCGGCCCTGGCGCGCGAGCTCGGAATGGCGGTCGCGCTCTCGGATGGCCGCCACCTGCTCGCGACCAGCGACGATCGCCAGAAGGAGGCGCTGGTCGCTCTGGTCGGCAAGGAGGAGCAAGCGCGCGTTTACGATCGCGCGGGCGGTCAGCTCGCGGCGGCGATTCCCGCTTCCGCCGGCCTCTGGCTCTGGGCCGTGCAAGGCATCCCTGCGCCGGCGGGACCGAGCCCAGAGGTGGGGATCTGGATCGGCGCGGCGGCCCTGTTCGCGCTGGGCGCGCTGCTGTTTTGGAGCCGGCGGTCGAAGACGGCCGGTGCATCCGCGGCGACCCCCGTCGTCGCTGTCGCTTCGGGCCCCCGGGCCGCTCCGGTCGCGAACGTCGCTTCCGCGCCCGCCGCATTCGACGACGGGCTGGCCGCCGCCGTACCGCCGCTCACCCCCCGGACCGGTGGTCCGGCCGCGCGCAGCGGCGAGCGGGTCGAGACGCTGCTCATGAACGACAGCCTCCTCGCTCACCGCCCCACCGAGGCGCTGGGCTCGCCGACGGCCGCGGCGGCGGCTCTGGACCAGAACACTTTCGGTCGCTACCACCTGCTCCGGCGCCTGGACGGCGGCGGGATGGCCGACATAT
>Ga0080027_10000499_pt1 | contig 16694 bp, 16 predicted proteins | sample OrgsoiDNA2013046_FD_70962 | JGI IMG/M metagenome (GOLD analysis project Ga0080027, IMG submission 70962) | Permafrost soil microbial communities from the Arctic, to analyse light accelerated degradation of dissolved organic matter (DOM) -... | ecosystem: Environmental > Terrestrial > Soil >... | reverse complement strand
AGGCTATCATTAATATATCGGAGGGCCGTTGCATAGTCAGGAAATATCAATGACCCGTTTGAAGCCATATAAAAATCAGGTGAATTTTCAAAATAATATAGCCATGCAGCAGGACCATTTTTGGAAATATCCAATGCGATAGAATCCGCAAGCTGAATCACATCTTTTGAAACTGAAACAGGATAAACAATCCGATCCTTTTGTTCCCCTGACTTACAGGAAACAAGAAAATGCAAAAAAAATATTGTTATTTCTATCAATACAATTTTCCTAAAGAACATCGTTAAATTGATTTAGAAAAAAAGATGCAGAAACAAAAATGAATGATTACAATGGATCACAGAAAAATGATTCCCGTATCCAGTAAAAAATAATTATGCGTAGCGCGGAAAGCTGAGAACTAATCTTTAGAATGTAAAAGACTGCTGATTTTATCCTGAACGCTATGTAGGAAATCGCCTCCTTTTGACTGTGCCTCAGCCAGATATTCTGCTCCCTTAGTCTTGATGGTATCCCCGATGGCTGCTGCATCCAGGTGTTCGTGCAGGGAAGCCGGTATTTTGCTTTTAATATATTCCAGCACATGTGCGGATGCTTCTTTAGCCTGATTTTCTGTGAGACCTATTTTTTCCTGTAATGACTGAACCAGTGTATTCGTATCCATAAAAAAGTTTTAGATGGGTAATTTAAGTAAATACCTGAACTTAAATTCAATAAATACAGGATTTCACAATCACTTATTTCAAAGCAGTCAATTTTAAAACAACCACATCATGGGAGGCAATATCTGCTTCAAATTTCTTTTTTGTGGTTCCGGATTCTTTCTTCAGCCATAGATCCCTGATACTAAATTGCTGACCAGCAAAATGGATATCTATGCCTGATACTTCATCTCTGAGAACCAGGTCCTTCCAGTCCAGAATTATTTTTTTAGCAGATCCTGTGCGATTTAAAAAACAGAGCACCAGCTCTTTATTTTTTAGTGGTTTTACCCATACTTCCAGACTATCCGGTAATTGCATTTTAAATGCAGATATCCCCAGACTGTCCTGATCCACGCGGATCATTTCTTTATTCGTGAGAATATCCCTTGTTAAAGGAGTCATTTTCCTCAGATCATTTCCAGCCGACAAAGGTGCAGAGAGCATACACCAAAGAGAGAAATGGGATTTATTTTCATTATCCGTCAGCCCGTTACCCACTTCCAGCATGTCGGGGTCGTTCCAGTGATTCGGGCCATTGTATTTACGGATGGGAAGCTGTTTATCCAATATACTCAGAACGGACTGGGCAGTCCAGTTGCCATAATGCTTATCCGTTGAAAAATTCGCGGTGATGTCTCCGGTGGTACGGTATAACTCACCCACCCCGCCAGCCCACAACCAGGGCGCATGGTTACCCCATTCACAAATGCTGAAAACGATGGGCCGGCCCGTTGCCTTTAAAGCCGCACTCATGGTTTTATAAGCTTCCCGGGCATTCAGACTGTCCGTTGAACACCAGTCATATTTTAATAAATCAACACCCCAGGATGCATACAGCCTGGCGTCCTCATATTCATGCCCGCGGGTGCCGGGATAACCTGCACATGTTTTAGAACCCGCACAATTATATATGCCAAATTTCAATCCCTTACCATGCACATAGTCTGCAAAAGCCTTCATTCCATGCGGAAATTTTAAAGGATCCGCTTCCAGGCTGCCATTTTGATCCCTTTCCATTGACATCCATCCGTCATCCAGAACAAAATACTGGTATCCTGCATCCCGCATCCCGGAGTTCACATATACATCCACCATTTCCATCAGCATACCTTCGCTGATTTTGGTCTGGAAGGTATTCCATGTATTAAAACCCATGGGTGGGGTAGGCGCCAGTTTACCGGTTAATAATTTACCACTATCCGCCAGGGTTTTAACATCACCTGCCGTTTGGCCGAAAGTATGCGTAGCGCTTAAACATACTAAAGCAAAGCATATCCGTTTTACGAAAGATTTCATGAAAGAAAATTTTTTTAATAGATCAGGTATTCAAAAAGTTGATCCAAGTTATCCTATCTGGATATATTAATCAAAATCTGTTAAAGATGACCCACATTTAAATGATAATCGCGGATACCAGAGCAGGCAAAGCAACGTTAATTCTATAATAGCGTACTCATTATTAAAGGGCAGATTTTGCCTGACCAGCCAGGATTTATAACAAAATGAATAAAATACTGTCCATATCCATCATCACGGCGTTATGCTCCTTTACATCCTGGCATTATAACCTGGAAACGGCAAGACAAATAGCGCAAAAGGAACATAAATGTATTTTGCTTAATTTCTCCGGATCTGACTGGTGTGGTCCCTGTCAGCGCATGGACAAGGAAATTTTTGAAAGCAAATCTTTCTCCTTATTCGCAGATTCAGTTTTGGTAATGGTCAACGCAGATTTCCCGCGAAAGAAAAAAAATCAGCTGACCGGCCAGCAGCAGGAATTAAATAATGCCATGGCCGAAACATACAATGCAAAAGGAATTTTCCCGTACACTGTTTTAATGAATGAACAGGGCAGCGTCATCAAATCCTGGGAAGGATACCCTGAAGTGAAACCGGAAGAATTTATTGAAGAAATAAAATCTGTTATGCATGCAGGAAAATAAATGTATAAACGGATCGAAGGCTTTTACAAGGTCATTGAAGCTGATGGGAAACCGTTTTGAAATAACGGCAGTTGCATCGGCCGAAGAATGGGCCAATACCTGTATAGATGCTGCGATTGCAGAAATTCAAAGAATAGAAAAATTACTGACCACTTTTAATGAAGAAAGTGAAACCTGTCAGATTAATAAATATGCCGGCATCTCACCGGTTCAGGTTTCTGAGGAAACATTTCAACTGATTCGCAGGTCTGTCAGGATTTCCAAAATAACACAGGGCGCATTTGATATCAGCTATGGATCTGTTGATAAGGATCTGTGGAATTTCAATATCGGGATGAAATCACTTCCTGATAAAGAAACTGCCGCTAAAATGGTGCGCCTGATAAACTATAGAAATATTATACTGGATGAAGAAAATCTGACTGTATTTCTAAAAGAACCCGGAATGCGTATCGGATTTGGTGGAATCGGAAAAGGTTATGCCGCGGATAGGGCCAAAATGATAATGAAGGAGATGGGTATGGAAAGTGGGATCATTAATGCCTCCGGTGATCTTGCTGTATGGGGCACCCAGCCTGGCGGAGAAGCATGGACGATTGGAATTGTAAATCCGAATATGGCAGGAGAAGCCTTCTCCTATTTCAAAATGAAAAATATGGCCGTAGCCACTTCAGGGAGCTATGAAAAGTTTGTGATGATCGATGGAAAAAAATATTCCCACACCATTAATCCAAGAACCGGCTTACCGGTTGCAGGTATAAAAAGCGTAACGATCATCTCCCCCAATGCTGAAATCGCTGATGCCATGGCAACACCCGTTATGATTATGGGAATCAGGGCTGGCCTGGATATGGTGAACCAGATTAAGGACCTTGAAGCGATTCTGATAGATGATCATGACCAGATTTATACATCCGTCAATATTCATTTTAATCAATAGGCGACTATGAAAATAAAATCCTTTTTTAAATTTCTTGCCGCAGGTTGCGGATGTTCTTTCGTGGTTTCCTGTTCTACAGTAAAAGAATACCAGAAAAGCAGGATCAACGATTCAGAAATGACCCTGGCAAACCGTAAAGTGGAGAAAACCGAATTGAGTGTTGAATCCTACCGTGAAGGTTCATCCGGAGCAAATGGAGGGAAAACCGGCGGCGGGTGCGGCTGTAACTAGTAAATCATTATGAAAAAAATCTGCCTCACTGTTGTCGGAATGTATTTCCTGTTCTTTCATGGTTTCTCCCAAACACATGAACAGGATAGCACGGCATATAAATCAAAAAAACTTTCTTTGAGTGAAGTCAGTCTCGTGTCGAGTTATTATGACCAGACTGCAGACAAAAGTGCCGTAATGGGTGGAGATCCGGGACCCAAGGGTATTGCGGATGTAACTGACTTCGCGAATGGACTGGATATAAAGTTTGTGGGCTGGGATAAGCAGAACAGAAAAAACTCCCTGACCGCAGGATTGGGAATAGATTATCATACAGCTGCATCACAGGCTTATGTAAATTATAATGGCACGGCTATAAATTATGGTACGAGAATATATCCAACATTGGAATGGATCAGGGAAAATGAATCGAAAGGCACAACAATCGGTATCGGTGGCTACTATTCTGCTGAACATAATTATTATCACTCCATCGGATTGAATACATCCTTTTCAAAAAAAACGCATCATAATGGTGAATTCGGTTTTAAATTAACCGGATATTTTGATCAGATTAAAATGATCTACCCTTCAGAATTTGTCGTGGCCCCGCCAGCTCCCAAAGGAACACCGGATATCAGGATAGATACTTTAACAACGGCCAGCGGACAAGTCAGATATGTACAGGTAGATCCGTCAGGAAATGTAGTTGGCAGTGTACCAAAAACTACGATTCCATCCAGACCCAGGGATACCTATACGGCTTCTTTTTCATTTTCACAGGTGATAAATACCAGATTGGATGCAAGTATCCAGCTTGACCTGGTTTATCAAAATGGTTATCTCGGACTTCCATTTCACCGGGTATATTTTAATACGCCAGACAGTACCTATGAAAAACTGCCATCTACGAGAGTTAAACTACCCATCGGACTCAGGATAAATTATTTTCTTGGAGATAACGTTATTTTAAAAGGCTATTACAGATTCTATGTGGACAGCTGGGGATTGAATTCACAAACTGCCAGTCTGGAAATCCCAATTAAAATCACAGCTTTCTTTTCATTATCTCCGTTTTACCGTTTTTATCTGCAAAATGCTTCCAGATATTTTGCACCTTACAAAGTGCATTCGGTGCAGGATCCGTATTATACCAGCAATTATGCGCTGGCTTCTTTTATCAGTCATTTCTTCGGAATGGGATTCCGGATGGCGCCACCAAAAGGAATTTTCGTAAAAAGCCTGAACTCAATGGAAATTCGTTATGGTCATTATACCCAGAATATAAATCTCAACGCGAACATTATATCATTGAATCTGAATTTCAAATAACCGGAAATCATTCCGGATATTTTTTGTCATCTATATATTGAATTATCCCAAGAAGATTTTGTTCATTGATATCTACCTCATTCAATGAAAAGAATTCATCAACCAGCTTTGCATCCTGAATCAGTGCCTTCCTGATATTTTTTTCATTCAGGTCTACCTTTTTATAAGATTTATTACCCGGATAAATTAAATAGTACTCATAATAGTCAACGAATTCATCATATTTTTTTCCGGATGCGCTATAGCCTTCATTTTTAAAATCAGCTCCGATTATTTTTGTGAACATTCTTTTATATAATGAATACCCGTCTTTTGAAGTAATAATGGGCATAAGAAAATATTTTGAACTTATCCATGTTACTTTTTCAAACTTATAGTCCACATTACTCGTAATAATTTCAAAGCGGATGATGGAATCGATAGGATATATTATTATTTCATTCTTACCATTTACATAGTACAATCGATTTTCAACTTTATCAAAATTGAAAAGTGGTATCATATCGCGTTCCGGTAATAACGTATGGCTGGTCAGTTCTGCATTCCCTTTCTGCCAGCCCGGGGCCAGATAAGGGTTTCCGTGAGGATATTCTTTTTCAAAAAATGCAATGATCACTTCTTTTCCGCCCCGGGCTTTTACATTATCATCCGGCAAATCCGGAATCTGATTAAACGCCCGGATATAATTTATTAAAAGAAAAAAAACTATCCATATCGATTTCATCAGACTTTTTTTACGCAGCGAAATCCCACATGATTTGAAGAGGAACGGTATTCGCCTTTGCCACGACTTCCTACCATATATCGGGTGCAGTATTGATCAGTACATAAGTAGGAACCCCCACGCTGAACCTTCTTTTTTTGCCCTGGTTCAGTAGGATCAAAAGCCGTTTCCGGTCCCTGTGGATTATTCACTATTTTTTCTCCTGCAAGCTGTTTGTAGTAGTCCGGCCGATACCAGTCGTTACACCATTCCCATACATTCCCGGCCATATCATACAACCCGTATGCATTGGGAGGAAATTGCATAACCGGTGCAATACCCGGATAGCCATCCTTACCTTCGTCATTGGATGGAAACTTACCCTGATAAGTATTCGCCATCCATTTATTATCAGGCCTGAATACATTACCCCAGGTATACAGCTCCCCCGCCTTTCCCCCCCTTGCTGCAAATTCCCATTCTGCTTCTGTTGGCAATCTTTTTCCGGCCCATTTAGCATAGGCAGCAGCATCTTCATAGGTTATGTGAATCACCGGATAGTTATCCTTACCGGAAATATCGCTTTGGGGACCAAGCGGATGTTTCCAGTCTGCACCATGTACGAAGTTCCACCACTGGTAACTGTTTTTCAGGTCCGTGACGGGAGTAGGAGAAAAAACGACCGATCCTGCAACCAGGTTTTCCTCCGGTGCACCCGGAAATTCTTCTTTGGTTGGTTTCATTTCTGCTACTGTAATATATTTCGTTGCATGCACAAATTCTGCGAATTCCCTGTTTGTTACCTCTGTAGCATCCATGAAAAATCCATCCACATGCACGCGGTGAACCGGTCTTGCATCAGACATGCCTTCATGACCACCATCAGCCATTCCCAGGGGATTTACACCGCCCATGCTGAATTCACCGCCGGGTATCCATACCATACCCGGAACTAATTTTTCCTTCGGTTCTTTTTTATTCAGAACCGTTGGTTGAAAATCTGTTCCGCCTCCATTCATATACATGATACTGTCGGCAACGGTGAGTCCGATTGCCGTACAGGAAACTGCTCCTGAAATTTTATCCCTGTCCACTGATTTATCAGCTGCTTTTGCTGCTGTGACCGTTGCGCCGGGTTGCTGACAGGATTCAAATCCAATGGCCAATGCTGTTATAAAAAATAATAATTTATATTCCTTCATATTTGTAATTAAGCAGAACCTAAAGTTCGGTCTCCCGGATGAAACTTGATTAAAAAAAATTGCGATCTGGAAGAAGTCAGCGGTACAGATCTGGATATGAAAACGGGTATCTCGAAAAAAAATGTGAAATAGAAGGGGTAAACCCTTTCATTTAAAAAATATTTTTATTAATATAGCATTCCTCTGAAATACCTCTCAAAGATCTAAGTAATTTTCAGCAACCATTTTTTCGTAAATTACGTAGTACTAACCTGTTCTGATCTGCCCGCAAATTTCCTATTGAATACTGCTGTTTCAAATTTTCATTACAATGCCCGGCTGATGAAGTGCAGATTGAGTATTTTTTTTCTGTCTATTTGCTTAAATGCTTTTCCGCAGGCACAGACCTGTCCTGTAAATATCAATTTTGGCACAGGTGATCTGACCCATTGGTATGCTTACACGGGGAACAATATGCAGGGTAGTGGTCCCAATGCCCTCCGAAATAATTATGATTCAATTTATAATGCCCCCGGGGGAACCATTGGTGCCCGTGCCATTAATGAATATAGTTTGGGTAACGTGCGTGGTATACAGGTGATCACAACTTCTTATCAGGATATTTTCGGGGGCTTTCCTACAATTCCAACGATCAATGGATATAGCTATAAGTATACTATCCTGCTTGGTTCCACAGCCATTACAAGGGGAACCAGCAGTGCCGGCGGGGGTGGCTATGTCAGGGGGGTGAGTTATAGTATTCTTGTACCTCCGGGTCCTGCCACGGAGCCCTATACCATGACCTATGCCTATGCGATGGTGCTGGAGAATGGGACGCATGTATCCAACGAACAGCCTGTTATTACCGCAACTTTGAAAACGCCGGCAGGCATTATTGACTGTGCGTCTCCCAGTTATCTGCTCCCGACTTTCAATAATGTGGTGGAAGGCGGCCGGGGTGCTACACTGGATAGCGCCACGGCAAAAAAGAATGGTTTTAAAGTAAGTTCGACGCCTACTCCGAATGAGAGTTTTGGATTCGCGGGCCAGCCGCAGGGTAACCTGCTCGATGTGTGGACGAAGGGCTGGACGGAAGTCACTTTCGATCTTTCTGCGTATAGGGGTCAGAAGGTGAGCCTTACATTTGAAGCAGATAATTGTGTTCCGGGCGGTCATTTTGCATACGCCTACATAGCTATTCGTAATAGTTGTGCCGGTTTGCAAATAAGCGGAGATTCACTGGCCTGTTATAATACCGGCCTTATCTATTCCGTTCCCGCACTTGCCGGTGCAACCTATAGTTGGAATATTCCTGATTCCTGGAAATTGCTTTCAACCGATACCGGCAATATTATTCATGTCAAGTCAGCCACCAACGGTGGATTTATTACCGTACGCGAAAAAAATGGCTGCGCAGACCTCACGGATACGATTCAGATAAAAACCCAACCTTCCCCTGTAGGCGGAGACCTGGAAGGATCAACCGCTGTTTGTACAGGAATAAATAACAGTCATTTGATTCTATTTAATTATTCAGGATTAATCCAGAATTGGATTTCTTCAACGGACAGTATAAACTGGACAATTATTCCCAATCTGACCGAAACCTATCTGGCAGAAAATCTTACGGCCACAACTTATTATAAAGCGGTCGTTGGCAAGGGATCTGTTTGTCCGCCGGATTCAAGCAGTCCTGCAATCATCCGGGTTGATCAAAAATCAATAGGCGGAGAAATTGATCCTCCACTTTCAACACTTTGTGCGGGGCAGATCGCAGGGGAAACACTCCTGCTCTTTGGCAATACCGGATCGGTTCAAACCTGGCAATATTCAACAAATGGATCTGACTGGTCTGAAATTAATCCCATCGTGACCAGTAATCAATATACGGTTAAAGGCATAACCGAAACCACATTGTTCAGGCTGATTGATAAAAACGGTGTTTGTCCGGCAGATACCAGCTCGCTTGCGCAAATTTTGTTTAATTCCGTACCTTTTCCCAATGCAACGGCAAATCCGGTTGATACCACGATCTGCTTTGGAACACCGGCTACCCTGAATACAAATATTTTTACAGGTACAAGCTACTCCTGGTCTCCTAGTTCAGCAGGAAACGGGAATATAAGCGGAACGCCATCCCGTTTTTCAGATACGGTTTTACCTGACAGTACAACCAGTTATGTTTTGAAGGTAGTAAATGAAGGTTGCCCGAATGCATTGTACGATACTTTGCTTGTACAGGTTTTACCCAAAGTGATCGTGGATGCAGGTAACGATACCTCACTGGTTACCGGAGAACCCATACAGTTTCATGCCACCAGCAGTGATGCGGGTCCGGATCTTTTTTCATGGCTGCCGGGAACGGAACTCAGCAATCCATCCATTCCAGATCCTACAGCCATTTATAATGATGAGGATTATAAGATAAGATATACCATCAAAGCGACCACTCCATTCGGATGTAGCGGAGAAGGGTTTATTACTGTAAAGATCTTTAAAACAAAGCCCGACATTTTTGTTCCGAATGCCTTTACGCCTGACCAGGCATCGAATCCAATATTCAGACCCATTCCTGTTGGTGTTACCTCTCTCGATTATTTTAGAATCTACAATCGCCTTGGCCAGCTGGTTTATAGTACCACCGCCATTGGCAGCGGATGGAATGGCTTACTCCATGGTGTTCCCCAGGCTTCCGGAGCTTATGTATGGATGGTGAAAGGAACTGACTATATTGGCAGTACCATCGTCAAAAGCGGAACCATGGTGCTGATACGCTAATTTATTATTTTCAATAAACATTTCGATGAAACAAACCTGCCTGGGATTTAAAGTATTGTTTCTCCTTTCTTTTTTTACGGCAACTGCCCAATCACAGGATACGGCGCATGCCGTGCTGGTTACCAAAAATCCGACGGATGAAGCGGTTATACTTTACCGTTATATTCATCAGATTTCAGGTAAACAAACCCTGGCGGGTCAGCACAGCGTTCCGCTATTGGGTTCTGCAAGACTTGCTGCGGTGTATAAGGCGACCCATCAGTATCCGGCTGTATTCGGACAGGATTTCGGATTTAGTTTTCCGGGCGACTGGGACGGCATAAATTTTCGTCAGCAATTGGTCGACGAGGCTATCAAAAGAAATAACGAGGGTTTTATTATTACGCTGATGTGGCATGCTGTTCCTCCGACGATGGATGAACCCGTTAGTTTTGAAAAAGGAATTCAAAGTCACCTTACGGATGCCGAATGGAAAGAGTTGGTTACACCCGGCAGCAGGATAAACCTGCGCTGGCAGTCTCAGGTGGATGTGATCGCCTTTTTTTTAAAACAATTGCAGTATGGGCATGTTCCGGTTTTATGGCGGCCCTATCATGAAATGAACGGGGACTGGTTTTGGTGGGGAAAGAAAAAAGGGGAAGACGGGTATAAGAAATTATACAGGATGCTGTATGACCGGCTAGTGAATTTTCACGGTTTACATAACCTGATCTGGGTGTATAATACGAATGAATTTAAACCCGGTGTGGATAGCCTGGCAGCATATTATCCTGGAGATGAGTATGTGGACATCATAACAACGGATGTATATACCCAGGGTTTTGATAAGGAAAACTATCAGCAGATAACAAAACTTGCAGGCAACAAGCCCATTGCATTGGGGGAGGTTGGTAATTTACCTACTGCTGCTATATTGAAAGAACAACCCAGGTGGACCTGGTTCATGCAGTGGGGCGAACCTTCCGGAAAAGCATTTATTTTTTACCAGGATGATCAGGTGCTAAAGCTAAAAGACCTTCCCTGGGTGAAAGTAAAGGATCCAACGATGTTTTATCCGCTGATGAAATAATCTTATTGTTCCATTACGTCATATTGCCGGATATATTCAGTAGTTCTGTAACTTTCTGAAAACAGGTTAATTTTTTCTGATGGTTGCCCATTATCCTTTTCAAACAAAATCATCCATTCAGATTCGCTTATATCAAGGGGTTATATTTCAATTATATTATACAAAAGCGGGTCTAATTCAGGTGCATAAAGCCATTGCTAATTTCCCTTTACGATTCCACCTTCTGCTTTCAAAATGGCACCGTTAATAGCTGCAGCATTTGGGCTGGATAAGAACAATATGGTGTCTGCAATTTCATTTGGCTGGATCAGGCGCTGGATCAACGAACTGGATCTGTTCTCCGAAATGAATTTTTTTTCAGCCTCAGCTCTCGGCAAATTTGCATGAATGTCCTGAATGAATTTTACGAGGCCTTCTGTAGCAGTTGGACCAGGTAAAACGGCGTTGACAGTAACCTGTTTTCCTTTAGTCAGTTCAGCCAGACTTCTGGAAATAGACAGTTGCATCGCCTTGGTTGCGCTGTAATGCGCCATGGCCGGATCGGGATTAAGCGCCACTTCACTGGCAATAAATATCACCCGACCGGTATCCTTCAGCAACATCTGCTTTAAGAAATGCCGGGACAGCCGGATGCCACTCATAATATTAATTTCTATCAGCCTGTACCAATCTTCGTCTGTTTCTTCAAAAAACGGTACGGGTTCATAAATGCCAATATTGTTAACGAGTATATCAACAAATGGAATTTCGCTGATGGCTTTATCACATCCATCTTTCGACCCCAGGTCGGCAACCAGTTCCAGCAAGTCTGCATCAGGATAATTATTTCGGATGGCATTGATCGCGATCCTGACAGCAGTCGAAGTTCTTCCATTGACGATTACAGTTGCTCCTTCCGATGCAAAAGCCATTGCTGTAGCCAGACCAATACCACCGGTGGATGCAGAGATCAAAACGGTTTTGTTTTTTATTTTGAGATTCATCTTGATTAATATTTTTAATTGACTAAATCGTGTTTGCGGTATTTGTGATTTCCTTATGGCCGTCAGTTACCAGCTTCAGTTGGTAAAGGTTGAAGTCGGCGAAATAATTGCCTGCACCGGTCGACTGGAAACGACGGATAGCTGCACCATTCATATGGGATTCCCATTGTTCCCGGCTTGCCCAACTTTCCATAAAAATCATTATTCTGCCGTCCTGGATTGACTGGTGCAATTCATACCGGATACAACCAGGTTCCTTCACTGTTTCAATAACGAGTTTTTCCTGGGCAGCACGAAGTAGATATTCTTTCCCTTCAATGGCCGTGCAAATGGCCACAATGTTCAGAGGTGATGATGTGTTCATAATTTTAATTTAAGAACACAAATCTCACCAGTTCGAATGCCAGTTAAAAGGACAAAACGCAAAAAATAAATGTGACATTTGTCACAAAGTGTCATTGGCTCTCAGGAATTTTTTAAATGCATTCGGCTGAGTGTCTCCCGCGACACACCCAGGTAACCAGCAATCAATTGTTTGGGCAGTCGCTGTAAAAGATCCGGGTATTGCTTTATGAAAAGTTCGTAACGCTCTGAAGCATTCAATTTAATGAGTGAAAGAATCCGCTGTTGAAGCGCAACATATCCCGCACTGGATTTTTTTCTGAAGTAATTTTCTATCGCATGAATCTCTTTACATAGTTTCTCGCGGTCAGCAAGGGTGATTACAAAAAGTTCACAATCCTCCAAACAGTCAACACTCAGTGAAGCGGGTGTTTCATTCCAGAATGCTTTGTAATCGGATATCCACCAGTCTTCGACAGCAAATTGCAGGATGGATTCCTTTCCGTTATCATCCAGCGCATAGGCTTTCAAACATCCTTTGCCGACAAAATAATCATAACGTACATACTCTCCTTCCTTAATAATAAACTCGCCTTTTCTGAATTTTTTCGCAGAGAAATGCTGAAGCACAAACGTTAATTCGTCCTGCGATATATTACAGTTATTGCTGAGTTGTGTTTTTAAAATATCAATCAGCGGTGTAGTCGGAGTACTCATAATTTAATACGGTGACCGATATCCCAGGCGACAAAATATTTTAATGCCGGGCCCATGATGCTTTTATTCAAAATACTGCAAATATCCGTTTTAAATCCAAAACCTTTGCATAAAGCTGAGTCGTTCTTAGACTTCTGTGTCCAATCATTTTTGATACGGTATCAACCCTCTTTCTGGCTTATTTTCGCCTGGTACATTCTTACTCTTATAATAATAATACATTCCTCTAACCCACACTCTGTTGTAGATTATGTAAATGATTATTCGTTTTATTGGTAATAAATTCTTTTATTATTCCTACCGCCGTTAATAATCCGTTTTCTGCCCTTAATTTTTGTCCAAGAGCTTCAGCATTTTCAATAATATTACTGGTCATCGAAAATAAAATTGCCTTTGCCAGTCTTTCTGCTGTTAGTTTGGTTTTCTTAATTGGCTTTGAACCAACACCTAACTCAAATACTCGTTGTCCCCAGGCGGGCTGATCGGCATTTTGCGGAATTATAATTGTGGGCTTACCAGCCCTTAAACCAGTAGCTGTAGTTCCCGCTCCTCAGCCAAGTCCCACAACCGCTCTTTGTTTTGTAAGGTTTAATGCTTCAATAATAATTTCAAGTGTTTTGCTAAAACTTTCATTTTCCTTCATACTGCCAAAACCAATATATATGGGGGCGTTTCCCGCCAAATAAAAGCCAAGCGGCATTCCCGGATGGAAAATAATAAGATCCGCGTCAGCACAAGCTTTCCAAATTTCTACCTGAGTTTTTACCATTAATTTTTTTAAACCCTTAGAACTTTTTAAATGACCCTTAATAAATTTGAGCGGATTATTCCCTTTCGACATTTCTCTTACTTCACCATCTTCCATGATTTTTTGAATATCTACTTCCAAAGCATAAAAATCAAGCCCGTAATTGCGTACAAAATTCTCTTCATTTCTAGCTGAAACTATTTGCACCTCGTAGCCTGCTTTTTTAAGTCCAAGTCCCAAAGCTATGTAAGGTTGTAAGTCACCTCTGGTTCCAATTGTTGTAATAACTATTTTCATTTGTTAATCCAGTACCGGTTTCGAGACATAAATGAATGTCCATGTCAAAAGTGTCTGCAACCGCCATTTATCACAAATGCGTGAAGGAGCTGATGAAAGGAAAATACAGTTCATATTTCCTGTTTTACAACCCGTTTTTAAGGAGCCGCATGATTATCCATTTTTGTCTCCCTTAAACCTAAAGGCATTCTAAAAAATACAATCGACTTTCAATATAATATCTAAAACCAGGATACCAAGTCTCTCCACACCCACCTGGAACGACCAACGACCAACATTCCCAACTACTATCGCTGGTTGGAAAAAGTAGAACTTGTTCCTCTTCAAATAATCCTCCAACCAGTAAGCATTTCTTGGTTAATCCATGGTATTTTTCCTTCTCCATTTCAATGGATTCTTCAACGATATCTACAAGATCTTTTTCCAACACGGAAAGCCAATCGATTTTTTCCACTGGCAACAAAGCAGAATATATATTTGAATGGCTTGTGAAACCATTTGAAACTTTTAAAAACTCCCGATAGTCTTCGGGAAGTTTCATCCCTATTCTTCTTTCCGTCGTTAAAATATCATCCTCCAATGCAGGATCGTTACCAAGCCAGTTTGAAGTTGTCATGGGTCCTGCGTAAAGCGCCGGATCGTCTTTGATTGCCAAAACGGAAATATTCTCCAATAATTTTTGCCAGGACAGATCTCCGTAAATCAATGTTCTTCCCTTTTCTTTCCTTTTTTTAAGCGCAGCAGATAGTTCCCCGTATTCAAACTGGCATTTTTCATTCGTTAGTTCAAAAGTTGGATCAAGGATTCCTTCGAGCAACAAAGCTGATGATTTTCTATTTCTCGTCAGATAACCGACCATGTAATTATAATCGAGCATATAACCAACTCCCCAAATATGAATAAACTTTTTACCAACTTCGACTAAGTCATTTTCAAGTGACAATAATGTTGCTCGCGAAGCCAAAACACAATAGTCGAATCCCGATGTGCTTTGTATATCTTTTTCCAGTTGATTTAGTAAGTCAGGCAGGCTTCTATTTTCATATTGATTATTAAAGAAAACTTCTTTAAAATTTTCCTGTTCAATTTCATCGATGTCTCTTAATTCAAATGGTATGGTTGAAGGAAATTTATTTGAGAGCTCCCACATGATTCGGAGACCTTCCAACTGTCTCCTGACATTACCAGAATCTCCGGCATGCAAATTCCACAGATCCTGAAGTAAATTATTGGCATGTTCTAGATATCCGGCTACGGCCCATTCTGCAGCCTTATCAGTTATATGATCATATACTGTATCAAGATCCTCAGCCTTTATACATTTTAGCAGATTTCCAGTTTCAATAAATTTTTTCAAAAAGTTCTTTTATTTAATAAACTTACGAAAAGCGACTGTGTTTAGAATAAATCGATTCTATTCTGGAAAACAGCTACTGTAAATCGCCAAACTAAAGTGTACCACTAATTATTTACCTTCCGGCGTCCAACAAATGGTGATAAATAGTTTGTATTATGAAACTAATCCGATACGGAAAATCTGGTGAAGAAAAGCCTGGTATTGTTGATAATGGAAATTTTTACGATGTGTCCGCAATTTTCGAGGACTAAGACGAATCCTTCTTTGTAAATCATGGATTAGGTAGGTTGAATGAATTTATAATAAAAAATAAATTGACTTTACCGTTGGTTGAAAAAGGAACAAGACTCGGGTGCCCGATAAGTAAGCCTTCTAAAATAGTTTGTATCGGCCTTAACTATTCAGATCACGCCAAGGAGTCAAAAGCCGCCATACCATCTGAACCTATTATATTCCTTAAAGCGACAACAGCTTTGACAGGTCCATTTGATAATATCATCATTCCCAAAAATTCGACAAAGACCGACTGGGAGGTTGAACTCGCAGTGGTAATTGGAAAACGTTGTAATTATATTTCTGAATCTGAAGCCTTAAATTATATCGCCGGGTATGTTCTTCACAACGATGTTAGTGAACGTAGTTTTCAGTTGGAAAAATGCGGAACATGGGACAAGGGCAAAGGATGCGACAGTTTTAGCCTATAGGACTCCAGGTGTGGGCATGGGATTTTCGCCATCCATACATTTAAAAGAAGGCGACACGGTAGAACTCGGTATTGAAGGCCTGGGAGAGTCCAGACAATTCGTAAAAGCCTATACTGATATTTGAATCCAACAAGGTGGGGACGGAAAAGGATGCGAGTGCCGAAAAATATGATCAATTTTTACATATAACATAAGGATTCATAATGGCTCAAAATAAATTTGATGCAATCGTTATTGGTTCAGGGGTAAGCGGCGGGATGGCAGCTAAAGAACTTACGGAAAAAGGACTTACAGTATTGATGCTCGAACGCGGCAGAAATATCGAACATGTCAAAGACTATATCAACGCAAATAAAAGTCCCTGGGATTTCCAGCACCGAGGTAAAAGACCTAGCCATGGCGCCTTACCAGAAGTTGAAAAAAATCTTTTTAATATCTCCAGCAATATTAAAGAAGCTCCCTACACCCAGATTAAAAAATTTGACTGGTTTCGGGCGTATAATGTGGGAGGCAAGTCCCTGCTTTGGGGTAGGCAAAGTTACCGGTGGAGTGATTTTGACTTTGAAGCGAATGCTAAGGAAGGGATAGCTGTAGATTGGCCTATACGATATAAGGATCTGGCACCCTGGTATAGCCATGTGGAGAAATTCGCTGGAATAAGCGGTTCGACGGAGGGACTTTCCCAA
>Ga0080027_10000496_pt1 | contig 16767 bp, 12 predicted proteins | sample OrgsoiDNA2013046_FD_70962 | JGI IMG/M metagenome (GOLD analysis project Ga0080027, IMG submission 70962) | Permafrost soil microbial communities from the Arctic, to analyse light accelerated degradation of dissolved organic matter (DOM) -... | ecosystem: Environmental > Terrestrial > Soil >... | reverse complement strand
AACAGCGAGATGAGCGAGATGTGGCGGATGGTGTTGCGCAGGTTGTCCGCGCCCAGAAACACCGGGTTGAGCGCGGCGGTGAGGCCGGCCAGGCCGATCAGCACGGCCAGCATGGTCAGCTCTTTCTTCATCCGGGCCAGGCGCGCGGGCGAAGTGGGCGCCGGCGCCGCGATGGGCGTCGGTGCCGGGTCGGCTGGAATCGAGACCTCCGTCATGTTGGCGCTATGCTGCATACCTCAGGATGTTGGCGTCCGTAAGCTCTTCCCGCGCCAGCTCGCCCCGCGACTTGCCCTGGCGGAGGACGATCGCCCGGTGGCAGAGCGCGGCGATCTCCTCCGCCTCGGAGCTGGACACGATGATCCCCTTGCCCGCCGCGGCGAGCTCCCGCACCACGTCGTGCACGTCGCGCTTGGCGCGCACGTCCAGGCCCCGCGTGGGCTCGTCGAGCAGCAGCACCTTCGGGTCGCGGGCCATCCACTTGCCGAGCACGATCTTCTGCTGGTTGCCGCCCGACAGGCCCGAGGCCGGCCCGCCGGCGCGGATGCGGAAGCGCTCGATGTAGGGCCGGGCGATGGCCATCTCGTCCTCGAGCAGGAACTTGTGCAGCGAGGGCAGCGCCAGGTTGCGCTCGACCAGCATGCTCAGGATCAGGCCCTGCGTGCCACGCTCCTCGGGCACCAGCCCGAAGCCGGCCGCCATCGCATCGCGCGGGTTCTGGATCGACAGCGCCTTGCCCCCGACCTTCACCTCGAGGCCGCAGGGCCGCACGCCGAACAGCTCGCGCAGCACGCTGCTGCGCCCCGCGCCGACCAGGCCCGCCAGCCCCAGGATCTCGCCGGCGTGCAGATCGAACGAAACGCGCCCGCGCACCGACAGCACCACCTCCGACCGGGTGGTCGGCGGCGCCGCCTCCGAGACGTTGGTGGTTCCGGCCAAAAGCTCGACCAGCTTGTCGAGCGTCGCCTCGCGGGTGGGCAGCTCGGCGACCCGCTCGCCGTCGCGCAGGCAGACGACGCGGTCGGTGATCTCCAGGACCTCGCGCAGCCGGTGCGAGACGTAGACCATCGCGATGCCGTTCTTGCGCAGATCGCCCAGCAGCACGAACAGCCGCGCCGCATCGGTCTCGCTCAGCGTCGCGGTTGGCTCGTCGAGCAGCAGCACCTTGGCGTCCAGCGACAGCGCGCGCGCGATCTCCGTCCGCTGCTTCTGACCGGGCGACAGCGAGCCCAGAGGCGTGCGCGGATCGATGTCGCCGCCCACCCGCTCGAGGACCTTGCTGGCCCGGCTGTAGAGCGCGGGTCGATCGATGATCCCGAACCGGTGCGGCTCGTGGCCCAGCAGCACGTTCGATCCCACGTCCAGGTCCTCGGCCTGGATCAGCTCCTGCCGCACCAGCGAGACGCCCAGGCGGATGGCGTCGGCAGGGCTGGCGGGCGACTGGCCGTCGATCGACACGGTGCCCGAGTCCGGCTGGTGCACGCCGGCCGCGATCTTCATGAGCGTCGACTTGCCGGCGCCGTTGCCGCCCAGCAGGCCCACGATCTCGCCGGGCGCCACGTCGAAGTCCACGCCGCGAAGCGCGCGCACGCCGCCGAAGGATTTTTCGACGCGTCTCAGCGAGAGCGGCATCGGTTCAGGCCCAGCATCGGATCTCGGATCATTTCTTCAGCTCGCGCAGCTCGTTCCAGAACTGGTCCAGGTTCGCTTTGTCGACCACCAGGATGCCGGTGTCGAGGAGAGGCGGCACCGTTTTGCCGTCGCGGATGTCCTTGAGCGCCTTGACCGACTGGTAGCCGAACTGGAAGGGCCGCTGCACGATGGTGGCGGTGATGAGGCCGTCGCGCACCGCCTTGAGGGTCTCCTCTTCCTCGTCGAACACCACCAGGATCGGCTTGTTCTTGCGGCTGGAGGCGCGCACGGCGTCGGCCATGCACGGGCCGTTATATGACCAAATGCCCATCGTGAGGACCAGATCGGGATAGCGCGCCAGGGCGTCCTCGACGTTCTTCTTGGCCAGTGCGCGATCGGCGTGGTCCAGGAACACGGGGAGGATCTCGATCCCCGGCACCTTGCCCAGGGTCTCGTCGATGCCCTGCTTGCGCTCGATCGCGTTCTGCATGTCGATCCGGCCCACGAACAGCGCCACCTTGCCCTTGGTGATGTTCGCGGCCTTGAGCGCCGCGATGGCGGTGTTGCCGGCCATCCTGCCGGCCTCGACGTTGTTGGTGCCGACGTAGACCTTACGCGGCGACTTCGGCGCGTCGGAGTCGGTGGTCACGAGCGGCATCTTGGCCGCCACCTGTTCGAACAGACCCGTCATCGCGTCGGGGTTGATGGGGCTGATCACGACGCCGTCGAAGCCCTGGACCATGATGTCCTCCAGGAAGCGCTGCTGATCGGCGACCTCGCCCTTGAGCGGGCGGAACATCTCGACCTTGACGCCGAAATCCTTCTCGGCCTTGCGCAACCCCTTCTCGCCGATGTTCCAGAAGTCCGACGAGTTGTTGGTCACGAAGGCGAAGCGATAGCTGGGGGCGGGCGCCGCGGCGCCGGGCGCGCCGCTGTCGGTCTTCTTGCAGCCGAGGGTGGCCGCCGCCAGGGCGAACGCCAGCGCGCCGGCCGCGCGGCGCGAATTCATCCTCGATCCGAGAAATCCCATGGGCAGCTCCTTGGCAGGCGTCGGGTGGCTATTGCGTGGTGAACCGGTGAATCATCAGGTGCTGGTAGGGTTTCTCCGGGCGCAGGATCACCTGGTCGCGCCAGGCGGGAACGTTGATCGCGTTCGGGAACGCCTGCGTCTCGAGGCAGAGGCCCGTGTACTGGGCGTACGGGCTTCCGCCCTTGCCGCGGGTCGAGCCGTCGAGGTAATTGCCCGAGTAAAACTGGAGGCCGGGCTGGTCGGCCTCGAGGGCGAGGACACGACCGCTCTTCGGATCGGCGAGGTGCGCCACGGGGCGCAGCGCGTTCGGCTGCCCGTCGACGACGAAGTTGTGGTCGTAGCCGATCGGATCGCCGCCGGCGGCGGTCAGGTCCTGGCCGATGCGCTTGGGTGACCTGAAGTCGAAGGGCGTGCCGCGGACGGCGGCGACCTCGCCGGTCGGCACAATCGGATCGCCCGGGGTGTAGCTCTGGGCGTGGATCGTGAGCGCGTGGTCGGTGATCGGACCGGACGCTTGCCCGCCCAGGTTCCAGTAGGTGTGGTGGACCATGTTGACGAGGGTGACGGCGTCCGTGGTGGCGCGCATCTCAACCCGGAGCTCGTTCTTGGTGGTGAGTGTGTAGACGCAGGCCGCGGTGACGGTGCCCGGGTAGCCCTCCTCGCCGTCGCGCGAGACATGCCCGAGTCGCAGCGCCGGTCCGTCGGCGGTCTCCATCGCCTCGGCGCTCCAGACGACCTTGTCCCAGCCCTTGGCGCCGCCGTGCAGATGATGGTCGCCGTTGTTGGCCGCCAGGGCGAAGCGCCGGCCTCCGAGCTCGAAGGTCGCGTTCCGGATCCGGTTCCCGACCCGCCCAACGGTGGCGCCGAAGTACGGGCTGCCGCCCAGGTAGCCCGCGAGATCGTCGAATCCCAGCACGACGTCGGCGAGCTTGCCATCGCGATCGGGCACCTCTAGGCTGGTCAGGATCCCGCCGTACGTCGCCACCTTCGCGACCAGGCCGTTGCCGTTGCTGAGCGTGTAGAGGTCGACGTTCTTTCCGTCAGCGTTACCGAACGACGTCTTGGTGATTGCCATCGGATCGAATGCCGTCGCGCGATCTCTCCACTACCAGGTGAGCGTCATCCCGGAGTTGAACGTGTTGACCACCTGATTGTCACCGAGCCACCACGTCGCCTCGGCACGGAAATAATCGAGGTCGAAGTGTAAGTTCTCGGAAAAGTGATAGACGATGCCGGCGTTGATACCCATCTGATCCTTGAGGACGCTGATCGCTTGCATCATGGTCGTCGGATCGATGTATGCCGGATTCACGTCCCCGGGAACTTCATGAACCCGCGTTTCGCCTACGCCCGCGGAGAGGTCGACCTTTCCGAGCACGACCTGGGTTTGGACATAAAGGCCGTCGAATTTCCGCATCTGTTGCGTATGGGCTTGCTCGAAGATGGCCTCGCTGCCGTCGAAGGCGTAATTGATTCCCAGACCCTGGCCGTAGTGCCCCGCGACGCCGAGGTGGAAAATCCCGAGCTCGAGGCGACCGCCGGCTCCTGCGCCGTAGACGGTCGTGCTGAGGTTCGAGCCGCTTGCATAGACCTTCTGCCACGCGCCGTTCGCGAACAGGTGAATCTTGCCGACGCCGCCCAATGGCGCGTCGAAGGTCGCTTCCGCCTCGGGACGACCATATTTCGTGCGCCCCCAATAAAGCCCGACGAACGTGCTCGGATCGTAGTACCCGGCCGTGAGCTGCAATCCGTGAAAGAGCGGCGTGGCGTAGACGACGCCGGCGGAGAATCCATTGGCCAACACACCGTAGCCAATTTGACCTCCGGAGGGCCCTTTGTCCGAAAATCCGGCGGGATTTCCCACGCCGTAGCGGTGCGCGTATAGAAAATCGATCTCGGTAGCGCCGCGCGAGAACAAGGTCAATGCCCTTCCCACTAGGAGGCTGCCGGCGGGTCCGCTGACCTGCAGATATCCTTCCCGCTCATCGGGAAGCTCCGGGAGGTATTTCCGCTCGCTATCGGTTTCGACGTTGGCCCATATCGAGATGTATCCCTTGATCGTCGTGTGCTCCGTCAGATTGCGACGAAGCCCAAAAGCTAGGATGTTCCCCAAAAATCCGCTTCGCACACGGGAGGCGCTGATGGGGCCGTTCCCCATTGCGCCGCCGGGAAGGGTGACTAAGTCACCCGCGATGTTGAGGCCGCCGTCACCAACGCTGTGAAGGACCATCCCCGTGGAGTGATCAATCCCGTCCGGGAAGCCATCGCCTCGCACCACCTCGACGAATCCCCCGACGCGGCCCTCCGAGTAGAGATCCCACCCGCTATCGGATTTGGCGAGCGTAACCTCGGCTATCGAGCGGCGCTCGGCGACGAAACAAAGAAGAAATGCAGCTGAGACTTGGACCCGCGAGCGACGAGTCACGGTCCGACAACCGAGGTGACGTCGATGAAGACCCACTGCCCGTACTGTGCTCCGGAACCGCTCGTGTACGGCTGCGTGAAGCTTGCCGGGGGCTGCGGCATAGCGCCGGTCAAGGGCACCGTGAAGTGCGAGCTGCAGTTGTTGCCGGTGTTCTGGGCTTTGGTGCCGCAGTTCATGACCTGAACGCAATTTGAATCAAAGGTCGTGAACGTGATCATACCACCACCATAAATCTTGACCGTCTGCATATACGAAATGGGAAACGTGGCGTGCTGGGTCGTCGTGGTGTTGGTGTGCGGGTTCTCGTTCAGGTCAACCGAGTTCAGGAAGTACGTGTCGGGCGTCATCCCGCTACCGGCCGGATAAACACTCATTTCGTAGGTGTTGTAGTCATAACCGTTGCCATTCGCGGGCTGGGGAGCTCCGCCTGTTTGGAAAAGATCCGGGTCCGTGGTGACGGACGTATTGTTACCGGCAGCCCTCGTTCCACCGACGTAGTTGTAAGGCTCCACCACGCCGTAAACGTGAAACGTCATGTTGTAGGTTTGGCCGGTCGTTCCAGAGATCGGGAAGGTGGAGGTTTTGGTGACCTGATTGTTGGTGCATGGACCAATGTTGGGGCAGTCGTAGCCGTCGGTGCTGGCCTTTGCGCAATCGTGCAGCATGAGCGCGCCATCAAGGCTCCCGACGACGCTGGCAATGCTCACTCCGCCACCGGCTCCGCCCCCCGCTGTTCCAGCCGCGCCTGTCGCTCCACCGGTCCCCGTGTCGCCCGCGTGACCGGCGGCTCCGCCGCTGCCGGTCGTCCCGCTCGTGCCGCCTGTGCTGACGCTACCCCCTGAGCCGGTGGTGCCGCCTGTGCTGACGCTGCCGCCTGAGCCGGTGGTGCCGCCTGTGCTGACGCTGCCACCCGAGCCGGTAATTCCCCCGGTGCTCACGGCACCGCCCGATCCGGTGGCGCCTCCGGTGCTGAAGCCACCGGTTCCCGGCGTGCCTCCCGTGCTGACGCTACCGCCTGAGCCGGTGGACCCTCCGCTGGCGGTGGATCCGCCGCTGCCCGTGTCGACCGTCGGTGGGGTGTTGGTACAGGCAGATACCGCCAGAAGGAGAACAGCCGAGGATGCCAGAAGTGTAGATTTCATGTTTTTGGGGCCTCCGGTAGGTCGAAAAATCGAAGTGTATCACGGACGCGCTGGCGGGTACTTCTAGCGCAGGAGCGGTGACTGGCGAAAAGGCTATCAGCCCGGGGCGAGTAAGTAAAGAGGTCTTACTATCTTGCGGCTGCGTCTCGGTTGGTTCGATTTGTGCGCGCGCTTCTCGACCCATCCTGGCACGGTCGATGAATCTGGAATAACGTGCGCTCCGTGCTTTTCGGGGCGCTGCTCGCGTTTGCAGCTGGCTTGTCCGCTCTGATGGCAGAGACCGCTTGGCTGCCGCTCGTCGCGGGAATTGTGGGAGCCGACGGGACATCGATACAAGCGGTCTTGAGCGCGTTCTTTGTGGGCAACGCAATCGGCGCCTGGACCCTAGGTCGCGGAGCGGAGGGGCGGGTCGCCGCAGGCGCTTCGCCTATGCACGAGTTTACGAGGCTGCTCGGGGGCGCTACCGTCGGGATTGTTCTCTCTCTGCTCGCGGTTCCTGTCGGGCGCGTACTTATCCCACGAATCTCGTCCGGCGACGCCGGCATCACCCACACCGCGCTCTCGCTGGCGTTTGCTTGCGTGGTCTTCGCCCCGGCCACGATCTTCATGGGCGGCGCGTTCGCTGTCCTCGGGAGGGGTCTGCTCGCGCGGTCCCCACAGAAAGAGGATCGAAAGCCGAGCCGGCTCCTCGCAGGTCTGCAGGCCTGGAACACCGCGGGAGGGGTAGCCGGCGCGCTGCTAACCACCTTTGGCTTGCTCCCGTTCCTGGGTGTTCGAATGACTTTGTTAGCCGCCGCGATCGTCGCGGGCGGAGCGGCGCTGCTCGCGTGGCGGTTGCAACAGAGCGAATGGCCGGCAGGGCGGCCGGCTTCGCCGCGGGGAACCGAGGACGGCAGGGGCACTCACCCCGTTCGCGCCGCGTTTCTCTACGCCGCCGGTGCCGCAGGCACGGCCGCGATCTTCTTCGAGATCGGAGCCATTCGCGTGCTCACGGCCGCCTTCGACGGCACCGCATCGGCCTTCGGGACCGTCGTGGCGGCGCAGCTCGTGGGCGGCGCGTGCGGAGCCGCTTTCGGACGGATCGTGTCTCCTCGACCGTCTCGCCTTCCGTTGGCGTTCGCGCTCGCCGCGGTGGGCCTGGCGCTCGGCGCCTACGGTCTGGGCGCGACCGGCCAACTGCTGGAGTTTTTCGGCGCGACCTCGCCAGCTGGCGATCGAGCCGCCGAGATCATGACGGCCCTCATCCTCGTCGCGCCGCCCGCGGCGCTCACCGCGTTCCTGTTCGTGAGCGTCCTCGGCGTCACCGCCGACGACCCCGAGAGCCTGGCACGCGTCGTGAGCTTCAGCTCGGCGGGTGCCGCAGCAGCGCCGCTTCTCGCGGGGCTGGTGCTCTTGCCCGTCTTCGGCACGCCCGCACCTTTGATGGGCGGCGTGGCTGCGTTGGGGCTCGGCGCGGTGCTCACGGGGTTTGCCCACGGCGATCGCCCGCGCAGGGTGTGGGCGGTCCTTCGTCTCCCGCTCGCGCTTTCCGTCGTGGCCCTAGGCATAGGATGGGCGAGTAGGAGCCCCGCGCGGCTGTTCCCGTGGGTCCGGGATCCGGACGACCGCCGAATCTTTGTCCGGGATGCGGCGGACGGGGTGATCGCAGTCGAAGAATCGACGAGGGGTGCCCGCCGGCTCCGAACCGGTAGCCGATTCCTCGACGGGGGAGACGAATCCAGATTCGGAGAGCGGCGTCAAGGGTGCATCCCGCTGTTGCTCCATCCCGCGCCCCATCGGGTGCTGGTGCTCGGGGTCGGCACCGGATCGACCTTGGGCGCCATCGCGGAGGATCCCGACGTCGCGGACGTCGAGGCGGTCGAGCTCTCCGGCGAGGTGCTGACCTTCTTGTCGCTTTTCTCCAGGGCCAACGACGGCGTGCTCTCGCGACCGAACGTACACCTTCGGCGAGCGGACGCGCGCGCCTTTGTCAGGGGCGCCGCGATCTCTTCCGCGAAGTTCGACGTCGCGGTCGGCGATCTGTTCCACCCGCAACGATCCGGAGCGGGGGGGCTCTATACGAGGGAGCACTTCGCGGCGATCCGAGCCGCCCTGGCGCCGGGAGGAATCTTCGTGCAATGGGTGCCGCTCCACGAGCTGTCGCCGGACGCCTTCGCTTCGCTGACCGCGACGTTTCTGGACGTCTTCGAGCAGAGCGAAGCCTTCCTCGGGTACTTCAACGTCCAGGGGCCGGTGCTTGGTTTGGTGGGAGCGAACGTGGCGACCGCCGGGGGAAGTGGCGCGGACGCCCTCGTCGTCGATGGCGACGACCTCATCGTGCGCCTCCGTTCGGAGCGGATGCGGCAGTTCCTCGCGGGCACGCTCCTCGACCAACCCGAAGAGCTGTTCGGTGGTTTCGTCGCCGACAAGGATACCCTCAAGCGGCTGGCGGGGGAGGCCCCGGTGGCCACCGACGACAGACCGTCGATCGAACGCCTGGCCGCAAAGTCAGGAGGTGGCCAACCCTTCGCCACGCTCGAACGCGTTCTTGACGAAGGCGAGCGCGCAGCGTTGCCTCTTAGGTTGCGCGGCGACGAAGGGGCAGCAAAGCTTGCTGCCATCACGCGCTACCGAACCGCGGTCGTCGCCTCGCTACGCGGCCAAATCGCGCAGGATCGGGGTGACTACGCCGACGCTCGCAACTTCTACCAGGCGGGGCTGGCCGCAGATGATCGGTTTACCGTCAATCGGATCCAGCTGGAGCGGCTTCCCTGAGTCCGCGGAGGTATCGGGTCCGCTTCCGTCACGGACAGGTGATCGGCGCGGTCGAGACGACCCAGGTCGGGTTGTGCGCCGCGGTATCTGCCATCAGCGTTCCCGGATGCGCCGTATGCCCCGCCGACGTCACGGAGTCGGCGGCGGTGGTGCCCGAAGTCTCGTCGAGCTTCCAGTAGCCGGTGAGGCCCGCTTCGTTGCCGACCAGGGTGTGGCCCATGGTGCTGGAGATCTCTTCGGCCGAGCGAGCGACGTTCCAGATGCGGAACTCGTCGATGTAACCGTTGAAATACGCGGGGGGGTATCCGCCGATCGTGAGAGCTGTCGGGCCGGTGTTCAGCATGGATATCGGGACGGCAACTTTCTGGACGCCGTTGACGAAGGCCCGGACGTTCGTGCCGTCCCAGGTCATAGCGAAGTGCGCCCATTGGTTCACGTTTGCCATCAGGCCGCTGGGTCTATTGTCACCTTGCGGATCGGTGGCGCTGTTGTTTGTGAACGGATCAATCGTGCCGATGCCGCTCGCGGTAGTGCCGAAATCCAAACCAAAACCGTCTGCGTCTCGGTTGTTGGTGCCGTAGAAGAACATGGTGTTCGCGTCGGCTACCCAGCTCGACGTGAGCACGTAGGCCCAGAACTCGATGGTGCGTTTGGCATTGGCGGTCGGCAGATCGGCGCTTCCGGTGAACGCGACGAGGACGTTGGCCTTGGCGGGATCGCCGTTGGCTCCGCTGTTGGCGTTGAAGGAGATCGCGTGGCCTGCGCAGCTCGTCGCGCCGCCCGCACCGCCGGTGCCGCCGCCCGTGCCGCCGGACGCGGTCGATCCACCCGAGCCCCCACCGGTGCCGGTGGTGCCCCCGCTGCCGGTGGAGCCGCCGCTGCCCGTGGAGGTGGAACCGCCGGTTCCCGTGGAGCCGCCTGTGCCGGTGGAACCACCCGTGCCGGTGGAACCGCCGCTGCCGGTGGAACCACCCGTGTCGGTGGAACCACCGGTGCCGGTGGAACCACCCGTGCCGGTCGAGCCGCCGGTTCCCGTGGAGCCGCCTGTGCCGGTGGAGCCGCCCGTGCCGGTCGAGCCGCCCGTTCCAGTGGAACCGCCCTTGCCGGTCGAGCTGGAACCGCCGCTGCCGGTGGAGCCGCCGGTTCCCGAACCGCTACTTCCGCTCGAACAGGCCGACGCTGCGAGAGCGCCGAGAAGGGCCAGGGAGAGAGCACGTCCGGAGGTCAGATGGCGCCGCGGATTAGTAACCATGGTTAATGAACTACCACGGGCCGGTTTTTTCGAACAGGTCCGAAAAATGTTTCGAAACGCTTGAGCGCGGCCCGTCGGAGCGCGGCATGAAACGGCTCAACGCGACCAGTCGACCGGCATCACGAAGCGGTGGATTCCGGCGACAAGCAGCCCACGGGCCCGCCGCTTCGGAGCCAGCGTGACCGCGACCGCGTCGAACCGGCTCCAAAGCGCGGCGCGCTGGATCGAGCCGATGAGGTAGTCGGTGGCGGGCGCGGGGAGCTCGGTGACGCGCCCGACCAGCACCGCGCGGCGGACACCGTAGATGTTCAACCCGGCGCTCACGCAGGTGGCGACGGCGTCGAAGGTCGCGCGCATCCAGGCGGGGAGCTCGCGCTCGGCCGCGCGCGCCACGTCGGCGAAGGTCGTGCCGTGTCCCTTCGATTCGCGGTGGCTCTGGATGAGGCCCCGCTCGGAGGCGAGCGTCTCGAGGCAGCCCCGCCCACCGCAGCCGCAGAGCCGCGTGTTGCCGGGGATGGGCGTGTGCCCGATCTCGCCGCTCATGGGCAGGGGCCCCTGATACACGCGCCCGCCCAGCATCAGCGCGCCGCCGACGCCGTCGGCGATGTCGATCAGCAGAAAGTCGTCGTTGTCCGAGCGCGCGCCCAGCTCGCCGAGCGCGAGCGCGCGCACCTCCTGCACGAGCCCGACTGGCGCCGGCCAGACCTGGCGCACCATCCAGGGCAGGTCCGCGTGCTCCGACCAGTGCAGGTTGGGCGACAGCAGCACCCGCGCCGTACGCTCGTCGACGACGCCGGGCGTGCTGATCAGCACCGCCCAGGGCCGCTTGATGTCGACCTTCTCGGCGCCCTGGACGAGGCGCTCCAGCCAGGCGTCGGCTGTGGTGGGCGTCTTGAACTGAACCTGCCATTGCTCGTTGTCGGGCGGCGAGGGCGGAAGCGCCGAGAAGCGCGTCCACTCGACGCCCAGCTCCATGACCACGAAGTGGGGCCGGCCGGTCGCCAGGCGGAGCTGCTTGCCGGGCCGGCCGACGCTGGGACGCCCGCCGTCGACCAGCTTGATCTCTTCGACCACGCCCGCGTACACCAGATCGTCGATGATCTTGCCCGTGGTGGGCTTGCTCATCCCCGTGGCCTTGGCGAGCTCCGCGCGACTCGCGGCCTTGCGCTCGAGGAGCCGCTCGAGAATCGTGACCTGGTTGGCGAGCCGCAAGCTCGCGGGAATCGCCGGCACGCGCGCAATCTATCACGCGACCTCAGCCGCGACGGCCAGGCGCGAAGTCTACGGCGCGAAGTCTACGGCGAGGCGCTGGCGGCGATCCACCCGTCGGGTCCGGCCGCCTCGGTCGGCTGGTTGAGCGCGAGACTATCGGTGCGCCGGGCGCTGTCCGGTCATTCGAAGCGCTGGACGATCGTCACCGGACCGCCCCGTTGTTTTCGGGTCAGGACGAAGGCGCGCATGATGTTGGGCGCGTCGCTGGCGCCGTCGCGGGTCGGCGCCAGGTTCGAGAACATCACCACGTCCTCGATGCCGTCGCCGTCGACGTCGCCGGCGGCCCACCACGTCAGCCGGCCGCGGTACGCGCCGCCCACGATGAGCTCGTGGAACCCGGCGCGGGCCCCGGACCGATCGAACTTCAGGCTCGGATCGGCCGCGCGCCAGGATCGCGCCGCGGCGCCGCTCGTGCCCGCCGCGGGCGCTACCGCTGCCGGCAACAGGTCGCCGGGATCGTCCGATGCCACCAGATCGCGCGCGTAGCCGACCGGCGCCGGGCGGGCCGTCATCACGCGGGCCATGACCCGGCACCGGATCGACTTCTCGCGAAAGTTGTAGTGCTCCCAGCCCGGGCCAAGCACCACGTCATTTTCGGTGATTCCCACCAGCTGGGCGCAGCTCGCGATCTCCCGGGCCCGGTGGGGGGACACCCTGTCGTCCTTCAGATCGAAGTCGCCGTTGAGCCAGGGCGCCGACCACGCCTTGGTGAGGTCGCTCGGCGTGGTTTCCTCGGTGATGCCGGGCCACACCTGGACGCGGCCGCCAGGCTCGCCGACGTCGGTGGAGGAGGTGGCCGCGGGCGGCGTCCGCTTACAGGCGACCGCAAGCGACAGCGCCAACGCCACGGTTGAAAGGGTCTTGATGGGGGTCATGGGTGGGTGCTTTCCAAGCCTGGCTCCGAGCGATAGTACGCTATGGCTCGACCTGCCCAAGATGCCCGTTTCCACGGAAGCGCGATGGGGAGTATAATGAAGGGGTGTCGCTGCCGCTGTGCGGCGTAAGACACGCTGGCACCGGTCGTCACCGCCCTTCAGGCTCGCTGGCGACGGCAGTCCAGGTTGTCGCACCACCTGACGATATCGAGTGGGTACGTTTTCGACCACTGCAATAAGTGAATCGCCCCTTACTCTGAGGAGGGTTTAGAATGTCCTCTCGGAAAACAATCGCTCTGGTCCGATGGGTGGCGTCGATGCTCGTTGTCGCCGGCTGCGCAAACCGAGGGATGGAATCTCCAGGCGGCGGCTTGGGCGACGCTCCGGGCAACGACGGCTCGGCGCTCGCGGGAGCCGGCGGCAGCGGCGTCTCGGGGACGGGCGGTCACGGCGGAGCTTTCGGGGCCGGCGGTGGAAGCGCGGGTGGCTTCATCGGCACCACGGGCCTCGGCGGACAGACGACCGGCGCTGGCGGTAGCACCGCGCGCGGCGGCCAGACGGGAAGCGGCGGAACGTTCGGGGCCGGTGGGGCGATTTCGGAAGGCGGACGCGGTGGGACCGTCGGTACGACGGGCGCGGGCGGCGTGGTGTCGAGCGGCGGAGGCGGCACGAGCGCCGGTACGACGGGCGCGGGCGGCATAGTCTCCAGCGGCGGCACCGTGGGGACGACCGGGGCCGGAGGTGGCAGCGGCGGGAGCGCGGCGACCACCGGCGCGGGCGGCGTAGCGTCGAGCGGGAGCGGCGGCGCTACCTCCGGCGCGGGGGGCGGCAGCGGTGGGAGCGCGGGAACTTTGGGCGCCGGCGGCACCACGGGCGCGGGCGGCATGGTCGGCGCTGGCGGTTCGAAGCAGATCATCCTGTGCGTGGATTTCATCGGCGGCAGCGTGCCGACCGGCGGGACGAGCGGTGCGGTAGTCGCGGCGCCGGCGATGGCGGCGACGGAGACCGCGGGCGTCAAGCCCGCGATGAATTGGAACGGAGCGCCCAGCAACATGGGGACTCTCGGCAACCTGCTCGAGGCGGACGGCACTGTCACGGCCGCCTCAGTCACCTGGAGCTCGCCGCCCTTGGCCTCCAGCCCGGGCGAATGGATGAACGTCTACCCCGACGCTCCGGGCAACGCTCGGATGATGAACGGATATCTCGATCCGCCTTCGCCGACCATGCGGGCAACCATCACCGTCAGCGGCCTGCCAGGCGCGATCACGGCCGGCGGATACGACGTCTACGTCTACATGGCGGGCGACATTCCCTTCGCGAGCGTTCGAACGTACAAGTACACGATCGGCGCCACGACGTTCACGGTCTCCCAGACGGGGCCTTCGCCGGCGACCTTTCCGGGCTTCACGCTGGCCCCGGCCGGCGGTGCCGGCAACTACGTCATCTTCCGCAACGTGACGGGGTCGTCCTTCACCCTGACCGCGACGCCCGGCACCGGCACGCAGACCCGCGCGCCCGTGAACGGACTGCAGATCGTTTCACCGACGGGATCGTGAGAGACCAATCGTTGCGCCGCTCAGTTCGAGCAAATCCTCATCGAGACCGCCAAGCGTCATCTTCACCACCACACCGCGCGACCGTCACTTAGTGCAGCCGATCGGTTTGAAATCGATCGCGATCTCGTCAATCCACAGATCCTGGGGCTCGGTCGCGTTGTACATGTACCAGCCGAACCAAATAGCATTGAGCTGCGGCATGACGAACCCGGGGTGTTGTTGGGCTCCCCGGGTGAGGAGTGTCCGCGGAACGTCGTCCCACCAGGCGCTAAAGTCATTTGTGCCGCCGTTGAGCTCGAATTCGAGGCACATCCACGTTTGGGCCGGGATCAGCTTGTTGTCCTTGTCGGTCCAGTCGCCAGACGCACCATCGGTGCCGACACCGAGGAACTTGTTCTGACCGCCGAACCGGGCACCGGAGCTGCCGGTGCCATCTCCCTCGGCCAGACTGAAATGTCCGTTGGTGGTCAGGGGGTCCCCGAGGTAGACGAACATGCGGGCATAAAGGACGTTGCCCGCGGCAGGGAAGGTCTTTTTTTCCGTAATGTAGGCGTGCCCGTTGCCGGCAACGGTCTTGACGTGCAAGGCCTTCGTTCCGCGAGCCGCCTGCATGGAGTCAACGACCGCCGTGGCGTCACCGCTTTGCATGTTGGTCCATATCGTCGAGCTGAGGCCGCTCTCGAAATCTTCACAGAGCTGTACGCCGGCGGTGGCGCAACGGCTTGGGCCCCCGATCCCGAAATCGGCCGCCGAAGCGCCTCCCGCCCCACCTCCCCCGGAGCCGGACAGGCCGCCCGTACCCTGGGTCGAGTTGCCCCCTCCTCCAGAAGTGCCGCCCGTGCCCGTGGCCGAGGTACCCCCGGTCCCCGAGGTTGCGCCCGTGCCCGACGTGCCGCCCGTGCCCGTGGCCGACGTTCCGCCCGCGCCCGACGTGCCGCCCGTGCCCGTGGCCGAGGTGCCGCCCGTGCCCGATGTGCCGCCGGTACCCGCGGTCGATGCGCCGCCCGTCCCGGGCTCGCCGCCGGTGCCCAAAGTCGAAGCGCCACCAGAGCCGGGCGCGCCACCGGTGTTCGTCGCGGGGGCGCCCCCTGTGTTTGTGCCGCCCGTGCCGGGGTTGGAATTCACGGGGCCGTTGGCCGGGTTGGTGGAACAAGCTCCGGCGAGAACGAGAAGGACGGCTGAAACCACGCGGGCCGACGAAACGTGTGTTCTTGACATGACCACCATGGTGCCCCTGCCTGGCTACAACGTCGAGGGCCATTCCAAAAAAGTTATCGACGAGGAGCGTCGCGAATCGGCGGTGTCGGCTCCGTTCGCGAAGCCTGTCGCACCGCCGTTCTGGGCGGTCATCTGGAGCCGACGCCGTCCAGGCGCGAGCCCCACTCCAAAACGGTCGCCGCCTCAGAAACCTGATACGAGGTGCCGGCTTACTGATCTCGCTGCCCTGGCGCGACGCTGCCGTAGTGTAGGATCTCCCGAGTTCTGACGACGGATTTGTTGAGGTTGACCGGCACGCCAAATGCAGAGTTCGAATTTGACAGCTGTGGACAGTAGTTAGTTAGCTTCCAACAAGGAGCCCCAAGACGATGCGTCGTATCAAGTTTGCATCCGTCACCACCCTACTGGCCGTCGCCGCCTTCGGGCTGGGCTGCGGCAGCGTTCGGGCCCTCGACCCTGACGGCGGCGGCGCCGGAACCGTGGGAGCCGGAGCTGGCGGCCACGGGTCGGGCGGAGACAAAGGCACGGGTGGTTCCGGCACCGGCGCGGGTGGCGGTGCGAGCGCTGGAATCGGAGGAACGACCGGAGCGGCCGGTGAGACCGGCGCGGCGGGCAAGACCGGCAGCGCCGGCACGACGGGCTCCGCGGGCACCACAGGGCATGGAGGGACCACCGGGTCAGCGGGCTCCACCGGCAGCGCGGGCACGACTGGCTCGACCGGAAGCGGCGGTGGCGGCTCGAGCGGCTGCGGTCCCGTGTGCCTAATCTATTGCCAGTATGGAAACGTCCCGGATGCGAACGGGTGTCCCACCTGCGCTTGCAATCCGGCGCCCGCCTGTACGACGACAGAATGCGGAGGGCCTCCGCCCTTCGCGCAGCCGAATTGTCCCAAGGGTACAATCATTCCGGCGGCCTGCACCCGCGACACGGCCGGCAAGTGCGGTTGGACTGGACCCCGGTGCGAAAACGCCTGTCCTGCGATCGCGTGCTTGGTTGCCTGCCCCAACGGCAGCACGCCAGACGCCAACGGATGTCCCACGTGCAATTGCATTCCAACCTCGACGTGCCCGACCGGATCCGAGCCGGTCGCCTGCCCGGCGCTTGCGTGCAATCTCGCCTGTGCCGAAGGCTTCGTGCACGGCTCCGACGGTTGCTCGAGTTGCACCTGCCGCGCTGCCGCCACCTGCGCTCCTGGCGGAGTTTCGTGCGTCTACTGTCCGTTCGGCTATCGCTCCGGGCCCAACAACTGCCGCAGCTGCCAGTGCGAGGATCCGCCCTCCGGCTGCGCGGTTGCTCCGACGGGCACTTAGCAGCGGGGCTCGGGCGTCGACCGCCTCATCGCAACGCCGCGGGCCCGAAATCTGTATCCGGGCAAGCTCCGGTCGAAGGTTTCATCAGGCCGCCCTTTTCCCCGAACCAGCGCCAGCGCATTCCGCGCCACCGCCCTCACGTCGCGCCTCCGACGCACCAGCCAGATCGATAAATCAGTTCCCCGGTCGTGTCACATCAGCGTAGTCCTGTTCCCCCCACGCCTCCCGGTATTGACCGAGGAACGCCCCCTTCACAGACGTACCGACCTGGTATTTTGCGATGGCCTTCACGATCTCAGGGTTT
>Ga0080027_10000494_pt1 | contig 16774 bp, 10 predicted proteins | sample OrgsoiDNA2013046_FD_70962 | JGI IMG/M metagenome (GOLD analysis project Ga0080027, IMG submission 70962) | Permafrost soil microbial communities from the Arctic, to analyse light accelerated degradation of dissolved organic matter (DOM) -... | ecosystem: Environmental > Terrestrial > Soil >... | reverse complement strand
CGTCCGCAGACGGGACGGTCTCGCTCAGTTGTTCCCGTTTGGGAAGAAGCTGTCGTCGTAGGAAAACTCTCCGTAACGGTCGAAGGTGATCGCGAGAAAGAGGTTGATCGCGAAGGCGACCACCACCAAACCGCGAAACCGCCTGGTGAGCGGGCGATTGCCGATCGCCAGCAGCACCATGAAATAGACCATGAAGTCGAGGCTGAAGCGGTAGCCGCACTGGATGTAGCCGGAGTTCTGATAGAGCAGCGGCGGAAGAGCGGCGACCGCGATGGTGATCCAAAGCGGCTTTGTCAGCGGGCTCGGCTCCTGCGGCATCACGGTGTAGGCGAGATTCGGTGAGGTGACGAGCATGCTCATACCGTGTTGGCTGATCTTGACGTAGGGGTAGCGCGCCATGATCCGCGGCAGAAGCACCAGCGCTGCCGCCAGATTGCGCGACAAGAAGTGGTAGTTGAAGAGGCCGAAGCGAAAGATCCTCTCCTGCCATTGCACGGCCAGGAACCGGTGCCCGAACTCGAAGGGATTCTGGAAGCGGGCGTAGTTGTACCAGGCGAGGACGCCGCCCCCGATGGCGATCGGAAGCGCGAACCGCGCCAGCGATTTCAGGAACGCCCGGCGCGCGGCCGGCGCGCGCAGCGCCGCCGCACCACCGACGGCGCGCACGGCTTCGAAAAGAAAAAGGGGAACGATCGCCCAGGGGGGACGCGTCGCGACGCCGCACACCACGAAGAGGCCGGCCAGCAGCGGCCATTCCGCGCCGATGGACGTCCAGACGTACCCGATAGAGAGCGTGACCGCGACGATCTCCGCCGTGAACCAGACCTGCCCGATCACGGAACAGAAGTAGTAGACCGAACCCACGCCGAACATCGCCGTGAGCCACAGGTCGTCGACATCGCTTCGACGCGACAGTCCCCGGACGCGCAGGCGGCGCAGCAAGACAAAGAGCAGCATCGGGTTCAACCCGGCCCACAGCGCGGTGAAGAGCACGTCGTTGAACCGCAGCCCCCAGATGGCGACGAAGGGGACCATGAGAATCGCGGGGAATGGCGGAAACGAGACCAGGCGGATCGCGGAGCGCGAAACGATCTCGGCTGCGGGGATCGTCTCGGGCGCCCCGCGCAGCGGATAGAAGCGATCGGTGGCGCCGCCGGTGCGGCTGCCGTAGAGGCCGCGCACCTCGCGTCCGTCGCGCAGCTTGAAGACCTCGATCTTGGCCCAGTCGTTCTCGTTTGGTGGCGGCCCCGCCAGCGTCAGCCGCCCATGGAGCCAGCCCTCCGCCAGGTAGACGTAATGGTTGTACTGCGAGTGCATGCGCAGCCGGCCGCCCGACGCGCCCAGGTAAGCGCCCGTGAACGCGAGGTAGACCAGCAGAGCGCCGCGCCAGCCACGCAGGAGCCGCGCCAGCATCGCCGCGCTCCGCGTCGGTACCACCTCGCCAGCGACCCGAGGACCGTCCGTCGCCGCGGCCGGCGTCGGGGCAACCTCGCTGGCGGCTCCGGGCTCTTCCATCAGCGGGCTCCGCGCCGGTACAACGTGACGAGCGGGACGCCTTCGCGCGCCCGGACGTAGACAGGCTGGGTGGTCCCGTAGGTCTCCCAGAACCAGCCCTCGTACTTGGCCCAGTGCTTTTCGTAAAAGAGGATCCCGATCTCCGATCGCTTGATGCCGTCCTCGCCGAAGCCGGTGTCACCGACCCCCATCGACAGGCGTCCCTCTCGTTTGTACATCGAGATCGCGTCGGAGAGGACATCGTGCCAGAAGAGGCTCCGGTTCTCGGACGCCATGGCGTCGAGATCGGGAAGCATCGGCAGCACCGAATAGCCCCAGAACTGGCGGTTCATCCCCAGCGACGCGCCACCGGCGAAGCCGCCCGCGAGCAGATTGTAGTGCCCGAGCCCGTCGGGGTGCGAGCGCCGCGTCTCGATCACCGCCGGTACACAGACGACGAACGCCAGGGCGGCCGGCGCGGCGCGCCGCAGACGGGCGCGCGCGACCGGAAGAGCGCCCTCGAGGCCACGCGCGATCGCGGTGAGGCCGACGCCGCCCAACAGCGCCAGGTACGGCATGGCGGTCAAGAAATGTTTGACGCCCCCGAAGATGGGCGTCGAGGGGACCGCGAGCACGCAGAGCGGCCCCAGCGTCTGGAAAAGCACGAAGGCGCCAGGCGCGCGATCGACGTCGGCCCCCGGCCGCAACCAGCTGGGGTGGGCCGCCGGCGGCGCCTCGGATTCCCCGCCCGGGAACAGCGCCTCTTCGCGCCGCCGCCGGACCAGCGCGGCCGCGCCGAAGGCGACGAGCGCGAGCGTGGTGACGGGGACGGTGAACCCCGTTTCGACGAAGGGGGCCGTCGCGCGCAACAGCTTCATCGCGGCCCGGGTCGGCGGCTGGTTCCAGTTCCGGCCCAGGTATTCGAAGTTGTAGTGCTCATGATCGAGGTGGCGGACGACGTAGGCGCGCGTCCGCGCGATGGGCGCGTTCCACAGCCAGGGCCAGTGCAGGAAGAAGATGATCGGCCCCAGCACCAGCATCGCCACGAAGGCCAGCGGAGGGCGCGGCAGGCGGCGCGCCCGCAGATCGCCCCGCCGCATCCAGAGGTAGTGCGCGACCAGAAACAAGGGCATCAGCCAGGCGTTGTGCTTGACCCCCAGCGCGACGCCGAAGAGCGCCCCGGCCGCGATCCCCCAGCGCGGATCGCGCAGCGACTTCCAGTAGGCGAACCCGACCGCGAAGGCCATGGTCGCGATCGGGGCGTCGAAACAGGCGATCTGCGCGTGGAAAAAATAGTGCGGTTGCGCCAGCGTGAGCACCGCCGCCGCCGCCGCGGCCGGTGGCGGCAACCAGGTCCGCGCAAAACGAAAGACCATCGCGACCAGCAGCGCCGCGAACAGAATGGCCGGGAAGCGAAACGCGGTCGAATCGCGCGAGAACAACGGGAGCGTCCGGTGTCGGCCTCGCACGGGAATGGGGTGCAGCCCGCGCGCCGCGCCGGTGCAGGTGCAGGTGTGGAACGCGCGCCAGGAGAGGCCGGAGAGCGTCTTCATGATCACCGGGTGATCGGGCGCGTTGTCGCTCCAGTAGTGGTCGATCGCCGACGCGGCGAACGATCGCCCGGGCTTGCCTTGTCGGAGGTTGGTGCCGAGCTCTTCGAACCAACCCCAGTAGCGCTCGCCGGCACGCATGTATTGAGCTTCGTCGCGACCGAAACCCTCGCGCCCTTCGACCGCCAGCAACCAAAGGACAGTTCCAAGCGCCAGACCGAACGCGATCAGCCGATCGGCCCGACGCGAGGTGCCGCCCATCAACCGCGCGCCTCGGCCGCGAAAGCGAAGTGCCGCGCGTAGGGCGCGGGCGAGGTGATCTCGAAGCGGACGGGGACGACCTGCCCGACGCGCGCGCTGGTGTCGATGCGCGTTCGCGTCCAACCGCTGTCGTCGCTGGTGGTGGGGAGCGCCTGCGGCTGTCCGCCGACGATGACCCGCATCGCGACCGTCCCGCGCGCCGCCTTGCGCATCCAGGTGTCGTGCAGACCGGTGGCCACCACCAGCACCCGGCCGAGGCGCACGGCGGGATACTCGATCGCGACCACTGCCTGCCCGACCGGCTGCGCGAGGAGCGCCTCTCGCAGCCGGTTGTCGACCTCGACGATCTGCCGGTGGACGAAGTTGAAGCTCAGGTCCGGGCACTGGATGCGATCGCCTGTTTTCCGGCAGGGAACGGTGCGGGCCGTCTCCACGCGGCTGACCTGGGCGTCGGCCCAGCGGGCGACGAAATCGTACCCGACCGGCTCGGCCTGGCGTTCGACGCGGCGGACGGTCAGGCGGCCAAACCGCTGGTCCAGCGTCACGGTGCCGCCGGCCGTCGCCGGCGCGCGCGCGCCGCGCTGGCTCACCTCCCAGACGCGCGCGAAGCGATCGTCGTCGAGCCGGCCCGCCACCTCGATCGGGATGAGATCGCCCAGATGAACGCGCAAGATCGGGTCGGCCCAGGCCGGCGCCGCGACGATCAGATCGCCGGGCCGAAAGTCGGCCCGCACCTGCCGCGCCGCCGCCGCCCAGTCGGCGTCCGTGGGCGCGCGCGACGGCGCGATGAGCGCGACCGCCGTCTCGATGAGCGCGAGCAGGACCACCGCGGCGGCGATCAGCAACGGAGGGGCCGAGCGCGGCAGGAGGCGCGAATTCATCGCGGAGGGTGTGGGCCCCGGCGCGGGTCCCACGACCTGATCGTTGTCCACGGCGCGACCGAGAGTACCAGCGGGGCGGTCTCACCGCACGACGAGATCGAGATCAGGGCAACACCGTGAAGCTGAGCAAACGCAGACGGTCCTTCCCATCGGTGAGCGCCGCCGGCGCCGCGGGCATCCGTCTGCCAGCGCGAAACGCGCCGACATACAGCGTGTACAGGCCGGGGGGGGCCCCGAGGGGGATGCCGATCCGCTGCCGGTCGCGGATCTGCTGACCGGGCCGCCAGCGTTCGAGGGGCATGAGCCCATCGACGGGGACATGATCGAGGTTGCGCGTGCCGGCGGGGCCCTCCAGGTGGAAGAAGAGCTTCCAGCCTGCGTCCGGACGCCGCTTGACGGCGAAGTAGCTGGCCACCTCGACGGTGTCGCCGCCGCGCACCTGCGAGGGCCCCAGGTCGGTACCGCGCACCGCGATGACGTCGCCGAGCTGGCCGTCGAGGGGCCGCGATGGCGCGGGGCCGACCGCCCCGGGCGGCGTCACGCCGTCCGCCACGTTGGCCGCCGCTCCCTCCGGCAGCGCGAGCCCCGCGACCAGCCGTCTGAGATCGCGCGACAACCGGACGCACGTCGCGTCGCCGGCCAGATCCCAGATGTCGCGGCTCTCGGCCGGATCCCGCGTCCGGTCGTAACACTCGGTGGTGTCGCTGGGCGCCTCGTTCCAGATCAGGTGGCGGGTGGCGGTGACGAACGCCCGCTTCTTCCCCCGTTCCGAAGTCACCTCCTGGAACACCGCGCGCATCTCCGTGTCCGCCGCCGCCGGCCCGGCCAGCTCGGGCACCAGCGATCGTCCGATGAAGCTCGGTTCGGCCGGCCCGCGCGCGAGGTTCACCAGGGTGGGCGCGATGTCGATGTGGCCGACCGGCACGCGAAGGCGGCGCGCCGGCAATCCGGGCACCCGCACGATGAACGGCACCTTGGTCTGCGCGGTGTAGAGGTCGAAACCGTGCTCGGTCACGCCATGCTCGCCGAACCCCTCGCCGTGATCGCCGGTCAAGACGATCGCGGTGCGATCCCACAGCCCGACCTCGCGCAGATGCGCCAGCAGGCGGCCGAAATGGAGATCGGTGAATCGAATCTCGCCGTCGTAAAGGTCGACCCGCGCCGAGCCGAACGATGGCAGCTCCGGGTGCGGCTCGTACGACAGATGCGGATCGTAGTAGTGCAACCAGAGGAAGAATTTTCGATCACGGTGCGCGTCGACGAAAGCGATCGCGTCGTCGGTCATCTCGCGGGACGACGACCCGCGAGATTCCATCGGGCCGTTGACCGGAACGTGCAGGACCGACCGATCGGATCGATAGAGGTCCATCCCGCGCTCGAAGCCCCGGTGATCGCCGATCGCAAAGTAATTGAAGCTGAACATCCCCGCCGTGAAGGTGCCGGCGTCGTGAAGGGCGAGCGCCGTGGTTCGCATGTCCGCACCGAGCCGCGGCCACCAGATCGATTCGTCCCAGGTAATGGCCGACGGCCAGCGCCCGGTGGCGATCGCCGGCATCGAATAGCGCGTCGAGGGCGCGTGCGCCCACCCATTTTCGAACAGCGCCCCCTCGGCCGCCAGCGCGTCGATCGCGGGCGAGGTCGGACGGCCATACCCGTAGCAGCCGAGGTGATCGGCGCGCAACGTATCGATCGTCACCAGGATCAGATTGAGATCCCGCGGCACCGAAGCGGGTAGCTCGGACATGACCGCCGGCGGCGGCAGCGCGGCCGTCGCGTCCTGGCCGTCGCAGTCGGTGTCGAGGCCATCGCCCGGCAGATCGAGCGCGCCGGGGTGGACCTCGGGATCGCTGTCGTCGCAGTCCCCCCCGCCGAGCGCGCGGGCGTACCCATCGCCGTCGAAATCGAGGAGCTTCCGTCCGGCGGCGAGCATCGGGCCCACCAGGGCCGCGCGCGCGCTGCCGGCCTTGCGCGCGGGCTCCGATTCGGACGCTCGAAAGAGCGCGAACAGCGCCAGGAGACCAACCGCCGCCGCGAGTCCGACCGACCCGCCCCGCGCGCGCGGGGAACGTCGACGCAGCCAGAACGCCACTGCCACCCCGACGGCGGCGATCGCCAGGGCCGCCAGGATGTCGATCCAGGGGGCAAAGCGAAGATTGTCGTTCCAGCTGACGGCGATCGCGACGGCCGCCGCGCACGCGGTCAGACCGCCCGCCAGAGGCGCCGCCCAGCGCCAGCGAATCGGGAGGCGCCTCCAGTCCGCCAGACGATCCAGCAAGAACGGGAGCAGCGCCGCCGGCAGCGCCGACCAGAGGGTTCGCTCGATGAGCGCCGGCCCGCGGAGCGGCGCCCGCGTCCGCCCGACCGCGAGAAAAATCACGCCGCTGGCCACCGCCAGCAGCAGCGGGCCGATGAGGGCCACGGCAGGCGCCGGAGCGCGCGGCGCGACCTCGGCACACCGCCCCGCCCCCAGCAAGCGCGCCAGCGCCGGCGCCAGGATGACGCCGCCGAGGCCCGCCGCAATCGCCGCCAGCGCGGTGAGACCGGCGGCCAGGAATCGATTGTGCCGGAGCGCGGTTGCGGCCACCGTCCCCGCCGCGGCCGCCGCGCCACCCGCGCCGACCAGCACGAAGGCGAGCGCGCGCGCCGCGATCGGTGGATTTCGGCGACGCCCCCAGACCGCCAACCGGATCAGGACTTCAGCCGCCGCGCCGGCCACCACGCCGACCAAGGCATCGACCGACGCCGCGAGCAGACCCGTCACGAGCGCGATCCGAAACCCCGATCCAAACAGGCAGGCGGCGCGGATCCCGTCGACGACGCCGACCGCCGCGCCCGCCAGCGCGCCCGCCAGCGGCCCCGCGCCGATCCTCAGGCGGTGCCCGTCATCCATCGATCCCAGACGCTATATCACGACGCCGACGCGTTGAGCTTGGACGCCGGGCGCGATGGGCGACTCCCGCGCTCAGCGGTTGCAGAGCGGGAGGGTCAGCTTGAAACCGACGATGACGCCCTGGTGGGTCCCCATCCCGACGATCGCGCCACGGTTGTTGATTCCGTTGGCCTGCTGCAAATCCCACCCCTGGGCCGGATCGACGTAGTCGCTCACGGCGTGCAGGCCGCCCAGGCCCGGGCCGTAGACGAACGCGATGTTGCTGTGATCGTCCTTGGCGACCCAGCCCACGACGTCGCCGCTGCTGTCTCCCGCCCAGCCGATGCTGGGCATGCCGGCGAGGGTGCCGAGATCGTGAACCTGGCCGGTGGCGAGGTCCAGGCGAAAGGCGCGGCTCTGCTGGTTGTGCGTGCCGTAGCCGATCACGAAGCCCCCGTTCACGTCGTTGGCCCCGCGCAAGACCCAGCCCGGCGTGCGCGCGCGCGCGTTCAGATCCTCGAGCATCGGAGGCGACGCCCGCGAGTCGTAGATAAAAGCGTGTCCGACGTCGCCGCTGGCGGAGTCCGCCAGCTGCGCGTTTCCCACCACGAGGCCGGCCTCGCTGATGCCGGTCGCGGAGCTGTGTGCACCACCGAGTGTCCCGAGTGGATGAAGGCCGCCCGCTTGCTCCCAGACGAATGCTTGCCAGGTGGCCGGGTTCTGCCCCAGGAGCAGGCCGACCATCTGTCCGCCGCCGTTCAGATCCCACACCGAGCAACCGGTGGCGCAGATCTCGGTCCGGCCGCCGCTGGCCGTGTAGCGGTGGCCAAATTGCGCGCCGGTCCCGTCGCCGTGGTCGGCGTGTCCGGCGATGGAACCGTCGGAGGCGATTGCGCTGGCGTAGCTCTGGGTGCCGAAGCCCGAGAGCGCGCCCAGATCCTGAACGCCGCCGACATCGGTGTAGCGGATGGCGTGGTAGCTGCCGCCCGCGATCTGCGCCGAGCCGACCGCCACGCCGTCATCGTTGATGTCCTGCATGAACATGAGGCGGCCGCCAAGCGAGGGAATCTCGGTGATCGTCGCGAACCCCTGCCCCGGCGGGACGAGCCCGCTCGTGCAGTGCGCCCGCAGGTCGGCGTTCAGCGCCTCGACCGACGCGCGCGACGAGGCGGCCGCACCCGGCGACGGGGCGCGGTCGTCGACGCAGGCGCCGCAGCCGAGCGATGTCGCCACCAATGCAAATGAGAGGGCCGCCGGCCAGGCGTGGCCCGCCCGTCCGGACATCGACATTGGCCCCTGAGAGAAAATTCGCATCACGTGCATAGTTTTCGTGTGCGATTACCCTACACCCGCGGTGCCGTTTTACATGAACCGATGTATGCGGGCACCCACATTTTGCAGCGCGCCGCGTCTGCTTCGATTCGCCAAATCTCTGACGCGGTCCGGGCGCCGATGCCGGGCGACTGCTGCCCGCGTTCCAATCGGAGCGGGACCTTCCGGAGCGGCCGACTATTTCTTGACCGCGTCTCCCGGAAACTTCGGATGCCCGCCGTCGGGAATCGGCTGCGCTTCCGAGGGCTGGGCGACCAGGGTCGATCCGGTGCGCTTGAGAACCACGACCGTCTGAAGGGACTGCACCTCATTGGACTCGCGCGCGAACACCTGCACCAGGTTGCTGCCGGTGCCCACCGGAACGTCGGCCTCGAAGTCCATCTTGGTGCGATCCCCCACCAGACGGTTCGGTTGGTAGAACGCCTTCTTCACCGGGATCTTGGCGTTGCGGTTCCAGACCCGCATGTAGACGTCGCGTACGACGAGATCGTCCGTGGCGTGCCCTTTGATGTGGACCGTGTCCCCGGTCGCGATCGTCGGCGCCGTCACCGTCAATACCGGCGGGGTCACCTCCCACTCGGGCTTGAACCCACCGTGAACGGCGCCGCCGGCCTTGAGGTCGGCGCTGGCGATGAACGCCGACCGCGTGCCGTCGACGTCGATCCGCGTGAAGGCCCCGAGCCGCCCGGTGGTTTTGAAGGTGCTCCCCTTCGGCGCACGCCCAATCAGCAGGGCCCCTTCGGCCGCCGTCTCGCGTAGAGGCACGTCGTCGCGGGAGACCGTCGCGGTGCCGGTGAGGCTCTCGGGCGCCGGCCCAGCCGGGACGACCTTGACCTTGATCTTGTCGGTCACCGACTCGCCCAGCGTGGTGTCTCCGACGGCCAGCTCCAGCTGGAAGTCGTCCCCCTTGTACTCGGGCTTCACCTCGTAGATGAAGGAGAAGGTCTTGGTCTCCCCCGGGCCGAGGTCCTTGGTCTCGAAGCGCCCCGCGCTGATCAAGATCCCCTCCTGGCCGGTTCCGTTGCGCAAGACCGCCTCGGTGTGCAGCGCGCGTCCCTGACCGATGTTCTTCACGGTGACCAGCATGCGGACCTGTTCGCCGCGCTGGACCTGACCGTCGCGGTTCGCCCCCTTCTGGTCGTCGATGGTCTGGTAGCTGTAGGCGAACATCGGGCGTTGCTTCCCCTCGATGTTCACCAGCAGGTCGGCGGCGCCCGCCTTGGCGGTGCCCCGCTGCGTGTAGAGGGTGGCCTTGATCTCGTCGGTGCGCGTGAACGACGAGGTCGGCACCTTGACGGAGATCTCGTAGCTCTTGGAATCGCCGGGGCCGAGGTGGCCGAACACCATCTCGTTCTCGTCGAAGAGCGGGTTGTCGCTGTCGAGCACCGCACGCACGCGGTAGGCGGGGACATGACCGACGTTCTTGACGGTGCCCTTGAGCCTGGCCACCGTCCCGGCCGCGATCTTGGATTCGCCCACCGACTGCAGCGACACCTGAAGATCCGGTGCTGCGCCGGTCGCCGGACCGGGGGTCCAGTCGACCCCCAGCTTCTCGAGCGCCTGGGAAACCTTCTTGTCCTCGACGGCGCGGACTTTGTCGAGATAGCCCTTGGCCTGCTGCACCGCCTCCCGGCGGCGGCTGCTCTTGGCCTGAGCCAAGAAGTCGCGCGCGAAGTCGATCAAGAAGTCGGTCTTCAGGTCGTCCTGATCGTCGCTGTCGGCCGGATCGTCGGCATCCTCGTCCATACCTTCGTCGTCGTCGTTGTGCGCGGCCGCCTTGTCGCTCGGCTTTTTGGGCTGGAAGAAATAGGTCACCGTTTCTTCGGGTTTTTCGCCGTGTCGCGCGCTCGGATGCTCGAGGTGCCATTCGTAGTCCGCCTCGCGCCGCTTGTGGACCGAGGGCTGAAGGCGGATCCAGGAGTGGTCTCCGTCCTTCTGGACCAGCAGCGCGTCAGTCTCTATGTCGGGGACCACGCCCACACCCTGGATCGAGATGTCGCCGGGCGTGAGGTACTGCGCGGTGGTCAGCTTGAGCCCGAGCTTGTCGTCCTCGGCGTGGTCGCCGAACGAGATCGGCGACTGGATGTCGAACAGCACCTGCACCGAGCCCTTGCCGAAGGTCTCCTCGCCGATCACGACGCCGCGATCCAGGTTCTTCATCGCGCCGGCGACGATCTCGGAGGCGCTGGCCGAGTTCTGGTTCACCAGCACCGCCAGCGGCACCGTCGGCTCGTGGCCGCTGTCGGTGGCGGTCTCGTCCTTGCGCTGCGCGCCCCCCACCCCGACCATCGACACCAGCGTGCCGGTCTTGATGAAGGCGTCCGAGACCTTCTGCGCCTGCTCGTACAGGCCGCCGGGGTTGCCGCGCAGGTCCATGATGATCCCTTTGACCTTCTCCTTCTCGAACATCGTGAGCGCATCGGCCAGATCGCCGGCGCTGTTGGCGGAGAAGTGCTGCATGTGGAAGTAGCCGACCTTGGCCACCGGCTGTCCCGGACCGGCCGGCACCGCCAGGATGCGTGCCGGCGGATCGATTGACGGGGGCCGGATGAAGGCCCGGGTGATGACGAACTTCTTGACGCCCGCGACGTTGTCGCGCTCGACGTACACGTCGACGTTCGTATCAACGTCGCCGCGCAGGCGGTCGACCGCCTCGGTCAGCGTCATGTTCATGGTCGATTCGTTGTTGATCCGAACGATGTGGTCCTTGGGCTTCATGCCGACCCGCATCGCGGGCGTGTCGGGCATCGGCCGCTTGACGGTGATGCGGTTCTTCTTGTCCATCTCGATGACGATCCCGAGCCCACCGAATTTGCCCTGGGTCTGCGTGCGCATGTCCTTGTAGGTCTCGACGTCCAGCAACACCGAGTGCGGGTCGAGCGTGTAGAGCATGCCGTTGGTGGCCGCCATTTCGATCTCGACCAACCGCCGGGCCTCTTCCTTCTCGGGAACCGGCTGCAGGTTCGGCTGCACGAAGCGGAAGATCTCCTGCAACATGCTGCGAAGGCTCCAAGGCGCGTCCACCCGCTCGATCGAGAAGCTGCGCTGCTGGCCGTTGACCTTGACGGTCACCTGCTTGGGGTCGTGCTCGGGCCAGCGGTCGATCAGGATTTCGGGGACATCGCGCTGGACGAAATCGAGGGCCCCCACCAGCATCCGCTTGGGATCCAGGCGGTTCTTGTCGAAGTAATTCTCACGAACATAGAAAAGGGTTTTCGAGAAGATCGGAAGCTGCCCGAGGTCGTACTTCCCGGCGGGCGTCCGGGTGGCCGCCCGGAGCTGACCGTCCGCGCTCACCCGGATGCCATCGCCGCCGTGGCGAATGGTCAGGATGAGCGCCGCGCTGCAGGCGGCCGAGAACGCTAGAACCTTGCTGAACCGCCGCATGCGCGACTCCGGGGGCAATGGGGGAGGGAAGGACGAGGGATCGGGGGATGGACCGTCGATGAGATCCATAAACGTACCTGGATGATAGCCAGCTGCCCGGCGCGCTGCACGCAGAGATCGCGTTATAATTCGCCTTGTCGTGATCGGGCGCAAGCAGACCGCCGCGAGCGCCCGTACGATTTTGGGCGTGGACGCCGACTACGATGGGGAGATCGCACCCGTCGGCGTCGCCGCACGGGCGAAGACCGGGGAGCTCGGGGCGGAGCTCGGCGAGGTGGAGAGCGATCCGGCCGCGGGCACCCTGCCGACCCTCGGGCATTCGGGCCTGCGGACATACCTTCGGCAGCTGGCCCGGCACCCGCTGCTGTCGCGCCAGGAGGAGCACGCCCTCGCGGTCCGCTACGGCGCGACGGGCGAGCGCGCGGCCGGGCAACGGCTGGTCACGGCCAACCTCGGGCTGGTCGTCAAGATCGCTCAGGACTACCGGCGGGTGCACCGCAACCTCAGCGACCTCATCCAGGAAGGGAGCCTCGGGCTCATCCAAGCGGTCGAAAGGTACGACCCGTATCGCGGCGTGAAGCTGTCCTCGTACGCGGCCTGGTGGATCCGGGCCTACGTCCTCCGCTACATCCTCGCCAACTGGCGGATGGTGAAGATCGGAACCACGCAGCCGCAGCGCAAGCTCTTCTTCAACCTGCGGCGGGAACGCGCGCGCCTCGATCGTCAGGGAATCGAGGTCGACGCCGAGCAGCTGGCGGCGGCGCTCGACGTGAGCGCCAAGAACGTCGTCGAGATGGAACAGCGCCTGGCCGCTTCCGAAACCTCGCTCGATGCTCCGGCGCCGGGCGACGGAGGCCGGACGCAGGGCGATCTGGTCGCCGCGGGCCCGGGCGCGCAGCCGGACCTGCTGGTCGAGGAGGACGAGTTTCAGGAGGTGCTGCGGGGCAAGCTCGATCGGTTCGGCGCGCGCCTGCCGAACCGGGAGCTGGATCTGTTCCGCAGGCGGCTGCTCTCCGAGCGGCCGGAGACCTTGGAGCGAATCGGCAGCGCGCACGGCATCAGCCGCGAGCGAACGCGCCAGATCGAGGAGCGCCTCAAGGCCAAGCTGCGCCGTTACCTCGAAGCCGAGCTGGGCGAAGCGATCCGCGCCGCGGTCGAAGATGCGACCGGGCGGGATCGTGCTCGGTGAAGGCGCCCGGCACGCTGACCGTGGTGGCCACCCCACTGGGGGACGCGCGAGATCTCTCCCCGCGGGCCGCGGCCGCGTTGCGCGCCGCCGACCTGATCGTCGCCGAGGACACCCGCAGCGCGCGGCGCCTGCTGGCGCAAGTCGGAAGAGAAGGAAGAGACGGAATGGACGGAAAGGGCGGAATGGACGGCGCAGCCGGCGGCCCATCGATCGTGTCGTGCTTCGACGGCAACGAGGCCGCGCGCGCCCGCGAGGTCGCCGCGCGCCTCGAGACCGGGGAAGAGGTGGTGCTGATCTCGGAGGCCGGGACGCCGCTGGTCTCCGACCCCGGCTACCGCATCGTCGCCGCGGCGATCGCGGCCGGCGCACGGGTGGTCCCCGTCCCGGGGCCGTCCGCGGTGCTGGCGGCGCTGGTCGGCGCGGGCCTGCCGACCGACAGGTTTCTGTTCCTCGGCTTCCCACCCCGCAAATCGGGAGCGCGGCGGCGTCTCTTCGAAAGCCTGCGCGCCCTCCCCTTCACCTTGGTCTTCTATGAATCGCCGCTGCGCGCGGGCGCCACGCTGGCCGATCTGGCTTCGGTGCTGGGCGGCGATCGCCGCGCCTGCGTCGCGCGCGAGCTGACCAAGCCGCACGAGGAGTTCGTTCGCGATTGTCTGGAGGCGCTCACCGCCCGCTACGCCGAATCGCGCCCCCTCGGCGAGGTGACGCTGGTCGTCGCCGGGGCCGACGGCGCGGGCGCCGTGGATCTAGACGACGACGAGATCAGGGAGCGGGCAGCGGCGATCCTGGCGGAAGGACGCTCGGCGAGCGACGCGGCCCGCGAGCTGGCGGTGCTGACCGGTCGCCCGCGGCGCGAGGTCTACGCGTTGGTCGCATCCAGACGGAAACCCTAGAACATGATGGAGCCTTCGAGGAGAAGGCTCCAGACTTCGGTTTCCTCGACGCGGAAACGGCGCCCCGGCAGATCGATCGATTCCCGATAGACCGGGTTAGCCTCGGCCTTGTCGAGTGAGTTGACGACCATGTCATGGTTGGTGTCGACGCCCGCATTGGCGTTGGTGATGAAATGGGGCATGTCGACGGTCAAACCGAACAGACCGCGGAAGCGGATATACCGGCCCACCTGGATGTTGAGCCCGAGATCGCCCCCGAAGGATCCGTAGGCATCGATGTCGGTGACCCCGGGATAGGGAGCCGCCTGGGGGTCTCCGTTCGGGTTCTCGGGGCTCACGATCTCGACCTCATCGAGCCCGGTGCGACAGGGCGTCGTGGCGCCCATGGCGACGCTGCAGCCCGGCGACCCCGAGAGCGGCTCCCACAGCTCGCTGTAGCCGCGCCCCGCGAAGTGCTCCTCGGCGTGGCCGCGCGCCTCGATGGTCACGCGCTGATCGCCGCGCGGGTTCTCCCAGGCGATCTGTTCGACGCCGATCGTCGTCCCCGCCTGCTGCTGCGGACCGACCGAGGTCTGCGTGGCCGGGTTGTAGTTCTGGAAGATGCTACCGTTGGTCCGGATCGGCAGCATGTAGTAGGCGCCGAAGTACGGATCGAAGTGGCGGAAGCGCTTCGAGACCCAGGTCGACCAGATGAGCTGGTGGTAGCCGAGCCCGGTGGCGTCGTTGGCGGTCGGGTTGGCCGGGTCGTAGCGCTTGTCCTTGAAGACGTCGAGCTTGGCATCGAAGCCCAGCAGCCAGGTCGGCTTGGTGTCGTCGCGCCGCTCGTTGAACACCGCCCAGGTGGCCCCCAGGCCCAGGTTCTCAAAGCCCCGGCGGGTGGGGCTCTTGAAGACCTGGGTGGCGGGGGCCGTCGGGCTCACCAGGAATCCGTCGTGCAGCCCCGAGGCGTCCGGCATGACGCCCTGATCGAGGTTGACGGTATTCGAATCGGACAGGACCAGCGGCGCCTCGATGTGAAGCCCCACGTCCCACAGGATGCCGAAATCGGCGCGCAGATTGAGCGTGTCCCGCGTCTGAGCGTACTTGAGGTCGCGAAGAACCTGAATCCCGGAGGGGGTCGCCGTCTCGCGCTCGATGAGGGCGCTCTTGGCGTCGTGGGTCCACGACGCGGTCAAGTTGAAGTCGAAGCTGTTCTCGCCATCGAGCGCCGAGACGACCCGGGTCACCTCGGCCGCCCGGGCGGCGGCCGCAAAGAGCGTCAGCGAGGCGACGATCGCCCAAGACGTCTTCCTGAAAGTGACGGCGCTCAAGGACGTGGGCGCGACGATAACACAACGCTCATTTTTCGCGCAGACCCAGCTCCTTCATCTTGGTCTGCAGGCTCTTGCGGGAAATCTTGAGCTTGCGGGCGGCCTGGGTGACGTTCCCGCCGGTGGCGTCCAGCGCGCGCTGGATCAGCTCACGTTCCACCCGCTCGGTCTCGGCGCGAACCGCCTCCTTGAGCGAGCCGGCGGCCGGCCGGGGCCCCTCCTCGGTGGTCGCCGCTGACGCTGGCACCGCCACGCCCACGATCTCGGGTGGCAGGTCGGAGACCCGGATCTCCGGTCCCTCGCAGAACAGGATGGTCCGCTCCATCAAGTTCTCGAGCTCCCGGATGTTGCCGGGCCAGTTGTAGGCCACCAGCTGCTCGACCGCCTCGGGGGAAATCGCCACGATCTGTTTCTTCAAGCGTTCATTGAACTTTGAGATGAAATGGTCCGCCAGCAGTGGGATATCTTCGCGCCGCTCGCGCAGGGGCGGAATCTGGATCGGCACCACGTTCAACCGATAGAAGAGATCCTCCCGGAAGTTCCCGGCGCCGATCTCTTCCAGCAGATCGCGGTTGGTGGCCGTGACCAGGCGAACATCGACCTTGATGGTCTTGATCCCCCCCACCCGCTCGAACTCCGATTCCTGCAGGACGCGCAGCAGCTTGACCTGCATCTCGATCGGGATCTCGCCGATCTCGTCGAGGAACAGGGTCCCGCCGTGGGCCAGCTCGAAGCGTCCCGGCTTGGCGCCCACCGCGCCGGTGAAGGCCCCCTTGTCGTAGCCGAACAGCTCCGACTCCATCAGCGTCTTGGGTATGGCGGCGCAGTTGATCTTGATGAAGGGTCCCGCGTGCCGGTTGGAGTTCTCGTGCAGCGCTCGCGCGATCAGCTCCTTGCCGGTTCCGGACTCCCCGCTGATGAGCACCGTCGACGGCGTGTTGGCGACCTTCTCGACCACGGCGTAGATCTGCCGGATGGCAGGCGACTGACCGACCAGGCGGAACCGGCCGCGCTCCGAGGGCTCCTCCGGGCGCGCGTCCTTGCGCGAAAGCGCATAGGTGCTGATGGCCTTGGCGACGACCTGCCGGATCTGCTCCTGCTCGAAGGGCTTTTCGAGGTAGTCGAAGGCGCCCAGTTTGACCGCCTCGACAGCATTTTCCACCGAGCCGTGCGCGGTGATCATCACGACGGGCACGTCGGGGTAGTCGATCGAGAGGCGCTTGAGCAGCCCCATCCCGTCCAGCCCCGGCATCTTGAGATCGGTGATGACGGTGTGGATGTTGGCGCTCATCCCGCCCAGCGCTTCTGTCCCATTGGCGGCCGTGACGACGTCGTAGCCCTCGCGCCGCAGCATCGCCTCGAGCACCCGGCGCATGTTCAGCTCGTCATCGGCGACGAGGACTCTCTTGATCTCGGCAGCGGCTACAGTCACGGCGGCTGAAGCTTACTCTTTTCGCGCGGGGGCCGACCGGAGTCCTTCGCGGCGGAGCTCGGGAAGCCGTCCAGCGTTCCCGGCGGAGGCGTCCGACGCGTCGGGCGCGGGGGAGGCGGCAAGCGCACCGGCGGGGGCAGCGCGGGGGGCGACGGGGGGGGCAGCGGCGGGGGCAG
>Ga0080027_10000493_pt1 | contig 16781 bp, 14 predicted proteins | sample OrgsoiDNA2013046_FD_70962 | JGI IMG/M metagenome (GOLD analysis project Ga0080027, IMG submission 70962) | Permafrost soil microbial communities from the Arctic, to analyse light accelerated degradation of dissolved organic matter (DOM) -... | ecosystem: Environmental > Terrestrial > Soil >... | reverse complement strand
CCGCCGCCAACGAAGGCCACGAGTGCCGGAGCATAAACCGGGCGAACACGGACAACTACTGGTCCGGGCACCCATCCCCAGCGCGGTCCAATTAAAGCCCAACGGCCATAGTGAAACGGAGCAAAGCCCCAGGGTTCTTCTTCCACCCAGGTCCAGCCCCATGGCTCAACCCAGACCCAGCGGCCGTAACGATACGGAGCCCAGCCCGCCTGAACCTGTGACGGATACCAGACGCGCCCGTATTCAGGAGCGTTGTCCCACTGGCCGTACTGGTCCAGGTCGGAGTAGCCAGGCGTGTAAGAGCTCACGTACTGGCGTGAATTGGAATTTTCGAACCGGCGATCGCGATCGCCGCACCACTGATCAAAGTCATCACGGTCTGGAAGTGAAATCCGGTCCATGCGGACGTTCTCAGTTCCTTCCAGCTTAATGGCCTGGCCTGCGTGCAACGTCTCATTGATGCCCGGACCGCTGATTTCCAGATCGCCCTCGCTTACAGCGATCAGCGTAGTATTTCCATCAGGATAGGTTTCTACGCGATAACTACCGGCGCGGAGTAAGGTCAGGGCTGCACTGGGCGTATCGATTTCAAAGGAATTTCCGGAATAGATCTCGTAGGCGCGGACGCGAAGAGTTCCCTGGGCAAGACCGATTTGCAATAGCTGATCACTGAGCGTAGTGGTGCTCATGTCAGTGTTCGGGGCCATGCGTATGGCGATGTTACCGGTCTCCAGTTCGGCGCGTCCGTCATTGTCTGTGTAGAGCCGGTCGCCAGTGGTCAAAGGATAGTTCATGGAAGCCTGGCTCCATTGGTCTTCACCGGCCGGCTCAAATGATACTTTTCCCGTGATGTAACTCAGGCGGGCCACACGGCTGGGCGGATCGCCTGCCTGGTTGTTGGACGGATAACCCGACTGATCGTTCGAGGGATAACCCTGCTCGTTGTTCGGAGGGGGATTGCCCTGCTGATTGTTGGGAGGAGGATAGCCCTGCTGATTGTTGGGTGGATACGCTCCTTGATTATTGGGTGGATATCCTTGCTGCGCGAATCCCGGCAGCGCAAAAATCGCGATGGCAATCGCCAGCGCAATCACCGGCTTCATAAACCACAGCTGAGCTAAAGTCCTTCGCCTCACGTTTTGACTCCTTTGTTCGTCGCGCAACAAGATTATTCCTTGTGGCGCGCGGACGTCACTGTTGTTAACAACACTTTGATATAGGTTTAGTTTCGAAATCCGGGCAAAGGTTGGTCAATGAACTTCGTATTTCTTTACGCACCATGGGGCAACGAACTTCCGTGTTTCTGAGAGCAGGAAAAGATCAAAATAGCTCGCGGAAGTGATCCTGTCTCAGGAGATCGATCAGTGAGAGATCTGATCCTGCCCGAGCTGCTTCAGCATGTCATTCACGGTTCTGGCATGTTCGCCCATGGGAGCGTATTCCAGATACTTGTTGAGCGATTCAACTGTCTCACGCGGCGCCACGTACCTGCCTTTCTCGAGATGACCCTGCCCGAATAAGATTGCGCCCTTAATGTAATAAGCGTCGGCCATTTTAGGATCGTGTAAGATAGCCAGATTACATGCGGCTACGGCTTCCTGTCCGCGCTTGAGGTTGTAATAAATAGTGCAGACGTTGAAATAGGGCATGGCAGGGTAAGCGCCAACCGAAGCGCCTTGCAGGAATGCGCCAATCGCTCCGTCATAATCTTTCTTTTGCAGCAGCAGGTTTCCTTCAGCGTTGTACATCTGGCCCAGCCCACTTTTGATTTGAGGGGAATCCGGCTTTTCAGCCAGACTCTTCTCTGCTACTGTAATGCCCTTGCCGTAAGCATCCAGCGCTTCTTTGGATTTACCGGCCGCAGAGAAGATCGCGCCCAGCATCTGGTATGGTCCCCATTGCGTTGGATCGTCAGTAATAGCCTGGCTGCATTTTGCCGCTGCTTCATCTGTCTTACCAAGATTATTGAGCGCGCTGCAGGCGCGATAGCGGGCCATGAACGGATGAGGGTAAACGCCAGCCGCTCTGTTATAGAGCGTTACCGCCTCGTCGATTTTGTCCATGCGCAGGTAAACATCTGCTTCGGACAGCAGCAAATCTCCAATGGTTGTGAGCGCGTGATCTGTGTCGGATGGATTGGCCAGTATCTTTTGCGCCACCTCCGCGCCTTTGGCGAAAGTCTGCACCGCTTCTTCATTCATTCCCCGGTTCGTCTGAAGCGTTCCCAGGTTCTGGTAAAACTCCCAACGCTGCGGATCGATGGCAATCAACTGCTTGAGCTCGCTCATAGCGTTGGGCCAGTCTTCAGCGGCCAATGACTTGTGATATTGGTAAACCAGGCGATTGATATTTACGGCGCGGGCATTTTCATGCCGGATCAACTCCTCCTGCTCTTTTGTTTTCCTGCCGCCTGCGAGATTGGTGCCTCCGCCGGGCTCCAGGGGGCCTTTGGTGGCCAGCGATAAATCTACATTCAGAACGTTCTGTGCGCCGGGATCATCAGGGTGGAGAATGGATTTCCTGCCCGAGTAAACGTGAACACCATCAGGTCCGGTGATTTCAATCTGATAAACCCCATAGGCCACACCATTCAGAAGAAAAGACCCCTTTCGATCGGTTTTGGCGTGATAGGTTCTTCCCGTCCCCTCCAGCATCTGCGGGGCTTCTGTTCTCATGCCACCATCGGCGCGGTATTCCCGGTCATAAATGCCGATGTTCTTGTAGGTGATCTGTGCGCCGACCAGCGGCTTGCCTTCCAGGTCAAGGATGCGTCCCGAAATTGTTGCCACGTAGACGTTCTGCAACAGAAGGCCGAGAAGAATAATCCAGCAGATGTGCATTGGAACCTGTTCCGGCTTTCAGGGATGGACCGAGCGTAATAAAGAGAGACACCGCCGCCGCGGGAAATGTTCCGGTGCCCGCGGCGAACAAATCTAGAGGTCTGAAACGGAAGCCGTGACCGGCTCCAGCAGTCCAACTTCTTTGGCAATCTGCTGCAATTTGCCGCGCGTCTCACGCTTCATGGGCACCATGGGCAGACGGTACACTTCTTCGATCCGGCCCATCATGGCCAGCACGGCTTTTACCGGCATGGGATTGGACTCAATGAAATTAGCCTGCATCAATGGCAGGAATTTGCGCTGAATGCGGCGGGCTTTGTTCCAGTCATTGTCCAGTGCAGCCTGCGTGAGTTCCGCCATCTCACGCGGGATCTCATTCGATGCCACGGAGATGATGCCGACGCCGCCGAGCGAAACCACCGGCAGAGTCACGGCGTCATCGCCGGAGAACACTAAGAAGCTTTCCGGCACGTGATTGAAGACCTCGGCAATCTGGTTGATGTTGCCGCTGGCTTCCTTTACGGCGATGATGTTGTGAATCTTTGCCAGACGGCCGAGAGTGACAGGCTCAATGTTGGCGGCGGTGCGGCCGGGTACGTTGTAAAGCACCAGCGGCTTGTCCACGGCTTCCGCAATGGCCTTGAAGTGCTGGTACTGGCCTTCCTGCGTGGGCTTGTTGTAATAAGGTGACGCGGTCAAGATGGCGTCCACGCCCTTGCGCTTGCTCAATTCGCGGGCTTTTTCCACTGCTTCCGCAGTGTTGTTGGACGTTGCGCCACCGACAATCGGAACCTTCCCCGCTGCAACCTCAACTGTGATATCAATCACCCGCAGCCATTCTTCCTTGCTCAACGTGGCTGCTTCTCCGGTGGAGCCGCAGGGAACCAGGAAGTGAATTCCTGATTCAATCTGCCACTCGACCAGCCGTCCGAGGGCTTCCTGATCGATTGTCTGATCCTGTTTAAAAGGGGTAACGAGAGCTGTGCCGCAACCGTGGAGTTTCATAGTCGCCTCATAGGATAACGACTTTCTCGGCGGAAGTCAGCAATCGAATATTTGAAGCTTCTCAAAGTCACAATGGAATTCTGCCAGAGTAGCTCTTCCCAGCTCAAATTTGCAGGCGTACAATTGCTCCCCGCAAAGACCTTCGCCCATCATGATAAGGAGTCTCCACAGCATGTCATCTCCGCTCCCCCGTTTTGTTGTCTCATTACGCAGTCTCGCGTGGTTGCTGGCCTTCACCCTGGCATTACCACTTGGATTGCTTGCCAAAGATGATCTTGACCACGTTACTCCGCAAAAACTGCCCGGATTGCACGCTGCTGCCACCGTGACTCGTGACACGAACGACATCCCCCACATCAAAGCCGCAGACGAGCACGACATGGCTTTCCTGCAAGGTTATCTGCACGCCCAGGACCGGCTGTTCCAGATGGACGTAAGCCGTCGCCAAGCCAGTGGAACGCTGGCTGAACTGGTGGGCCAGGCTGCCCTGGCACAGGACGTACAACTTCGTACACTCGGCCTGCGCCGCGCGGCGGAAAGATCACTGGCGGTGCAATCGCCACGCGCGTTGAACCTGGTCCAGTCTTATTCTGATGGCATCAATGCGTGGGTGTCGTCCCATCCTTTGCCTCCGGAATATCAGGCCTTGGAACTGAAGAAGTTTCAACCGTGGACGCCGGTTGATTCGCTGGCTGTGGTCAAGCTGATTGCGTTTGGCTTGTCATTCGACATTGATACGCAAGCCACCGTTGAGTTGTTGAGTTTCCAGGCGGCAGGTCAGGCCGCAGGCTTTGACGGTACCAAGCTGTTGTTCGAAGACATTGAGCGTTCCGCGCCGTTTGATCCAGCTTCCACCGTGCCGGATGCGTCCGTACCGCTGTCCAAGCAACTGTGGAGCAAGCGCACTCCGAATCAACTGCTGCCCGGCGGCTTGCGGCCGGAAACGCTAAAACTTGCCAATGATTACATTGCGCTCACAAAAGAGATGCCGGTGCTTCGCCACGCGCGCGAGCAGCAACTGGAAGGCGCATCCAACGAATTCGCCATCAGCGGACGGAACACGACCTCTGGTGTTCCTCTGGTTGAAAACGACCCGCATCTCTCACTGGGCGCACCCTCCACGTGGTATCCAGCGCACCTGGAGGCCGGCGATCTGGACGTGATGGGCAATGGCTTTCCGGGCACACCGGGAATTACGCTGGGGCGCAACAAGTTTGTTGCCTGGGGCGCGACGAACGATGGCATCGACGTGACCGATACTTTTCAGGAGCAGGTGGTTCCTGATCCCACATCGCCCAGCGGTTTCAGCACCGTCTTTAAAGGCAAGCTGGAACATGTGATCCCCGTGCCGGAAGTCTTCCGCTTCAACAGTGTAGGCGACGGCGTGTCTGACAACCTGATTACCGTTCCGCCAGGAGGAAGTATTCCGCCGGCAACGCTGATTGTGCCGCGGCGCAACAACGGTCCCATCATTTCACTGAATACAACTACCGGCGCGGCGCTCAGCATTCAGTGGACCGGTTACAGCGCAACGCATGAGCTGGACGCAGTGCTGATCTGGGCATCCTCGCACAACATCCAGGAATTCCAGAAGGGTTTGCCGTTCTTCTCCTGCCCGCCGCAGAATATTGTTTATGGAGATATTCACGGTAACATCGCTTACTTCGGCGTGGGCGAGATGCCGGTGCGCGAAGACCTGCAAGCCGGTACAGTGAATGGCGTGCTGCCGGTGTTCATACGCAACGGTCAAGGCGGCAACGAATGGCTTCCGGTTACGCATCCGCAACCTGGGCAATCTACTGCGTTTGAGATCTTGCCGTTTGCCGAGATGCCGCACATCATCAATCCACCGGCAGGATTTTTCGTGAATGCCAACAATGATCCCGTCGGCGTAACGTTGAACAACAATCCCATTGGACGGCTTCGCCCCGGCGGCGGCATCTACTATCTTGGCTACACGTTCGATGCCGGCTTCCGCTCCGGACGAATCACGCAACTGATCAAGGACAAGCTGAAGAACGGAAAGATCTCCTTCCATGATATGCAGGAGATTCAGGCAAACGTGGCGCCGCGCGATGCCGAGTTCTTCACTCCGTTCATCACGCAGGCATTCGACAATGCGCGCGCTCGGTCGGCGCAGAATACGCAACTGGCAACGCTGTCTGCCGATCCGGCGATTGTCGAAGCCATCGGCAGATTCCGCGCATGGGACTTCAGCATGCCTACAGGAATTCCTGAAGGCTTTGATGGCTTCGATGAAGGCAATCCGCCGTTCGCACGTTCGGGAACTGAGATCGCCAACAGCGTCGCTGCCACGCTCTACAACGTGTGGCGCAGCCAATTCATCAGTGAAACGCTTGGTACAACGCTGGGACAAGTTGGCCTGACCTCAGTGGAGCAATCACTTCCTGATCAGACTTATCTCAAAGCACTGCGTCACCTGCTGGAGAATTTTTCTACAGCACATGGCGTGGGAGCATCGGGATTGAACTTCTTTCAGGTTGCAGGTGTCACCGATGCTAACGACCGTCGCGATATCGTGATTCTGCAAAGCCTGAAAGACGCGCTGACACTGCTGGCTAGCCCAACGTTTAATGCGGCGTTTGGCGGCTCGACCAACCAGAACGACTATCGCTGGGGCAAGCTGCATCGCATCACGTTCAGCCACATCCTGGGATCACCATTCAGTATTCCTCCTGCCGGTGGAGCTTTCCCGCAACCACTGGCTGGATTGCCTGGAATTCCAACCGATGGTGGCTACCAAACCGTGGACGCAGCCAGCTTTGGTGTCAAGGCGAATTCCGTGAACGCCTTCACGTTTACGTCCGGACCATCACAGCGTTTTGTGGGCGAAGGACGTCATGAGGGAATTCGTGGAGTAAGTTCACTCCCTGGTGGCATCAGTGGCGTTCTCGGTAGCCCGTTTTACGTGAACCTGCTGCCGGCGTGGCTGACCAACCACGCTTACAGACAGTTGTTCAAGGAAGATGACCTTGAGCATAACATTCTGAATGTCACGAGGTTTGTGCCGTAATTGACCTGCATGGACTCTCCCGCGCCGGAATCGCTGTTTAGATTGCGGAGCGGGAGAGGAATTACAGCTGCTTAATGTGAATCCAGATCAAAAACAGCGCGTCTTGAAAAGTTGTCGTAAAACAACTCGAAGCCGCCACCATGTGGGCGGTTCACAATAAAAAGAAGTTCCGATTCTCCATCGCTGTCGTAATCTCCCGCATCGACTAACGTAAGCCCAGTGTCCAGAAGTCGAATTTTCCGGTTTGGTTCAATTACAAACCATGGATCTTCCACTTGAAACCCCGCTTCCTCATCTGAGCAATCTCGAGCATTTTCAAGATGCAGTCCCACAACTGACCATCCAGCTTTCGACGTGTAGGCTCGTGTCACCTTGATTTGCGATTCCGAATATCTCCACGGCTGCTTAGCGTTGTCGTCTGCATTATCAGCACGGCAGAGCGACGGGTAATGTTTTCTGAATTGGACACGGACGGCTGAAATAATAGCCGAATCTAAAGCCGCAGGCTTCCATTCCTCTGGATCCTTAAAGTTGGGTTGTGACACGACAACGATAGGTCGATAGGCTTGAGTGTCCCAAACGCCTCCCCACTCCAATGATCTCTTTCCGACAGTGGGCACCTGATCGCCAGCTGCAATTTCTTGTCTTCCAATTGAAGCGTACGAATCAAATTCCTTTACCGTTCGGCCGGTTAACTTGCCGAGCGTCTTGCCATCAAAGGCAATTGTCCAAGATACTTCTGCAGGATAACGCGCGGAAATCGTCTTCAAGCAAGCTTCGTCTTCACAATGGCTCGGAAATGACTTCCAATCATTCCCGACCTTTTGAAACAACACACGTAAAGCTCTGACACTTGGCTAATCGGCCGGGAATTCCTCCAATACTCCAAGGATGACGTTTTGTTTCTGTTCTGCAAACGCCAAAACGCAGCTGCAGCTGAGAAAGAGGATAACGTGCAGAAGTCTGATCATTCGGCCTCTGAATAGGTGCTAAAGCTGATCGACGATTTCCGGGAACTCAAAGAATCCGGTCTTACCCTGAATCCATTCCGCGGCGAGCACCGCGCCTTCAGCAAAGCCCAGACGATTCTTGGCGTCATGCGTAAAGAGGATGGTATCGTTGGCGGAATCAAACATCACCAGGTGCATGCCGATGGTTTCGCCTTCGCGGACGGAAGAAACTTCCACCTCCGCGCCGGTATTGGATTCAAGAATTCTTTGCAGCGTTACAGCCGTTCCTGACGGCTTGTCTTTCTTGTGGACGTGATGTCGTTCGACGATATTGGCCCGATAATTACTTTTCAAGATCGGCGCCATGGCCTGGACGGCTTTGAAAAAGAAATTCATGCCGATGGAGAAATTGGATCCGTAGAGCAGTGCGCCTTTGCGTTCCGTCATCAGTTCGCGGACTTTATCCAGATGCTGATACCAGCCAGTGGTGCCGACGATCATCGGCGTACCGGCTTGCGCGCAACGAATCGCGTTGGGAATAACGGCGTGAGGTGTGGTGAAATCAATCACCACATCGTGGTCTTGCAGAACATCGAGAGTGAGGCCGCGGCCGTCCTGATTATCCTGGCTACGCAGAGTTCGAACCCCATGGCCGCGCTGTTTTGCGATGTCCGCCACCAGCGCGCCGGTCTTGCCATGTCCCAACAGTAAAACCTTCACGCGAACACCTCTTTCACGCGAATACCTCAGGATCCACTTCTGAGAAAAATACCTGATGCAGCTTTGACACTACTTTCGGAACATCAGGCTCGTCAATGACAAAACTGATATTGATCTCAGAGGCGCCCTGAGAAATCATCTGAATGTTCACATCTGCAATGGCGTTGAAGACCTTGGCCGCGATCCCGGGTGTGTTGCGAATATTTTCTCCCACCAGGCAGACGATGGCTTTGCGGCCTTCATATTTGACATCCGCCAGCTTGCTCAGATCGGCGGCGATGGCGCCAATGGATTCATTGGAATCAACCGTGACGGACACGCTGACCTCAGAGGTAGAAACCATGTCCACGGGGCAGCGATGATTGGCAAAGACCTCAAAGATGCTTTTCAGAAATCCGTGCGCCATCAACATGCGTGTGGCGACCACGTCCACAATGGTGATGCGTTTCTTTGCGGCGATGGCCTTGAATACGTTCTTGCTTTTCGGCGCTGTGGCAGTGATACGCGTTCCTTCACAGCTTGCGTTGTGTGAATTCAGGATGAGTACGGGAATGTTTTTCTGGATAGCCGGCAGCAGCGTGGCCGGATGCAGTACCTTGGCGCCGAAGTAGGCTAGTTCGGCTGCTTCTTCAAAGCTGATGGTCTTGATGCGTCGCGCTTCCGGACAAATATTGGGATCGGTGGTCATCATGCCGTCCACGTCTGTCCAGATTTCAATTCGTGTTGCGCCGAGGCCAGCACCAACGATAGCAGCACTGAAGTCTGATCCGCCGCGACCCAGCGTAGTGCCGATTCCTTCACGCGTGGAGCCAATAAACCCGCCCATAACCGGCACGCGTCCGCGATCAAGCAAGGGCTTCACGGTCTCAATCAGTCTCGCGTTTGTTTCTTCGAACTGGGGGATTGCCTTTCCGAAATTTGAGTCGGTGACAATACACTGGCGCGAATCGACGTGTGCGGCATCGATCCCGCGCTGGGCAAATGCTGCTGCGGCGATCTTGCTGGAGACGCGCTCACCGAATCCGGAGATGGTGTCCGTGGTCCGTGCCGTGAGTTCACCCACGGCGACTACGCCGCGCAGAAGATCTTCCAGCCCGTTAAAGTCCGCGTCCAGAACTGGCGCCAGTGGTTCAAACGCTTTGACGCCGAGAAGATCAGTGGCTGTGCTGTAGTGTCGGTCACGCGCGGCGTGGCACAGATCCAGAGCGCTGGTCCGGTCTCCCGCTCCTGCTGCGGCAGCCATGGCGAGAAGCTGATCAGTGATTTTGGCCAACGCGCTAACGACCACAACAGGCTTTTCTGCCAGGCGACCACGCACGATTGCGGAGATGCGGTCAATGGCCTGCGCATCTTGTACAGATGTGCCGCCGAATTTCATGACGATCATGGCCGCACCCCGCAGATGCTGAAGCCTTGTTTTGGTGCTTGTATCGCTGGTAAATGCTGCTGTGGATCGCTCATCGGCCCAGGTATCCCTGCGCTTTGAGCAATTCACCGTTCAGGATGGCAGCTCCGGCTGCGCCACGGATCGTGTTGTGTGAGAGCACGGTGAAGCGCCAGTCAAAAAGATTGCATGGACGCAGGCGTCCAATCACCGCGGACATGCCTTTGCCGCGATCGCGATCCAGCCTTGGCTGTGGACGGTCCGGTGCGGGATCATAGATCACGGGTTCTTCCGGAGCAGAAGGCAGCTTGAGCTTTTGCGGCAGACAACGGAATTCCTTCCACGTCTCAATGATTTCCGCGGACGTAGCAGCCCTGGTCAGCTTGATGGAAACGGATTCGGTATGTCCGTCTTCCACGGCCACGCGATTGCAGTGCGCGCTCAACACGATTTCTGCATCCTTCACGCCGGTGGCGTTCAACGTACCCAGAAGTTTGCGCGATTCGGCTTCCATCTTCTCTTCTTCGCCGGCGATGTAGGGAATCACGTTGCCCAGTATATCGAGCGAAGGAACTCCAGGATATCCAGCGCCGCTTACAGCCTGCATGGTGGTGACAAAAACTTTTTCCACGCCAAAGCGGCGATGCAGGGGAGCCAGAGCCATTACCAACCCAATCGCGGAACAATTGGGATTGGTCACCATGAAGCCGCCGTTTTTCTGGTACCACTTCTGCGTCTTCAGCAGGGAAACATGATCGCCATTTACTTCCGGGATGACCAGCGGGACATCGGGTGCCATGCGGAAAGCGCCGGAGTTTGAGACTACCGCGCAGCCTGCGTCGGCGAATGCAGGTTCAATCTCGCGAGCGGCGGTGGAATCCAGCGCGGCAAAGATCAGCTTAGGCGTGTCTTTGGCCGGCGATGCGGAGTTCACCGTAAGGGCCGCCACGCGCGGCGGTAAAGGCGTGGAAAGGCGCCATGTAGTAGCGTCTGCGTACTTCTTGCCTGCGGAACGGTCAGAGGCGGAAAGCCAACTCACTTCAAACCACGGATGGTTTTCCAGTAACTGTATAAAGCGCTGGCCTACGGTTCCGGTAGCGCCGACAATGCCGACTTGAATTTTGCTGGTCATTTTCTGATCAAAGGGAATGAATTGATTTTAGCATCTGCAAACCGTGGTGGACTTATCACTCGCCGGCGGCGGCCAGGCTTTTCTTCTGCACCAGGTATTCTTCCGCAAGGACCACAACCAGTGCGGCCGTGGGAACTGAAACCAGCGCGCCAAGCACTCCGGCCAGCGATCCGCCAATCGAGAGAGCGATGATCACGGCCAGCGGCGAAAGGTTGAGCGTTGAGCGCATGATGCGCGGAGAAAAATATCCGGCTTCAAATTGCGCATAGACTGCATGGAAGATCACTACGCCAAGTACCTTTTGCGGTGAATCCAACGCGGCAACGGTCCCCGCAACTACCAGCGCGCTCACCGGTCCCGCGATGGGAACAATGTCCGCGATCCCGGCAAACATTGCCAGTATGTAAAAGTATTTCAGTCCCAGAGCGTAATAGACTGCCAGGCTGCAAAGTCCCATGCAGCCCATCATGATGCCCTGGCCCATGAGCCAGTTACGCATGCGTCTTTCCGCCCGCATCAGGGTGGAGCCCAGGCGCTGCTGTTGGGCCAGCGGAAATAGCGAAACCGACCACTGAAAGGCGCGTTCTCCATCGATGATGAAATACGCCGTGAGGATGATGGCGGTAAAGACTCCAAAAACGCCGCCTGCGATGTTGAGAAAAAGTCCGCCTGGGCCTCCCGCAATTTCTGAGGCATACTTCTGCATCTGTGCGGGATCAATCTTGTTGCCAAAGGGCAGATGTCGCAGCTCTTCGGAGAGAGCTGCCAGATGTTGCGGCCATTCCGCGGAGAACGTTTTTGCGTCGTGGTAAATAGGCGGAAAGGCAAAGACCATGAATAAGGTTGCGGCCAGGAGCAGCATCAGGATCAGGAAGAGAATGGCAAAGCCGCGACCGGGACGCCAGCGGCGAACCGTAAGCTTGCGGATTATTCCGATGGCCGGCGATAACACCACGGCGAAGAGAGCGCTCACGTAGACAAGAATCAGCACGTCGCGCACGCTGTAAGCCGTCCACAACGCGATGATTACGCCGAAGAAGAACAGAATGTCAGAGCGATAGCTCTTCGCCATAAAAAACAGAATGCCTGTCGGGGAGTGACTGCAGTGTAACGCAGGTATGGAGAAATTCCATCCTTCCGGAAGTATTAGTCCCGTGTTTGCCGCTTAGTCGCGCACAACCTCGACATTGCTTGAGGGGACAGTCATTTTCAGTACTTTGTAGTCGTCTGCGGACACCCAAAGCAGCCAGATCACACCGTCTGTGTCCAGTTTCAATTTGTTAACGGATTTATCCTGCCCCTTGAAGCTGAGTTTCTCCTGGCCAACAATCTCCATCACTGCACTGCCTGCGGTGTGCTGGCGCGGAACCAGAATCCCAAAGTGGCCCGGACCGCAAGTCAGTCCCTGGCCATCACGCGTGCATCCAGTGGTGAGATAGCGCCATACCAGCAGTTCGCGCTGAGAGAAAAAGTAATCGTCCAGGATCACAGTGGAGACAGGCAGAACGTGGGGGACATCCATCTTCTTCTGGTCGGCGGGCGTTACGTGTTCCAGCAGAAGTTGGTCCTTGGCTTCAACGCTGGATTCTTCTTTTTGCGGCGAGGTGGCGCGCCAGTTGTAGGATTGCAGTTCGCCTTTGGGCGTGATGTGCATCTCAGCCGTCTGTTCAGCCTTGTAACCTCCGTCTTCCACTTTAATTTCAGACTTGGCTACGCTCACGCCGCCGCGTGACTCAATACTGAATTTCTCCGTACCAATCCGTTTGCCGTCATGGAAGATGCCAAAGCTGCCGCTGTCCCAAACCTGGCTGTTTGCGGACGTTTTGGCCTTCTGGTCAGATGCGTTCGCGCTGCCGAAAATGGCAACCATCACGGTGAGCGCTAGGATCGTGCGGACTGTTGCTTTCACTTTCTTACCTCCGGCATTGCTTCCATCAGAAGCCTGGCCACTTCCTCTGCTACTTCGTCAATCGTCTTGCCTGATGTCTCTACACGCTGCTTCGCCAGTGCATAAGCTGACTGCCTTTGCGCATACAGTTCGGCGAATCGTGTTTCCTGCTTCGCCAGCGGCCGAACATTCGAATCATTCGCGCAGCGGCGTTGCAATTCATCCAGCGGCGCTTCCAGTAATATCGTCATGGCGCGGGCCAGTTCCAGGGCGTCGCGGTTCGCCGCCTGGGCAAATGTTCCTCCGCCCAGCGCTACGATCAGATCGTTCTGCTGACCTTCTTCTTGCAGCAGTTCTGCCAGCGCAGCGCTCTCCACGGCGCGAAATCCCGGCTCACCGAGCTCCGCAAAAATCTCCGGGACGCTCCTGCTCTCTCTTGCTTCGATCACGCGATCCAGGTCCAGGAAATTCCAGCCCAGTTTGCGGGCCAGTGTCTGCCCTACGCTCGTCTTTCCAGCGCCCATGAATCCAATCAAAAACACGCGCCGGTTTGATTCAACTCGGGCCATGAGATGTTTTTTTTGAAATGCTGTTTTATTGCTTCTTCACGCGGATTTTACCACTGAAAGACTGCAACTGGACCGATGATGCGCCTGAGTTAGAGGTGCCTGCAAAGGAACGCCCTGCCTGTGGAGTAAAAGATGTATGCGACTTCTGGCTGAGAGGAAAGTCATTCTGCACGTCACCGGAGACGGAACGTGCTGTGATGTCAACAGATGCGGCCTGTGGAAGGCTCATATCGATGGCGCCGCTGTGCGTGGTCAATACGTAGTTACCCATGCCTGAACAATCGCCCGTGTAGGTTATGTTTCCGCTGCCGGTTCCTACCTTCACCTTAGGGCCGTTCACGTTGCTTAGCTTTACCGCACCCGCGCTGGAAATCACATCCACGTGGCTGCCAATGAGATTGCTGAGGCTTACGCCTCCGGTTACCGTGCGGACCTGGACATTGGACTTTGCCAGGTCATGTGCCGTGATAAGTCCGGTATCAGAAGAAAGACTTATGTCGCCACTGAGGTTCTCCGCGGTAATGGTCGCTGTGGCCGTGTTTACCGTGACAGAGACCCCAGCGGGTACTGAAATTTCAAAGTCCACACGGGATTCATCCGCAGTCGGCTTCTGGTCAGGCAAAGCGTGGGCAGTGATTTCTATTCTGCCGTGGTCGTTGGTGCTTGTCCGGTCCACTTCCATCTTGTTGCTCTGCGCCGCGTAAGCGACAACAAGTTGATGGCCGCTTCCGGCTTTCAGGCCCACAGATCCGGCGTTGTTGGTAATGGTGACCGCTCCGCCGGAAGCGACGTCCAAACGAACTTCTTTACGCGCGTCAACGCAAAACGCGCTGGAGGAAAGCAGGGCAGCCGCTCCCAGAGCGGCAGCGTAATAGATCCCAATCCTGGCGGAAAGTCTCAAGACGGTCATTCCTCTCTCTCAATCCCCGCGTGGAGCCGGAGATCAGGGCAACGAACGCGTGGTCGCCATCTGATAAACCATTTCCTTTTGCTGATACGCTTCCACCAGTTGTTGCCGCGCTGCCTGGTCCAGAGGATCGCGATTCACGGCCTGCTTTGCATCCGCGATGTACGCGTTCGCCTCTTGCAGGCCGGTCTGGTAGGCATTTCCCACCGCCACGTCCTGTTTTGACAGCGTGCTGACCAACTGTTGGTCGTCGTCTTCAATAATTGGAACGGATTGAGTGCCACCATTTTGCGCCGAAGCAGAAGGCGCAGGCAAGTGTTGTCGATAGTGAATGATCATGTTGGCGAAGAACATTGTTGCCACCAGGGATATGATGAATCCTAGCGGTGTCCAGCTTTTGGCTTGTGCGGTCGAGTAGTTCGTTATTTGTCCCGGGGGGGACATTCGACCCTCCGTGAGCATGCCTTCGCGTTGCAAAGACTGCTCAATGTTATTCCAGACCTGTGGGCTGGGTTCGCGCATGGGCAGCAGCAGCTTGGCCTGCTCCGCAATATAGCGCAGATCACGGACCAATTCTGCACACGAGTGGCAAGTCCGTAAATGCTCTGCTTCTGATGGGTTCCCGCCGCTTTCAATAATGTACGGCAGTACTTCCTGGAATTCCTGGCAATTCATGGTTGATTTATCCTCTCCCTTGCATGCCACGGGAACCTTCATAATCTTTCCCGGTCCAGCCTGCGCCTCTTTTTTTTCCGGCTGGAATTTCCCGCGCATTGCCTTGCTCTAACGCTCAGCCGCTTAGTGGCGGGCGGCCTTCTCGGCTCTACTGAGCTTTAACAGGTCGCGCAACTTCATGCGCGCCTTGTGTAACTGTGATTTGCTGTTTCCTATCGAGCACCCCATCATTTCGGCAATCTCATTGTGCTCGTACCCTTCCACATCATGTAAGACAAAAATAATTCTGTACCCGGGCGGCAAACTCTCAATCGCCCGCTCCAGGTTCACGCGATCAATGGACCCGGCCAGCACGTTGTCACGTGCGCCAATGTCTTTCTTCGGACCATCTTCGTGTTGCGGCTCCAGGGCTTCATCCAGTGATATCTCCGGCAGGCCCTTTTTGCGCAGGTGCATCAACACCACGTTCACCGCCAAACGGTGCAGCCACGTGGAAAACGCCGATTCGCCGCGGAACGTTGCAATCTTGCGATAGAGTTGCAGGAACGCTTCCTGGGTCAGATCTTCAGCTTCGGCCGTGTTGCCCGTCATGCGCAGGCATAGCGAATACACACGACGCTTGTGCAGGCCGTACAGGCCTTCAAACGATTCCGCGTCGCCGGCCTTGGCACGCTCAATCGCCTCTGCTTCGGACATTCCGGATGCCACAGTTTTCTTTATTTGTGTCAATTTGACCTTTACGGGCCGCTCGGGACTCTGATGCGGCTGAGTACCTGCCATGTTGTATGGCGCTGTGCTGTAAGTAGCTGTATTTTGTGCCATTGGCCCCACCAATCTCAAACAATCAGATTCCGTTTTGAGACCTAATGGAACCACTTTCAGGGAACTTTGGTTGCCTGACGCCTGAATTACCTTAATACCAAATGCTTGCATCGCCTCGGCGGTGAACGATATTGCCTTTCCGGATCTCGGAGATATAGTGCGATCACGAGCGATCGTTGGTTTTCAAATTTCCCGATTACCAAAATTTCCCGATTATTCAATCTTGCCACCCCACCCTCCCGTTTCATCCCATCCCATCGCAATCATCCCAATTTGGCGTAGGTTTCTGAGGTGCACCCCGGAGGTGAGACAGAAAGTTTATCCCCATCCACTCTCGTGTGGAACAGCCGCCCTCGGCTGTTCGGATTCCCTTTGTGTTCCTTCGTTCCCTTTGTGGTTAGAGCTCTTGTTTTCCCGATCTCGGAGATCTCGGCGACGACGGCGCTCTCGGCGATTCAACTGCCTTACCCCCGTCAGTCATCCCATCCCATTCCAATCATCCCAATTTGGCGTAGGTTTCTGAGGTGCACCCTGGAGGTGAGACAGAACGTTTATCCCCATCCACTCTCGTGTGGAACAGCCGCCCTCGGCTGTTCGGATTCCCTTTGTGTTCCTTCGTGTCCTTTGTGGTTAGAGCTCTTGTTTTCCCAATCTCGGAGATCTCGCTCGATGACGGCGATCTCGGCGATCAACTACCTACCCCCGTCAGTCATCCCATCCCATTCCAATCATCCCAATTTGGCGTAGGTTTCTGAGGTGCACCCCTGAGGTGAGACAGAAAGTTTATCCCCATCCACTCTCGTGTGGAACAGCCGCCCTCGGCTGTTCGGATTCCCTTTGTGTTCCTTCGTGCCC
>Ga0080027_10000492_pt1 | contig 16798 bp, 12 predicted proteins | sample OrgsoiDNA2013046_FD_70962 | JGI IMG/M metagenome (GOLD analysis project Ga0080027, IMG submission 70962) | Permafrost soil microbial communities from the Arctic, to analyse light accelerated degradation of dissolved organic matter (DOM) -... | ecosystem: Environmental > Terrestrial > Soil >... | reverse complement strand
TTCTGACATTTAAAAGGAACCATTCACTTACTTCGCTATTGTATTTTGCTTCTGGATCAGCCTGTATTTTTTCAAATATAGGAATCGCTTTATCGATTTCATGGTTACTGAGATAACTCATTGCCAGGTAATATTCAGCATCTTCTTCAAAAAAATCACTCTTCGCATTTTTATTTTTAGATATCAGCATTTGAAAAGTTTCGATCGCTTTTTCAGGCTGATTTTTTTCAAGGAATGCAATACCGGTTAACAAATATTCTTCCTCCGCCGGTTCACTTAAAGCATTAAATTTTGAGATGACGGAATCCATTTTCCCTTTCGCATAGGCATCCCTGATGGCAGATTTTTCAGATGCACCACGCGTGATCTGCAGATGAAAAGGATGATAATATTTACTGTACAGGTAATCCGGACTGGCTTTAAAATATAAATAAGAAAAAGTAATCCCGATCAAAAAAGTGAATGTTGCGATGGCCGTGATAAGTTTCATTTTCAGGGCCATTCCCAGTGTAAAATTCTTTTGCATATAGACGGATTAAAGGGTTTACAAATGATTGAATCGGACCCCTGGACCCTGTTTTCAATCCTTAACAGATATTAGTAACCACAGATTCATCAATTGTAACCACTTTTTTTAAATTTTAACTCATTGTAATTCAATGCTTTAATAAGTTTAAGTTGGCTTGGGGCCGTTTCATTATTTTTAAGCCATGGAACAAGCTTCGCTCAAATCACAGTTTCTGATCAGTCCTGAAATAACATACCTGAATTTTGGATCTTACGGAGCCTGTCCGAAACCCGTTTTCGAAGATTATCAAAAATGGCAAAGGGAACTTGAATATGAAGCCGTTCAGTTTATCACCGTAAAGGGCCCCGGATATTTAAGGAAGTCAAGAGAGGCACTGGCTGAATACATTCACTGCGAAGCCGATGATTTGGTTTATGTATCGAATCCCACTTACGCAATAAACATTATTGCAAAAAGTTTTCCATTAAAACCCGGTGATGAAATCCTGAGTACAGCCATTGAATATGGCGCCATGGAACGTACCTGGAATTATTATTGTAAAAAAAACGGCGCAAAATTTATCAGACAACCGGTTACGATGCCCATCATTTCAAAAGAAAAAATAATCGGGGATTTTTTCAGTGGTCTGACCAGTAGAACCAAAGCGATTTTTATCAGTCAGATCACCAGCGATACGGCATTGATTTTACCGGTGAAAGAAATTTGTGCCATTGCAAAACAAAAGGGACTTATCACTATTGTAGATGGCGCACATGTGCCCGGTCATATTTCCTTAAATCTTTCGGCACTGGAAGCTGATATTTATACAGGGGCCTGTCACAAATGGATGATGGCTCCAAAAGGATGTTCCTTTTTATATGTGAAGAAATCGCTGCAGGATTTATTCGATCCTTTATTGATCAGCTGGGGATACGAGAGTCTGTATCCTTCTGCATCAAGGTTTCTGGACTATCATCAGTTTCAGGGAACCCGGGATTTTTCGGCTTTTCTAACCCTGCCAAAAGTTATTGAATTTTTAAAAATGAATCATTGGGAAGCTGTTGCAAAAAATTGCAGGGAAATGGTACGGCAAAACGCGCTGCGATTTTGCAACCTGATGGAGACCGCGCCGCTTTGCCCGGTTAGTGATGAGTTTCTGGGTCAGATGTTCAGCATGCCCATTCACACCACAGACCCCCGGGCATTGCAGGTTTATTTATTTCAAAATTATCAGATCGAAGTACCGGTGATGTGTCAGGGAAAAAATGTTTATATCCGTTATTCGATCAATGCATTTAACAGTCAGCAGGATCTGGATAAACTTTACTTTGCTTTGGAGGAAGTTCAGAAAAAAACGGATTTCCTGAAATCAGGAACAGCTGTATTAAAATAAAAACCCGCTCTGTAGCGGGCTATTATAAATAAGTTCTCTGATGATGAGAGACATCAAAAAATCCGATGATTATTTTTTCAGCAATTTGATAATAGCTGCCTGATTCTTCACAATCACATCAAGGGTTTTTTGATTTTTCAGAATAGAAGTCTGATTTTTAATTACCGCTTTCTGGTTTGCAAGAATAGCGCTCTGATTTACTTTAATCAATTTCTGATTACCCAGAATGGATGATTGGTTCGCTTTAATCGTCTGTTGGTTCTTAACGACTGCATTACCTGCTTTTTTAACTGCCATTTTTTTTGTTTTTAAATTTAAAGGGAAGGTTTTTTTTTAATTTGTTGAGCACAAAATTATGTCATTTAACCTATGTAAACAAGACGGACAGCAGCTTGTACGGATTATATAAAAAATTTAACTATTTGGTATTGGGAATCATTGTTGTATCAATGCTTGCCGGGATGATGTTCTGGGGCACAAAATCACGGTCGATGATTTCTGACATGGAAATTTTTTTAGTTAATAGTTTCAATTTTATGCCCATATCCTGAATCTGCTGCAGGTCCTCGTCAGTTGGGGTCAGTTGTACATAACTCACGCGGTGCGGGTCGGCAGTGAGTACATAATTCAATACTTTTTCATCCTGACGATAATAAGGAGAAACGAGTTTAGCGGCTTCAGCCCTATGTGTTTCTGCCCATGCCCCCGAGGCAGCAATACCATGCACAAGATCTTTCACAATTTCCGGATGTTGCCTGATCAGGTCTTCATGTACCACCAGCGCACAGGAAATAAAATTCGGCCAGATATCCCTTGCATAATATAGAACCCGTCCAATGCCATCCAGTTCAGCCTTTGCGCAAAATGGCTCCCCTACAAAATATCCATCGATGGCTCCAGCTGCCAGAGAAGTGGGCATATCCGGCGGTGGTAATACAATGAATTGGATATCATTTTCCTTCATGCCATAATCTTCCATTAGTTTACGAAAAACAAAATGCTGATTGCTATACAAACTGGGTATGGCTACTTTTTTTCCTTTCAGGTCCAGCATATTTCTGATCCGGCTATTCTTCCCGACGACTATTTCTGAACCATCCCGATGTCCCAGATAACAAATTTTTACGGGTACGCCCTGCTCGCGAAGTTTCATGGCCAGAGGCACAATCATAAATGCGGCCTGCACCTGTCTGGCTTCCATCGCACTGACAACGGTTGGAAAATCTGTAAACAGTCTGGAATTAAAATTCGTATTTGTATTGGTGGTCTTGGATGCAAAATCTGTAACAGGACAGGTGAGGTGGCAGGTCACCGGAAGAAAAGCAACTGTCAGTTCACGAGACGCTTTTCTGTTTGAACCTTCATGAATGGGATCCCCTGATTCTCCTGCATGCCGGTTATTCCATGGACGATAGCGGAGCAGCCCGAGTATCAAAAGGGTCATAAATATTCCGAACACTAAACGGGTTATCGTTAATTTCATCCTGGTTGCAAATTTAGTTCAAACTATATTTAAGCAACAGTTATAAATCAAGCACAGTCAATATTTCTTTCATTGCTTCAATAACGGCGGGGTCAGTTCCATTGCGCGGACGCGCTGCAGTGATTTGTAATTCGTGGCGAACTGCTGCAGGCCGGCCGGATAAGACAAGTACACGGTCTGCTAACTGTGTGGCTTCTTCAATATCGTGTGTAACAAATACTACTGTACGTGGTCTGTTCTTTAGAATACGTACAAGTTCTTTACGCATGCGAAGTCTTGTCTGGTAGTCGAGCGCGGAAAAAGGTTCATCCATTAAAAGAATATCCGTATCGCCGGCGAGTACCCTGGCCAGTTCGACACGCTGTCGCATGCCGCCGGATAACTGATGCGGATAATGATTTTCAAAGCCTTCGAGATGTATTAATTCGATCAGCTCATTTAATTCTTTTTCACGCCCGGCAGAATCTGTGATGACTCTTAAGCCAAGGGAAATATTTTCAGAAACAGTGAGCCATGGAAACAGCCCGTCCTGCTGATAAACTGTTCGTATAATGCCTTTTTTAATGACTTTTCCTGATACGGGTTTAATGAAACCAGATAAAATATTCAATATGGTTGTTTTGCCGCAACCCGACGGACCTACCAAAACAACCACTTCTCCCGGATGCACTTCGAGATTGAGATCATGAATTACGGAAACCAATCCGTACTGATGTGAAACATTTTCCAGTCTAAGGCTGGTTTGTGCAGATTTATCTTTCATAACCCCATCTTACATTTGGAAGTTTAGTTAACTGGGCGAGTAAACGGTCAATACCCATTCCCAGCAATCCGATAATAATCATATAGCAAACAGCAGAATCCAATCTTAATCCATTTCTTGCTTCCCAGATGCCATAGCCCAGTCCATCCTGACAACCCACCATTTCTGCAGCAACAATGACCACCCAGGAAATACCATAACTGACACGCATCGCTGTAATAATCTGTGGCAGCACAGCAGGGAAAGTCACTTTGGAAAGCAATTCAAATCCTTTGTAATGATAATCTTTTGCTACGCGGAAATAAATACTTGGAATCGTAGCCACTGCAGCCATGGTTGCCAGGGCCAGCGGGAAAAACGTAGCCATAAAAATTAAAAAAATAGCCGGCTTATCTCCTATATGGAACCAGAGAATGGCGAACGGGATCCATGCCAGGGGTGAAAGGAAACGAAAAAAATTCAACATGGGAACAAAAGCCTGTCTTCCGCGGAGATGCTGCCCCAGCCACAGTCCTGTAGGGATTCCCAGGATAGCGGAAAGCACAAAACCTACCGCAACCCGCCATAAGGATGCGATCATATCATTGAATAACCTGCCCACCTTTATTTCTTCAATAAAACTTTTTAATACAGCGGCAGGGGAGGGCAGGGCATAGGCAGGAAATAGATTTGTGTAGGAAATAATATACCAAAGCAGCAAAACAGCCAACAGTATGCATGCGGGTAAAAGGATTTGCAGTGAATTTCTCTCAGGCCTGATGCGCTTCATTAATTTTTATTGATTATTAAAAGACAGAATATAATCCTTTACCTGGTTACCGAACGCATCAGAAGAATTTCATAACTGCAACTACCGTTCGCCGGGCATTCGGATAGGATTGAATACTGAAATCAAAGATAAAAAAAGCCTGGTTCTCCTGGTCTGTACCACTCATAATAAATTCGCAGGATTTGGAAGATAAGTTTTTTCCAGTTGTTGGTTTTATGGTAGATTTAACGCTCTCAAAACCGCTTAAATAGTTCCATGAAACATATTAAGATTTTCCTGCTCTTTTGTATATTCGGAATCCATGCATTTGCACAGGAGACTTTCCCTGTGAATGGTGTGTCTGACGTACGCGATGATTATTTTGCTTTTACTGACGCAACGATTGTAAAAGATCCGCAGACCAGTTTGCAAAATGCAACGATGATTATTAAACAGGGAAAAATTATCGCTGTAGGTGTAAATATACCCATACCTGCAGGCGCTGCTGTGATTTCCTGCAAGGGGAAGACCATTTATCCTTCATTTATAGAATTGTTCAGTGATTATGGTATTGCCCCTGCAACATTGCGTGTACCCAATTCAAATACATTTCAGAACCTCAGCAATACCAGCGGTGCATATAGCTGGAACCAGGCATTGAAGCCGGAAACGGATGCATCAAAATTATTTACAACGAATGAAGATAAAGCAAAGGCGCTTCGCAGTATAGGTTTTGGAACAGTACTCTCCCACCAGCAGGATGGGATTGCCCGGGGCGCGGGTACCCTTGTCACGCTTGGAAAAAATCAGGATAATCTGGTTATGCTGAAGGAAAGAGCCGCTGCATTTTATTCTTTTTCAAAAGGTATTTCAACACAGGATTACCCAAATTCACTGATGGGCGTGATCGCACTATTGCGTCAGGCTTATTATGATGCAGCATGGTATAAAACAAAACCTGCAACTGAAGGCATTAACCTGAGCCTGGATGCATGGAATGTAAATCAGGTGCTGCCTCAGATTTTCGATGCCAATGATAAATGGAATGATTTACGTGCTGTAAAAATTGCTAATGAATTCGGCGTTCAATATATTCTGAAGGCCGGAGGTAATGAATATCAGCGGATGGATGAAATGAAAGCATCCAGGGCTTCCTTTATACTGCCCCTGAATTTTCCTTTGCCCATGGATGTGGAAGATGTGAATGATGCGCGTGTGGTTTCCCTGAGTGTATTAAAGCATTGGGAAATGGCGCCTTTGGAACCAGGTGTCTTTGAAAAAGCCGGAATTAATTTTGCGATCACTGCGTCAGGCTTGAAGAGCAATGATGATTTTCTTGTAAATCTTAGAAAAGCGATTGACAATGGATTATCGGCATCAAAGGCATTGGAGGCTTTAACGAAAATACCCGCAACATTAATCGGTTCCTATGATCTGGTAGGCAGTCTGGATGTGGGTAAGGTTGCAAATTTCATCATCACCAGCGGACCTGTTTTCGATGAGAAAACAATATTTTTTCAAAACTGGGTACAGGGAAAAAAATATGTGATCAATGAAAATGGCTGGAACGATTACAGGGGGAATTATAAACTCACAGTAAAAAATAATGCCCAGAGCAAAGACTATAATGTTGAGATAAAAGGAACATCAGCCAAGCCGGCTGCCAGCATTCAGCCGGCAGGCGATACAACAAAAACGGATGCTGCTATTTCTTTCAATGGGAAGATGATCAAACTGGTTTGGAGTCTGAAGGCAGACAGTAGTAAGATCACCAGTATCAGTGGGGTGGCAGATGATAAATATGGCATTGGAAATGGGTATACAAATAATGGAGATCCCGTTTCATGGACCATGCAATTCGTTTCGGCTTTTGTTGAAAAACCGGATACAACAAAAAAGCCAGTAAAGCAGATTATCAACGATACCCTATTATTCCCTTTCAGGGGATATGGGTGGACGGTTGCGCCAAAGCAGGAAGACCTGCTGATAAAAAATGCTACGGTCTGGACCAATGAGCAGGAAGGCATTCAACAGGGAACGGATGTATATATCAAAAATGGGAAAATTGCAGCGGTAGGAAAAAACCTGAGTTATCCGAATACAAAATCCATTGATGGATCGGGGATGCATTTAACGCCCGGAATAATAGATGAACATTCCCATATCGCCATAACCGGGGGCGTAAATGAATGTTCGCAATCCGTAACGGCTGAAGTCAGGATAGCGGATGTGATTGATCCGGATGATATTGATGTTTATCGTCAGCTTTCAGGAGGTGTTACCAGTGCGCATATATTACACGGCAGTTGTAATACAATTGGCGGTCAGACGCAGTTGATCAAACTCCGCTGGGGTCAGGATGCGGAAGCGATGAAATTTATGAATTGGGATCCCTTTATAAAATTTGCTCTGGGAGAAAATGTAAAGCGTTCTTATGGAGAATCCAATAATCGTTTTCCTGATACGCGAATGGGTGTTCAGCAGGTGTTGATTGATGGATTCACACGGGCTGTTGACTATGAAAGGATGGGCGCAGGTAAGCGGCGGGATCTGGAACTTGATGCGCTTGTTGCAATCATGCATCAGAAATTATTTATTACCTGTCACTCTTATGTTCAGAGTGAAATCAATATGCTGATGTTTGTGGCGGACACCTTTGGTTTCAAAGTAAATACTTTTACGCATATACTTGAGGGTTATAAAGTGGCAGACAAAATGAAGGCCCATGGCGCCAATGCATCCACCTTCAGCGACTGGTGGGCATATAAGAGTGAAGTGATTGACGCGATTCCTTACAACACTGCAATCATGGTAAAAGAAGGGCTTGTTGTTGCAGTAAACAGTGATGATGCCGAACAGGCCAGACATTTAAATCAGGAAGCTGCCAAATCAATCCGCTATGGAAATTTGTCTGAAGAAGAGGCATTCAAAACCTGTACACTGAATCCGGCGAAAATGCTGCATGTGGCCGATCGTGTCGGAAGTATTAAAGTAGGCAAGGATGCGGACCTGGTTCTGTGGACTGACAATCCACTGAGTGTGTATGCCAAACCATCCATAACCATAGTGGATGGTACGATATATTATGATATTGAAAAAGATGCACAACAGCGCAAAAAGATTGCGTATGAAAAAAATGTTTTAATTCAGAAGGTCATTACCGCAAAAAAAGGAGGCGCTAAAACCACACCGGCTGTTTTCACACAGGGTAATATCGGAGATGGTGAATAAGAAATTAAAATTACCGGTACTATAAAAGAATGATTATGAAAAAGAATTTACTGATTTTCTCATTTCTATTTTCTTTGTTTAATGCCTTTGCCCAGGAAAATATGGCTCCGGCAGGACCACAATCCGGACCTATTGCCCTGACCAACGCGACCATTCATATCGGAAATGGTCAGGTGATTTCAAAGGGGACGATTTTATTTTCAAACGGGAAAATCGTTGCTGTGGGAACAACGGTTTCTGCTGCAGGCGCTACGGTCATTGACTGCTCCGGAAAGGAAATTTATCCGGGACTGATTGATGCAAATACGGATCTGGGCTTAAATGAAATTGCAGCTGTACGGTCTACCCGGGATTTTTATGAGCTCGGGGATATTAATCCGAATATTCATTCTTTTATCGCTTACAATACGGACTCAAAAATTATCAATACCGTAAGGTCGAATGGCATTTTACTTGTAAATGTAGTTCCACAGGGCGGAACCATCAGTGGCGCTTCCTCCGTAATGCAACTGGATGCCTGGAACTGGGAGGACGGCATTTATAAAAAAGATAATGGCATTCATTTTAATATGCCCTATCTGACCAGGTTCTCTGAAACCATAGATCAGTCAAAAATCGGGATGGATAAAATTGATGAGGTCCGTACTTTTTTTCGCGGGGCCAAAGCATATTATGGGGAATCAAAACATATACATACCAATCTGAAGTTTGAAGCCGTACGGGGATTGTTTGACCAGTCACAAACATTCTTTGTGCATTGTGAGCTGGTTAAGGAAATGATGATTGCTGCAGATTTTGCAAAGGAATTTGGATTTAAAACAGTGATCGTTGGAGGCACAGACAGCTGGAGAATCGCGCCCTATTTGAAAGAGAATCATATCGCGGTTATATTAAATGAAATGCATAACAGCGCATCACTCGATGATGATGATATCAATGATTATGAAAAAGCGCCATTCCTTTTGCAACAGGCAGGTGTTGAATATTGTATTCAGGATGCAAATGGATTGTACCGTTATAAAAACCTTTCATATAATGCCGGCGTTGCTGTTGCATTCGGACTTACGAAAGAACAGGCCCTGGAAGCGATCACATTAAGTGCGGCGAAAATATTAAACATTGCAGACCGTACGGGTTCCCTGGAAACAGGAAAGGATGCAAACATTGTTGTTGCAGACGGAGATATACTGGATATCAGAACCAGTAATGTGATTTATGCATTTATTCAGGGAAGACAGATTAACCTGGATAATAAACAGAAGCAGCTTTACCATAAGTATATGAAGAAATATGGTTTGACGGAGTGATACGAAACAGGCTTAAGTACGGAGTAAGATGAATCCGTCCTGAAAATCTATAAAATGAAACTTATAACCGTTATTTTATTTCTTTACATTTTTCTTATTTCCTGTGATACAAAAATGGATGTCGAAAAACCAGTAGGGGTACGGAATCCCCTGGAAGGCACGTGGAAATTAATTTCGGGAACAATCATCCAGGGCGGTGATACCACCAACACAGATTACACTAAGAACAAGTCATTCATCAAAATAATCAATCAAAACCATTTTTCATTTGTGGATCATGATCTGAACAAGGGGAAGGATTCTCTTGCAAATTATACTTCCGGCGCCGGTGCCTATACTTTTAAGGATTCAACCTATACAGAGCATCTGGAATATTGCAGCGACAGAGCATGGGAAGGAAATGATTTTACATTTACGATTTTAATCCGCGATGATACACTTACCCAGACGGGCATAGAAAAAATTGAAAAGCTCGGAGTGAACCGACTGAATATTGAAAGGTATAAGAGATTGAACTAAAGGATTTTTAACTAAGGAGATGGCTCCTGTTTTATTTTTTAAACTGGTAGATCTTCCCATCCGGCTTAGTAGTCATGTACATTTCGCCCTGATCGTCTCTGGCAAAACGCAGGTCCACGCGACTGTCGCCGCATAAATCTTTTAGTGTTTTACGCTTTCCATGTATAGCAACAAACCATTCTTTGATTGTGGCCGTCCCTCCGGTTTTTAAATCTTTTGTATTTACATAAAATAACCGGCCTGTAGGGATATCGCCGAATAGATATTTGCCTTTTAATTTTGGAATCTGATTGCCCGTGTATTCAAATCCTCCGGCTATGGCCTTCCCTTCATCGTGGTCAAAAGCAGCAACAGGATAAGTAATTCCGGATTCAGCATCATTGATTGGTAATGTGAATACATGATTAATATTTCCAAAAGGATGTATCTCAAACCAGCCCTCTCGCTGCGGCCATCCGTAATGATGTTCTTTCAGGATGATATTCAAGGCTTCAATATTAGCCTGACCGATATTTGTTGCTACCATTTTTCCATTGCTTAACCAACTGATCCGATTGGGATTTCTGAAACCATCAGCATAAATTTCCTGCACCGATTCATTGACTGGTTTATTTGAAAATGGATTTTGTTTTGGAATTCCATACTGACCATTCCTGCTATTTCTACCCATTGGATCTATACAAAGAATCGTACCCCAGATTTTGTCAGGGTGGCTGGTTAAAAAAGAAAATCCATTTTCAACACTGCCTCCATCACCTACACCGATATATAGCAATCCAAAATCTTCACTTCCAGGTTTCGCCCGGGGATTAAAAGTAATTTCCTGTACGCCGTGCAAGCCGGTAACCATATCTATTCTGAAGAGTTCGCGGGAGGTTCCTGAAAATGTATCAGACATCGGATTCCTGGCCTTCCATTCACTAACCACCCACTGCAGGGTTTGTTTTATGGAATCCGGAATTGAGAAATCAGCTTTTTTTGAATGGGGCATTTCACAGTGGCTTGTATAAAATAAACCGTTCTCTGAGAAATGCGGGTGAAAGGCAAAACTTCCGAAACCTGTTGCCAGTCCGGGTTCTGCAATGAAATTTGGTTTCCATTTCTTCATATCCAGGAAGATGACCGGTTTCTGATTTGAGATCTTATATAATTTTCCACGCTGATCAAGAATAAACCAGTGATGTCCTGGTGAAATCATTTCCATTTTGCTGATACGTGTCGCCGGAGCTTTGTCACTGGTAGACGGTAATTGCATGATTTCTTCCAGATCTACCTGCAGATCTGAAGCTGCAATCTTTTGAGGTATGGGATCTTTTATTGCAGTGGGATCCTCTGGTTCTTTCTTTTTTATTTTTTGTGTATGTAAAAATGCAAGGAGCTGATTCATTTCGTCTTCTTTAAAGGAAGAAAATGAAGGCATGACCGTATGATAAATGGCCTGAAGTTTTTTAGCATGATCATCGCCGGATTCAATCATTTCTTCGGGACCACGTATAAACTGTCTGATCCAGTTTACTGAATCGGTTTCAGTAATGCCCGATAGATCCGGTCCGATGCCATCCTGTTTAAAATTATGGCAGCCGCTACATTGCTTTGTGAAAATTGATTCTCCGCGAAGGATGGAAGAAGAATCATTGAGAAATGATATATTTTCTGAGGCCGGACTTCCACAGGATGCGAGCAGTAAAATACAGAACATAAAAGACAGGAATCCAAACAGATTATTTTTCAGGCAGTGTGGCATCGTTAACCTAAGATAAGAAAACAGGCCTGAACCGTGAACCGTGATCAGGCGGATTCTTTCTTAAAGGAGAATCCAAAAATACTTCCTTCCCCGATCTGACTGTTTACCCAGATTTTTCCACCCTGGGATTCAATGAATTCCTTTGAAATAGCCAGTCCCAGTCCCGTACCATTTCGTTCCTGAGATCCAGGTACTTTAAAATAGCGGTCAAAAACCTTTGGTAAATATTTTTCATCAATTCCGCTGCCATGGTCTTTTACTTCAATTTCAACCTGGCCCTTTTTTGATCTGGCGGATATTTCTATGACTGAGGAATCGAAAGAATATTTAATGGCGTTGGTCAGAAAATTAATTAAGACCCAGGTTGTTTTTTCTTTATCAGCATTCATCAGGGGTATATCAGGAGAGATATTTGTTTTAAAGGAAATCTTTTTTTGCTGGGCAGGAACAAGCACAGCTTCGATGGCCTCTTCTATAATCGAATCTGCGCGGGTGGGTTGTAATTTTAATTGAATATTGCCCGTTTCCACCTGTGCCATATTGATTAATTCGCTGGTAATCTTTAATAAACGATCGGCATCGTCTTTGATACTGCTTATTAATTCTTTTTGATCCTCGTCCAAAGGGCCGGTTCTTTCATCGGATAATAATTTGGTACTCATTTTAATGGAAGAAATCGGTGTTTTCAATTCATGCGATACGGTGGCAATGAAATTTGTTTTAGCCTCGTTCAACTCATGGAAAATGGTAATATTCCTTAAGACGATAACCTGCCCGATGACTTCTTTATTGTTCGTTACTTCCAGAACATCCGTATTGAAATGTCCTTCTTTATCATCCAGGAAGATTTTTAAATCTTTTTTATCGTCTCCGTTTTGAAGTAATTTTCTCATGAGGTCATTCTTCAATGCGATATCCGGTGCATATTTTCCGGTTATTTCAGATTCTTTTAAACCAAGGAGTTTCTGGGCTACAACATTCAGGAAAAGAATATTTCTATTTTCGTCCAGACCAATAACGCCATCACGCATCTGGTTAATGATGGTTTCAATGCGGCTTTTCTCAAATTGCATCTTCGCGATATTACTGTGTTCATACAGATCCAGTTTTTCTGCCATTGCATTAAAGGCCTTAGCCAAATCACCCAGTTCATCATCCTGTTTCAAAAAAATTCTTTTACTGTAATTTTTATTGGCGATTTCTTTTATGCCATCTGAAAGAGATTGGATCGGTCCGGAAATAATGCCTGGCAGATTGAATATAAATGTAAAAGACACGAGTGTCAGGATGGAAAAAATAACAGTTAGCCAGAGTTTCGCATTCTGTGCTCTGTTTTGCGCATTGGCATTTTTTCTAAAAATAGCCGATGCATTCAGTTCCTGCACCTGGTGAATGGATTGACGGATCTCCGTATAGTTAGAAGGATCATTGAAATTGGCTTTTAGCTCCCCGAAGTTTTTTCTGATATCCGCGGTAATTTCTCTTTCGCCCGGCTCCGTGATATTGGCTTCCTGCTTTACCAGATTCTGATCAAATGAATCAGCCGCATCTTTGCGCGTACTGATTGTTTCCAGGGCCTTTAGCATATTATTGCAATAAACCAGGGATTCATAATTATCTTTTAAAATGAGATTATTATCCCTGCTCAAAGAATTGATATTATAAATTCCAAGGATTCCAAATGCAAGAATTACTGCAAAGAGGAAGATTAATCCGATGGATAATTTAGTTTTTAATTTTACTGCCATATCATGAAAAAATTACAATGTCAATATTCGCCTCTCCCAGTTTGGTAAGCATTTGATTAAAAATGGTTGTATTCAGAATTACATTGAACAGGTTGAGATGTGGTTTACCAATACAAATGGTGGTAATTTTTCTTTCTTCAGCTGTTTCAATTATTCCTCTGGCAATATTGCCGGTCTGAACCTTGATTAGTTCGGCACCTGCTTCTGTTGCCAGTTTAAAATTGTTAATCAGATGTCGCTGGGATGCCAGACCAATTTTATCTCCGCTTTCCTTGGGCGTCTGTACATACAGCACATACCATTTGGAATGATAATAAGATGCCAGCCGGGCTGTTTTACGGATCACCATTTTCGCAATTTCATGGTTACTGCTAATGCAGGCCATGAAGCATTCGTCCTTAAAATTCAGATTTCTTGGCAGTTCTGTTTCAATTTTCCGCTCAACCTGGCTTGCTACTTCTTTCAGTGCAAGCTCCCTCAATTGAAGAATCTTATCAGATTGAAAAAAATTACTCAATGCCCTTTCTATTTTCCCGGTTTCATATATTTTTCCTTCCTTCAGCCTGATCACCAATTCATCTGCTGTGAGATCAATATTTACAACTTCATCCGCTTCTTTTAAAACATTATCAGGAATGCGTTCTGCCACATCTATTCCGGTTATTGCTTTCACTTCTTCTTTTAAGCTTTCGATATGCTGGATATTCACTGCGCTGATTACGTTAATTCCTGCGTCAAGGATTTCCATTACATCCTGCCAGCGCTTTTCATTCTTACTGCCTTCTATATTTGAATGTGCCAGTTCATCTATGATTACGATTTCCGGATGCAGATTAATCACGGCCTGTACATCGAGTTCTTCCAGTTCTTTCCCTTTGTAAAATAATTTCCTTCTGGGAATCACAGGCAAACCATCCAGGAGGTCCTGGGTTTCTTTTCTTTTATGCGTTTCTATATATCCAATTTTGATATCTATGCCATTACGCATTAAAGTATGTGCTTCCTGCAGCATGCGGAAAGTTTTCCCAACACCGGCACTCATGCCGATATAGATTTTAAACTTTCCGCGTCTGGATTTTCGAATGAGCTCTACAAATTCAGAAGTGTTTTTCTCCTGGTAAGGCATTTAAATAGCTTTTATTTTATCTGATCCAGAGCAAGATTTAAATTTAAGACATTCACTTTTTCAGTTCCGAATAATCCGAACAAAGGTGGAACGATATTTTGATCCACCAGTGATTTTATTTTTTCTTCACTCAGATTTCTGGATCTGGCTATACGTGCAACCTGTATATATGCGCCTGATGGTGAAATGTCAGGATCCAGACCGCTGCCTGATGCAGTAACCATTTCTGCGGGTATTTGATTTTTCTGCACACCGGGATTATGAACGAGAAAATTGTCTATTTTAGATTTTACATCATTTAAATAATCCGGATTTGACGGACCCTTATTACTTCCTCCGCTTCCGGCTGCATTATATCCAACCGCTGAGGGACGGCTCCAGAAATAATTGTCTTTTGTGAAACTTTGACCTTCTAAAGAATAGCCGATGGTCTTTCCATTAAACAGGATTCTGTCACCTTCACCATGTGAAGGGGCAAACTGCGCGATGCCTAAGATGAAAAGAGAATAAATACCTGAAAAGAAAACCAGTGATAAGATGGTCAGTTTAATGGCTGGTAAGATATGTTGTTTCATAATATTATTTTTTTAAAACCAGACAGATACGATTAAATCAATCAATTTGATTCCAATGAAAGGAACGATTATGCCGCCAAGTCCGTAAATTAAAAGATTGCGACGTAAAAGCGCACTGGCTCCAATCGGTTTATACGCTACCCCACGGAGGGCCAAAGGAATCAAAATCGGAATAATGATTGCATTAAAAATGACAGCGGAAAGTATGGCGCTTTCCGGCGTATGCAGGTGCATGATATTCAAAGATTGCAATGCAGGAATCGAAACAATGAATAGCGCAGGTACAATCGCAAAATATTTTGCCACGTCATTTGCTATGGAAAAAGTAGTCAGGGTGCCTCTGGTCATCAGAAGTTGTTTTCCTATTTCCACGATTTCGATAAGTTTGGTCGGATCATTATCCAGGTCAACCATATTACCTGCTTCTTTCGCTGCAGCAGTTCCACTATTCATCGCAACACCCACGTCGGCCTGTGCAAGGGCAGGTGCATCATTGGTGCCGTCGCCCATCATTGCAACGAGTTTTCCCCCATGCTGTTCGTTACGGATATATTGCATTTTGTCTTCCGGCTTTGCTTCTGCAATAAAATCATCCACACCTGCTTTTTCAGCAATATATTTTGCAGTTAATGGATTGTCACCTGTAACCATAACTGTTTTTACGCCCATTTTTCTCAAACGGTCGAATCGTTCAAAGATGCCCGGCTTGATGATATCCTGTAATTCAATTACACCGATTACTTTATTATTCTGACTTACAACCAGTGGCGTACCACCGTTACCTGCAATCTCTTTTACTTTTTCCTCAGTTTCTACCGGGAAAGCATTTCCGGCTTTTAATACAAAATTCCGGATCGCATCGAAGGCGCCCTTTCTTAATTTTAAACCGCTGGTTAAATCGATTCCGCTGCTTCTTGTTTCAGCGGTGAATTCAATAAATTTTGCGCCGTTTGTTGCAAAGGTATTTGGATTTAATCCGCCGAGTTCAACAATTGACTTTCCTTCCGGTGTCAGATCGGCCATGGAAGCCAATGTGCAGGCTTCTATAAAATCGGATTCTTTCACATTTTTGGAAGGCCAGAAATGTGTTGCTTTACGATTGCCGATGGTGATGGTTCCTGTTTTGTCGAGCAATAGTGTATCGAGGTCACCAGCCGTTTCAACAGCCTTACCACTTTTTGTAATGACGTTCGCACGTAATGCCCGGTCCATACCCGCAATGCCAATCGCACTGAGCAGGCCGCCGATGGTTGTGGGAATAAGGCAAACGAAAAGTGAAATAAATGCTGCGATGGTTATTGGGGTACTGGCATAGTCACCGAATGGTTTTAGAGTAACACATACGATCACGAAAATCAACGTGAAGCCAGCCAGCAAAATGGTCAATGCAATTTCATTTGGTGTTTTTTGTCTGGATGCGCCTTCTACCAGGGCGATCATTTTATCCAGAAAGCTTTCACCAGGATTGGTTGTGACTTTAACTTTAATATGATCGCTTAGAACGCGCGTTCCGCCGGTCACACTGGATTTGTCTCCGCCGGCTTCACGGATGACCGGTGCACTCTCACCTGTTATGGCAGATTCATCTATGCTTGCCAGGCCTTCAACAATTTCACCATCCATCGGAATGGTGTCCCCAGCTTCGCAAACAAA